>AUXO015642212.1_pt1 | contig 15517 bp, 16 predicted proteins | sample 768731 | NCBI WGS metagenome assembly AUXO01 (sample SAMN02715735, study PRJNA202380) | gut metagenome | biome: sheep rumen | host: Ovis aries | place: New Zealand: Palmerston North
CTTATTTTTGTCCTCTTTCTTTAATACGATATCCGCCAACCATACCTTTAAGGAATGTAAGTTTTGCTCTTCTAACCTTACCCTTACGTACAACAGTAATACCGGCAACTTTTGGAGAATGAATTGGGAAAGTTCTTTCAACACCAACACCACTTGACATTTTACGAACAGTGAATGTTTCAGAAACACTTCCACCACGACGTGCAACAACAACACCTTCAAAAGTTTGGATACGTTCTCTATTTCCTTCGATGATTTTTACATCAACTTTAACAGTATCACCAACACGGAATTCAGGAACATCATTTTTAATTTGCTTAGCATTAATTTTGTCTATAATATTCATATAAAATCTCCTCTCTAATATATTTGTAACAAATGATCATAATTCTAAAATCAGCGGATCATTCCACTAGACAGAATTAATAATAGCATATTTTATAAGAAAAATCAACAAAAAAGTAAATAATAAAGAAAGCAATCATCTTTCAAGATGATTGTTTCTAATTTGTGCATAAATGGATGAAGAATCAAAACTAGATGAAAAAATCAAATATCCAAAAGTAATACTTAATACCACTATCATTACTATAATAAAACTAAAATTTCTTGAATTCGAAGAATTCATTATAATCACTATCCTTCCAAATCTGCTTCTTTAAGAACATACTTATAAATCTTTTCATCATCCTCAACAATAAATTCACTTTTTACATTATTAACTCGAGAATAAATAATAGGTTTATCTAAAATATCTCTAGCATCAAGTAATTCATCAAAATTAGGAACTTTAATAACTTGTTTTACAATATCTGTCTCATATCCATCTCTTGCAATAACAATGAATCGATCATATTCTCTTAAAATTTCCATTAACTTTTTCTCATATTTCGATCTACGATCTAAAACCGTTAATACAAATCTTGTAAAATAAACCATAATCACTAATGATAAGAAGATAAGACAAGATCCAATAACAACATATAAAGTATTATGATTTGACCATTCTTTTACCATAACTTCGATATCATGACTATCATTTTTTACAAAGTCTTTTTCAACTTTTAAAGTATCCACTCCTAATGGAACCCTCATCACTCCAACAGAATGAGAATCAACTCCATCATCCACAAATACTTGAAGTTCTATCTGAGATAAAACATCCTCTGAATACTTCTTTTGATAATCTAAAAAGAAATCATTATACTTTTTAAAATCAATGGAAAAATCAGTATTCACATTAGCCTTTGTTCCAATAAATTCAATCGGTGTTTTATCAATAATCAAATCTTCATTTTCATAAAGTATCTTACTACTATCAAACTTATCAACAATTCGATTTACAATCTCTATATAATAAGTCAAATTTAAAGATGAGTCAATATCAATTGTATCTAATAAAACATTATTATAATCATAATCAATACGAATACGTGATACTGTATCCGTTGGATACTGGTAAGAAGAATACCCACAATTATCGGAAAAAGAATCACTTGATAACATACAAACTTGATATTGAACATCAGCATTTTCTATATATTGAACTTTCTTTTTATCCATAGAATTTAGAGCCCGATAAATAAAGACTGTACCAATAGAAAACAAAAGAATAATCATACATAGAAATAACCCAACACGAAGACGAAAACCAAAATAAAACTTTCTACTCTTTTTTAATTCATCTTTTTCATCAATCATGTTTTCTCGAATAATGGCCATCTCTCTAGTATTAAAGATTTGAGTATCTGTTTCTTCCCCACTTTGATGTAATAAAGTCTGAAGATTTACATCTTCACGTTTTTTCTTTTCTGCATCACTACTCTCTTTTTTTTCTGCAGTTAAAGATATCTCTTTTTCTACATCATCATTACCTTCAGAAACAAATTGAAACTTAGAAGAACCCTTTTTATTCGTATCACTCATGTAGTAATCCACCACCTTCTACTTGAAATAACTACATACCAGGATCAGAACTTCATATCCTATCCTAAAATAAAGTATAACACATTTTATATAGAAACAAAATAATTTTTAAGAAAAAGGAAAAGAAATCAACGACTTCTTTTCCCTTCTCTATAAGATTGATAACTATCTTCAATTTCTAACAATCTCTTTTTAGCCTCTGTTTTAAGAACTTGTAATTGTTTTGCCATCATTTCAAGTTCTTTTTGCTTTAAAAAATTACGATATTTTATCTTTATTTCTAAACGAAACTTCTCAATTTGATTTAAAACTTCTCGTAAACTATCACCAGAATCATCATCATCCAGTAATAAATTAGTTAAAAGAGCAATTAATTTATGATATTTCTTTAATACAAAAGAAGTTGCAAGAGATGATGAGATACTCTTTTGAAATACCCGAATAGAATGAATTCTACTCTCTTCAATATGATAAATTTTCTTAGAAGAACCCATAAGGAATCCATTTTCAAAGAATGAATCTATCATTTTACCCTTCTTTTTTCCAATATAAAGATAATACATACCCATCACCCACTTTACTATTTCAATAAATCTGGTCTACGTTCTTTAGTCCTTTTTAAACTTTCTTGATAACGATACTCATCAATTTTTTGATGATCACCTGAAATTAAAATCTCAGGAACTTCCATTCCACGAAAAACTCTAGGTTTAGTATAAGTTGGATAATCCAATAAATAATTTTCATTAAAAGAATCTTCTATATGACTTCTTTCATTAATAACACCAGGTAACAAACGAGTAATAGAATCAACTAGCACCATAGCAGGAACTTCTCCACCTGTTAAAACATAATCCCCGATACTAATCTCATAATCACAAATACTACGAATTCTCTCATCAAAGCCTTCATAACGACCACATAAGAGAATAATATGTTTTTTTTCTGATAAATGATATGCCATTCTTTGTTGGTAAGGAACCCCATCTGGGGTAAGCATAACAACAACAGATTCTGGTGTACGAATACTCTCAATACAATCAAAAATTGGTTGGCACATTAATACCATTCCAGCACCACCACCATAAGGAGTATCATCTACTTTATGATGAGGATCATCTGTATAATCACGAAAATTAATAAGAGATATTTGAACCTTTCCTTCATCAATTGCTCGTTTAATAATAGATTCTTCAAATACTCCCTGAAACATTTCAGGAAATAAAGTCAATATATCAATCTTCATACTCATCACATACCTTCTATCAATTCAACTAAAATCTCTTTTTTGTTTTTATCAATATGACATATCATAGGAGAAGAAAAAGGAATCAATACTTCTTTATCTAAATAAACTCTTAATATTTTATTATTTTCACTTGCCATAAATATCTCTTGAATAATCCCTTTTTTCCCATCTTTTGTAAGAACCGTATAAGTAATTAAATCCTCATCTAATATTTCATCATCATTGAGATGTAATTCATCTTTTGAAAAATAAACATCTTTTTTTAATAAGAATAAAACATCATTAATATTAGAAAAAGATTGAAAAGTAACCATATCATACCCCTTATGTACTCGGTAACTTTCTATTTTATAAGTTTCTCCATCAATGATAAGAGAATTCCCAATTTGAAAAACTTTATCTTTATAAGGAAAATTACTAAGAATACGAATTTCACCTTTAATACCATGAGTATTTACAACTTTACCAATATATACCTTTTCCATACAAAATCCCCTATCTCATAAGCTCATATAATAAAATACTACAAGCAACACCAACATTCAAACTTTCCACCTTAGAATCCATTGGAATATAAAGTCTTTTATCACATAAAGATAACACATCATTTGATAATCCATTTCCTTCATTTCCCATAATTAAACAGAAAGACTTCTTTTCTTCTTCCGTTAACGTAGATGCTTGAGCACCATTCTCAACACTAGTACCATATACAGGAATATGGTTCTTCTTCATAAAAGCAATTGCATCATAAGTATCCATAGAAAGAATTGGAATATGACAAAACATTCCTTGTGTTGCTCTTAAAACTTTAGGATTATATAAATCAACAGATTTTTTAGATAACACAATACAACTAACTTGAAAAGCCAAACTACTACGAATAATAGTTCCTAAATTTCCTGGATCTTGTATCTCATCTAGTAATAAAACTCGATTTCCTACAATAGAAAGAACCTCCATTTTTTTACATAAAGCAATAATTGGAGGAAGAGACTCTAAAGTAGTTATCTTTTTCATAACATCATAACTAACAAAAATACAATCAGGATAAGAATAATGTTTACCTTCTAAAACAAATATTTCAAGAACAAGTCCTGCACGATAACACTCTTCTACTAAATGCTCTCCTTCTACTAAAAAAGTATTAGAAAGATCTCGGTACTTTTTTTGTTGTAACTTAACAAGCATTTTTACTTTTTCATTTTCTAAACTCGTAATAATCATTAAAACTCCTTCATTTCATCTCTATATTTTTTATAATCCGGCATATTCTCTCCTACCAATTTCCAAAAAGCCTTAGAATGATCTCCATATATTAAATGACTCATTTCATGAATAATAACATAATCCAAATAACAAATATCTCTCTTCATTAATTCTAAATTTAAAGTAATAACATGACTACGAATATTACAAACTCCCCATCTAGTAGTCATTTTACGTATCCGTAAAGAAGGATAAGGAATCTTTCTAGTAAACTTTTCATAATTATAGTTTAATCGTTCTAAAAATAGTTTTTTAGCCTCTTTTTTATACCATTTATCAATATCAAAATCATGAGGAACATATACCTTATTATTTGAAAACTCTAACTCAGGATAATCAGAATAAACAACAACATATTGCTTTCCTAAATATAAGAACCCCATATTATTACGAACCTTTTTTTCTTGAAAATCAATCATATCACAAATTCTTTCATAATTTGTCTCTATTAATTTTTCAATACTACGTAAAGGAGTAAAATAATTAGTCGTAACATGAATGGCTAAATCATTTTTTACCCGAATATAAGTATTCCGATTACTCTTTTTTTTCTCAATTATAATGTCATAATCTTTATTTTGATACGAAAGATGCATACAACCACCACTAACATTTTACCACAAAACAAAAGAAAAGACTATTCTTTAGTCCTTTCATAACCGATATAATGATAAAATCCAGATTCATCTAATTGAAAATGATAAGTATATTGATATAGTAAATCTTTATTATGTTCTAGATACAAATAAAAGTAATGATCAAAATATTCATCTCCATCTTCAACTTGTTCAATAACACTTTCACATCTTAAATCTCTACATAATACATTTTGTACCTTTTCATAATATAAAACAGCAGAAGTAATATATAAATCATTCTCAACACGAGAAGCAGATAGAATTTTTTCAAATGCTTGAAAAGATCCATCACTCTCTTCAAAACGACCTTCAATAAAATAATTTTTTTGAGATGCTTGATACATTAAATCATGCATAGAAACATAAGGAATAACTTCTTGCGTTTGATACTTTCCATTTCCATATAAAGAATTATAAGCATCTCTTACTTTAGCCTCAGGAATATATGTAATATTACGAATAGAATCATACTGAATACTTTCAATATATTTATTTTTAGCAATATCAAATAAACACTTAGAAGAAAGATCTTCTACCAAAATTTTCTTTTGATTAGAATAACTTCCATCTTCACAAGAAGAGTTACTAACTTTTACAATATTAAATAATGAAACAATATTGGTATTATCAACATCTAAAGAAACAGTATTATCTTTTTTCTTTTTTATAACAGGATCCTTTTGAATCATAAGATCACCATTTTCATTTTGAAAAATCTTTCCGATCTGATACAAATAACCAACATACACAATACATCCAAGCATTAAAATGATTAAGATAATAATGATAATAATCATAATACGAGATGAATTTCTAGCAGCCTCAATTTCCCCACTACTTCTTCTTTTCTTTATCATATTAGACTCCTTTACTATTATAAAAATACCACAAAAATAAGATTTCGACAAGATGGGTAAAAAAAAGAATTAGAAAACTAACTCTTTTTACTTATCTCTTAAAACAGCATCATGAACAGCTAAAACTTTATCAATAATCTTATTAAATACATCCATAACCTCAGTATCTGTTAAAGTACGATCTAATGCATTAAATAATAAGGAGAAAGCAACACTTTTTTTGCCTTCAGGAACATTTTCTCCTTCATAAACATCAAATACATCAATATCCTGTAATGTTTTATTTGCAGATTTCTTAATCGTCTTCATAACATCACGAACATCAATATCTTTATCAATAATAAATGCCATATCTTTCATAATACTTGGATACTTATAAGCCTCTTTATACTTTAACTTACCTGTTTTACCGTATAAAGAATCTAAATTTAATTCAAATACATAAATATCTTTCTTAGTAAGATTTGGATGAACTTTTCCCAAAATACCAATTGCTTTTCCATCTATCACAATAGATGCTTGTACTCCTGGATGAAGATCAGAACAATTACTACGAGTAAAGGAATAACGATCATGATATCCCATATAATCAAGAAGATTCTCTAAAATACCCTTTACAAGATAAAAATCAATTTGAACATTTCCATTCCAACTATTCGTAAGATAAGAGCCACTCATTAATCCAGCAACTTTACTTACTTCATCATAATTACTATCATATGTTTTAGCAATTTCATAAATAGAAATATCTTTAACTCCTCTAGAAACATTATAATCATAAACATTCATTAAAGAAGGAATTAAAGTCGTACGAACAACACTCTTATCCATACTCATAGGATTTGGTAAGATAACTGGTTTTTTATCTTCATAAACAAATGATTGAGACATTTCTGGACTAACTAAAGTATAAGTTTTAACCTCATTTAAACCCAAACTACGAAGTCTATGAGAAACTAACTTACGATATTTGACATCTCCGATATATTCTCCTCTACGAACAGGAATTCTAGGAAGAGAAGATACTAAATTATTATACCCATAAAGTCTACCAATTTCTTCAGCAATATCATTTACATTAGCATCAATATCAAGTCTTCTACTAGGAATAATAACTTCAAATTTTCCTTTTTTTACAGTATATGGAAAATCCAAACGCTCTAATTCTTTTTTCATATCCTCTTCAGATATCTCAATTCCAAGTATTTTGTCAACATCTCCCGCCTCAAAAGTAAGTTTTTTAGGCTCATGCTTTATAGAATCCACTAAAACATAATCAGATAATACTTCTGCACCAGCATATTTTTCTAACAAGTGACATGCTCTTTCACTTGCCATAGCCGTATATTCATAAGAAAGACCCTTTCCATAACGAATAGATGCCTCACTTGGTAACTCCAATCTTCGAGAAGTATAACGAATAGAAATTGGATCAAAAATAGCAGACTCAATTAAAATATTTTTCGTATTTTCATCTACTTCTGTGTTTTCTCCACCCATAATACCAGCAATACATACAGGATTCTTTCCATCAGTTATGACAATATCAGATGAAAGAAGCGTACGAACCTTACCATCCAAAGTAGTAATTTCTTCTCCTTCTTTGGCATCACGAACAACAATTTTATTACCCAACTTGTCCATATCAAAGAAATGAAGAGGTTGACCAAATTCCAACATAACATAATTAGAAATATCAACAACATTATTAATAGGTCTCATTCCTGCAGCAATTAAACGTCTCTTAATAAATTCAGGACTTTCTCCAATTCTTACATTACGAACTTCTCTTGCCATATAATAATTACATTTAGACGTTTTAACATCTAATTTAAAGTGATCCTTAATGGAATCAGAAATAGTCTTAAACCCACGTTCAGGTAAAGTAACCTTACGATTTAAAATACATGCAATCTCATAAGCAAAACCAATATGATAGTAGCAATCATTATTACGATGTTTATGAATATCTAAATCATATAACGTATCATCTAATCCTAAATAAGCAAGAGGATCAGAACCAACCAAAGCATCATCACCTAATTCAGCAATTCCTTTTGAATAATTTTCCTCTGTTTTCTCTTCCAAACCAAGTTCAAATAAAGCACACATCATTCCACAGGATTCAACACCTCGTATTTTACTTTTCTTAATTTCAAAGTCTCCTGGAAGAACAGCGCCTTCTCTTGCAACAATAACTTTTAATCCTTCACGAACATTAGATGCTCCACAAACAATTTGTAAAGTCTCACTTCCAACGTCAACTAAACAAACATGCAAATGATCACTATCTGGATGAAGTTCAACATTCTTAATCTGTCCAATTACTAAATGATCAATATGATGAGTAATAACAGACTCAATATTAATACCAGCCTTAGTAATCTTAGTAGCAAGTTCAACTACATCTTGATCTTTTATATCAATGTAATCTCCTACCCAATTTAAACTTATCATTATTCCTCATCCTCTCTATCAAATACTTTTGACTCTCTCAAATCCGCATTATAAAACGTACGAATATCATTGATATCATATTTCATCATAGCCAAACGTTCTGCACCAAAGCCAAAGGCAAAACCGCTCCAAACATCAGGATCATATCCACTCATACGAAGAACATTAGGATGAACAACACCAGCACCAACTACTGTTACCCAACCAGTATGTTTACAAACCGCACATCCCTTTCCATGACAATTAACACACGTAATATCAACTTCAACAGATGGCTCTGTAAATTGATAATAACTTGGACGAAAACGAGTTTCAACATCTTTTCCAAATAAACGTTTAAATAACACATCCATAGTTCCTTTTAAATCAGATAAACTAATATCTTTATCCACTAATAAACCTTCAATTTGCATAAATTGATGAGAATGACTGGCATCATCATCATCACGGCGATAAGTTTTACCAGGACAAATCATACGAATTGGAACTTTACCTTCTCCTTTTAACATAGTACGAACCTGTACAGGAGATGTTTGACTACGTAATAAAATTTCTTCTCCTTCAATATAAAAAGTATCTTGTGCATCTCTTGCAGGATGTCCCTTAGGAATATTTAACATCTCAAAATTATATTTATCCTCTTCTATCTCAGGTCCATCTACAACATCATATCCCATAGACATAAACACATCTTCTACTTCTTCAATAACTTTTTCCAAGATATGAGGTGCTCCCATAGGAATTTTAGTAGCAGGCAAACTAATATCAATCTTTTCTTTCTCAAGACGTTTATTAAGTTCCTCTTGATCTAATTTATTTTTCACAGAATCATAATAATCTTGAAACTGTTTACGAAGTTCATTAACCTTCATACCAAATTCTTTTTTCTCATCATTTGAAACATTCTTAATTTCACTATTAAGTTCTGTAATAAGACCTTTTTTTCCTAAATATTTAACTTTAAGATCATTTAATTCTCTCATATCAACATTCTGTAATAAATCTTTCTCAAGAGACTCTTTTACACTTTGTATTTTTTTATTTTCCATATATCCTCCTAAAATTTATGAATAACATCATTCATTCTTTTTACTTTCACTAAACTATTGTGATGACAATCATTCTTATCATATAAAATAGATTCTATACCAGCGGCTCTAGGTCCAATATAGTCATTTTCAAGATTATCTCCAATTAAAACACATTCTGAAGGATTAAAAGAACCCCTCGCACATATATAAGCAACCTCATGTGGTTTTAAAACATATTCGCCACTATATATAGCATCAAAATAAGAATAAATTCCTGCACGTCTTAATCTAGATTCTTGAGACTTTGAAAACCAATTTGTTAAAACAACCAAACTTTTATCACGTTGTTTTAAATTTTCAAGCAAATCAAAAACACCTTCCTCCATCGTATCAGGAACTTCCCCAATCAGATTAATCCAATCACATACGACCTTCTTAGAAACAGAAAGACCTGTCTTTTTTGAAAGATACTTTGCTAAAGAATCAATATCATATTGAATATGACTTCTTTCAAACTTTTCTAAATAAGTTTCAATATGAGAAAGCAGTAAAGATGCATCTTCTCCATATAATGAATGAAAAAAATCTTTTTCAAAACTATAATCTGCTGTCAGCAATGTACCATCTAAATCAAATATATATCTCTTTTTTTCCATAATATCTCCCCCAAAAAAAATAGCTATGTATAAGGACGAATTACTCGCGGTACCACCTTATTTCATAGCTATTAAACTATACACTTAACTCTTTTAACGCAAGACATACGCTTATCTTTTTAAAATAAGAACTCCCAGGACGAATTCATAAAACTATCCTATCTATTTTCACCAACCATAGACTCTCTAAAAGGAATCATTTCATTACTACTTCCCGATCAACATCGATACGCTTATTATAACACAATTTAGAATGAAATAACAAGTAAAAGATTAGAGATTCATAATATTCATATCTTCTGCACGAGAAATATATCTTCTAATAAACTTTTTAGTTTCTTCTTCACTACCTTTAAACAATCTTGATAACTCAGAAATTCTAAATTTTTCATAATAATATGGAGAAATTCCTAACTCTTCTATCGTAAATGAATCATGTTTTTCTATTTGATATTTCATATTAGAAATAGGATACATATTATTTAGAGTAACAGAAGTTAATATATCATTTGCATATAAATTGAAACACTTCTCAGTAATCACACAACATGAGATAACATCATCATACAATGCCTCTTTAGAAACTAACTCAATCACATCACCATGACGATTAATTGTTTTCATACCAATTGGAGTATCAACATTAGAAGAAGCATCCGTAAATCTATTTTGATCTAGATTAAAGATTCTATGCTCACCAACAACATCTAAAAAACTACCATCACTAAAAGTTAACAACAGATGAATCTCTTTCTTTTCAAGTTTTTTAATAAAAACTGCAGGAACATAAGTATAACAACCTTCATCAAAATCCCAAGCAAGAATTAAATCATCATCCTGAACATCTTTTAATTTTTTCTTTCCCTTCTTTTTCTTTTTCTTATCATAAACCTCTACTTCCATTTCACCAGATAAACAAACAGAACTTGAGCAAGTATAATAACCATCTTTATCATTAACAATCATAGCAGATTTATCTGTAATAGGAACAGATGACCCATTCCATGAATAGAAATATACATTACAATCATAGCGAATACACTCATCGTACACTTCTTGAATCGTTTTAGATCCAGTCTCTCCAACACAAGTTTTAGAAGAAGATGTCGATCCATAAGAAGTATTCCAATATTCAAAACGATAAGACCCAGGAAGAAGAACAACTTCATGATTCATTCGAAATGTTACAACAGCAACATCATTTGCAAAAACAAGAAATGGACCAATAGAAGAATAAAGTAATCCAACAAATAATAGAAAAACAAGAACTTTATCAAATTTGATCTTTAAAAAATAGAAAAATAAGACAAAAACCAGAAGAACAAAAATAACAAAAATTGGATTTCTTGTAATAGGATTATTTAAAATTGTATTTTCTTCCACAACAGGATTAGATTCCGAAGGAGTATTCGGTTCTTCAATATTATTTAATTCCGTTTCAGGAACAATTTGAATATTCGCATCATTTTGTAAAGAAATAGCTCCACCAGAAGAAGCAATAACCTCTTCAGGAACAACATTTTTATATTGAACAAAAACATCAATAACCTCTTGAGCACCAGGCATAATCTTATCATTATAAGTATATTGATATATTAAATTATCATCTTCCACATCAGATAGAAGAATCTTATAATAATCAGTTGGATTCGTATTTTCAACAACAATCTGATAACGAACATAATCATCTTGATATTTAAATTCCGTATTAAAAAATATAGAATCATTCTCTATTCGATATCCCGTATCAAGACTATTTCGACTTTTATCCAGCAAAGAAATCTTTTGAATCACAATATCATCGGTCTCATCCGCATGAACAAAAAACAAAGGAGCCAACAACAACAGAAGAATAATTAAATACCTTTTCATAAAACACCTCATATCTTATTATCTATATAATAACATAAATAAGCAAATATAATCTACATAAGAAATGAAAAGAAAAAAATTATTCCTACAACTCTTAAATTATAAAAAAAGATAAAACGATATCGTTTTATCTTTTTTGTAAACAATAGGCATGATAAAGATTTTCATAAATAGAATAAACAGTCATTTGACCAACTCCTCCAGGAACTGGAGTTAAATATTGAAAATCTTTAACATCTTTTGAAACATCCCCACAAATATGACCATCCTTAAAATTAAAGCCAACATCAATTAAAATAACATCAGATGGAACCATATCAGGAGTAATAAAATCAGCCTTACCAACACTTGTTATAACAATATCACTATTTAAAGTATATTTTTTTAAATCCTTTGTCTTAGAATGACATATCGTAACAGTACAATTTCGATTTAAAAGTAAATGATATAAAGCCTTTCCAATATGAATACTTCTACCAATAATTGTCACATCCATTCCTTCTAATGGAATATTATAATAATCAAGTATCTTCATAATACCCAAAGCAGTACAAGGAATAAGAGCATCTTTATTTTGATTCATCAACCTAACGATATTCACATCATTTACCCCATCAATATCTTTATCGGGGCGAATCTGATTTCTTATTTTTTCATAATCAATACTCTTTGGAATTGGTAATTGTACAATAATACCATTTACATTAGAATCAGCATTTAATTCATCAATTATTTTACATAATTTTTTTGTAGTGGTATGGTCTAACTTCATTAATTGAAAAGAAATACCAAGTTCTTTAGCCAATTTTTCTTTTTGAGCAATATATTTATTGCTTGCAAAATCATCCCCAACTTGAATAACGACTAATCCACATTGAATATTTTCAAATTTTTTTTTCAACTTTTTTAAACATTCATCTCTTACTAATTTCCCATCAAATAACATAAATACCTCCAAAAAAGAATTACTAAACAGTTAGTAATTCTTGTTCTTTTTCTTTTAATAAATCTTCAATTTTTTTATTATAATCATTAACTAAATCTTGAATATCTTTTTCCATACCTTTTTCTTCATCTTCTGGTAATTCGATTTTCTTAACATCCTCTAAACCATCACGACGGATATTACGAATAGAAACCTTAGCATCTTCAGAAATAGCCTTAACTTGTTTGGCTAATTCACGTCTTCTCTCTTCAGTTAATTCAGGTATAATAATACGAATTGTTTCTCCGTCATTTCCAGGATTATATCCCAAATTAGATGCTAAAATAGCACGTTCAATAGCACCTAAACTACTTCTATCAAATGGTTTAATAAGTAACTGTCTAGCCTCAGGAACAGAAATTGTTGCTAATTGTTTTAATGGAGTCATAGAACCATAATACTCAACCATAACACCATCCAAACTAGATGGATTTGCTCTTCCTGCACGAACTGTTGCAAATCTTTTTGTTAAACTTTCAATAGTTTTATCCATTTTATCTGTAACATCTAATAAAATTTCTTCACTATCCATTTAATCATCTCTCCTTAAAAATATTATAGTATAACTAAAAAATAAAATAAAGAAAAAAGTACTAAAAAGTACTTACAAATATGACAAAAGCAATAAATGCAATCACCATCAAAATAAATATGATAAGTAAAATAATCAAAAATACATTTAACACTTTCTGACTAATATGATCTAATAATGATTTCTTTTCAGTAGGAAGTGTCTCCTCTTTTTTCTTCTTCTTGAAAAAGAATGATTTTTTAGAAGACATTTTTTCTTCTTTAGGAGTTTCTTCAATATCCAAAACATCATTAACTTTATCATATAAAGAACGTAAATCTTCTTCTAAATCAGTATAATTATTGGTATGAGAACCAACATCAATAACAAATTTCTTTTTTCCTTTACGTACTTTCTTAACTTCACGAATTTGTTTCTTTTCTAATAATTCTTGTGCTTGTTTACGAACCTTTTCTTCCTCAATATCTTGTTCAAATTCATCAACTATTTTATATTCATCTAATAAATCAAGATTTTCTAAATGATTATCAGTCTCTAATGCTTTTTCTTCTTCTTCAAAAGCATTCTTTATTTCTACTATTTTATCTTCTTCAGAATCATGAACCTCTTCAGGAATAGGTTCTTCTATTTTATGAGAATCAATATCATTTTTTTCTTCTTTTTCATTAACTCTATCTATAGAAAAATCATCACTTACGGGAGTATTATCTTTTTCAGTAATAGATTCATCCTTACTTTTTTGATCTAAAAAATCATCATCAAATGTATCAATTGAAGTTTGTACAATATTTTCTGTTTTAGAAGAAGATTTAAAATAATCTTTTGATGGAACTTCAACAAAACCATCTTCTTCTAATTTTTTAGTAATGTTTTCTTTTCCTAATAAGATTTTTTCTTTCTTTTTAGGAACCACTACTACTTTATCACGTACATTTTTTTTCGTATTAGAAATCTTTTTAGAAGAAGAATTATTTCTTGAAGGTGCAACAACAACTTTATCATGAACATTTTTAGAAGTAGAACGTTTCTCTGTATTAGAAACTGTTTTTTTCTTACTCGGAGTAACAACGACTTTATCACGTACATTTTCCGTTGTATTAACCTTCTTTGAAGAAGTAGTTTTATTAGAATTTCCTTTTTTAGAAACAGAACTACTAGAAGATATTTTTTTTACACGAGTTGATGTAGTTGTTTTCTTCTTTGAAATATTATTATTCTTTTTTGTCGTACTGGTAGAAGTTTTTTTAGCCATGAAATTCATCCCCTTTATATATTTGCTTATTATATCAAAAAATTCGAAAAAAACAAGATATAACCCACCGGTTCATCTATAAAAATAAAAATATCAGGATTAAAAACAGCAAAATGAAACCAATAAAAAGATATAAATAAGGGAATTCATTTTTATTTAATTTATCTTTGTTTTCTTTCTCTTCTAGATTCTGAAATAATTCATCCGATAAAATATCAATTTTTTTTGTATCATCTAAAGAATTAGAAGTATCATTTACTTTTATTGTATGAAATTTTTTTGTATCAGATTCCATCTTTTTCATATTTCTTTGAATATGATCATCTACTAAAGAATCGATATAGATAACTCGATTACCAGCATTATTATCAGGATTCTGCAATTGCTCAATTTGCTTTTCGATTTTTTCAATAGCATCAGAGTTATCACTCATACCAACACCTCATATTACACTTAATAGTATAATAAAAATTTTAAAAAAAAGAAATAAAAAAGAGCGCTAAGCTCTTTTGATTTACATTATTTAACTAGCAGCATTCATTTGAGCAGCAACTTCTGCAGCAAAGTCTTCATGCTTCTTTTCAATTCCTTCTCCAACAGCATAACGAACCATAGATATGATTTCTCCACCATTGTTTGCTACATAATTTTTTACACTCATAGATGAATCCTTAATAAAGTCTTGTTCTTCTAAACAATTTTCTTTAAAGAATTTACCTAATTTTCCAACAGCCATTTTATCTAAAATATCTTCTGGTTTATTTTCATTCTTAGGATCATTTTTCATTTCAGC
>AUXO012854828.1_pt1 | contig 15516 bp, 19 predicted proteins | sample 768731 | NCBI WGS metagenome assembly AUXO01 (sample SAMN02715735, study PRJNA202380) | gut metagenome | biome: sheep rumen | host: Ovis aries | place: New Zealand: Palmerston North
ATATAAGTATAAATATATGTTGACATATAAATATAAATATATTATAATAATAGATGTAAACAGGTTATTGATTTTTAATTTTGGAGGTTTTAAAAATGACAGATTTAAAATTATCGGCTCTCGAAAGCGCCTTAGAAGATGAAAGATTTTATTTTTCTGATGACGAGCGAAAGGAGAAACTTGATAAAATCGCGTATATTGTAAATGAGGCTTGTCTAAAAAGACACATTGACACCGACAAAATCAGCACGGAAAATCCTGCTGAATGGGATAAAGCATATGACGAATACAGGGCAATGCTTAATAATGTTGATGATTTTGATTTAAAGATTGCGTAAAAGTAAAGGAGTGTTTAAAATGAAAGTGTTTGCAGATTGGGATTTTGACTATGACCTTTTTAAAGAAAACGGCTTTGGAGGGGATTTTTCCCTTTCTTTTGATGATGAAAAAGGGCATAAGTTAGAAAATGTTACAATTCAGCCGGAAATTAACAGAGCAGGGGAAATAACAGATTTAAGACTTTCTGACAGTGTGGACGATTTAACATTATGGAAAGATTCAAAAGAAGAAAAATATTATTCAGAAACAAGAAAAGAATTTAAAGATGATGATTTTAAAAACATATTGTATTTTTATGAATATGACGAAGATGAAGAAATATATATAATTAAAGAAGAAGTGAGAGAAAATATATATAAAGCAGTAAATGAAGAAATTTTAATGTCTTTACGTTGGTTTATAAATAATGAAAATGACAAAAAAAGTGAATCGCCCTCAATTTTAAGAGCAAGAATATTTTTACAAGATACGCCGTTTATCGTTGCTTGTAATCGTTACGGAAAATGTGCATCTGAAAACTTTGGCTGGAAATTATACGGCTTTGAAGAATATGACGAAGCAAGTAAATTTTATGATGAATGGGAGAAAAAATATTATAACGGTAGTGAATATTTAGGATTTTTAACAAAAGAGAACGAAGAATATATTGCAACGCTTTTGGAATATCACGGCATCAAAGCAGGGGAAGAGGAAGATTATACAGAGGAAGATTATTAAAGAAAAAGGGCTGGCAGAAAAGCCAGTCCTTTTTTGTTTGACCGCACAGGAGCGCTGACAAAGGGCATCTGATGACAGATAGATATAGTTATATACCCTTGGCCGCAGAAGCCCCTTACAGGCGATTTTGGAGCGTTCTACAGGTGGCTACATTCTAAATAATATATTTATAAGTATCTATATACATATAAATATAGCTATAAATATATGTTGACATATATTTATAAGTATATTATAATGGTAACTGTAAACAGGTTATTGATTTTGATATGGAGGTTTTGAAAAATGCGAGTATTGACAATAGCAAATCAAAAGGGTGGCGTAGGCAAGACTACAACAGTTTATAATGTTGGAGCAGGTTTACAAAGGGCAGGAAAAAAAGTATTGCTCATTGATTTAGATACGCAGGCTGACTTGACTTATACCGCAGGAGCCGGAGAACAGGAAAAAAATATCGTTGATGTGATTGATAACAAGGCATCAATACATGATGTGATACAGACAACGGAAAACGGAATACATATTATTCCTTCTTCCCTTGATTTAATCAAATTAGAGTCAAGAAAAAATTTAAAATTTGATTTTTCTATGCTGAAAAATGAATATGATTACATCTTGATAGATACACCGCCGACAAGTTTTAATATTATGTATGCAAGTACAAAAGCGTCTAATGGTGTAATTATTACAACAAGTGCAGATTATTACGGCTATAAAGCAGTAAGCGAGATAATGCAAGGACTAAAAACAAATAATACTATAATCAATGGTATTGTTATTACAAGATTTAATAAACAAACACGTTTTGCAAACGAAGTAAGGGAAACGCTTGAAAAACTGGCAAAAGGTTATAATACTAAGATTTATAAAAAGGCAATCCGTGAGTGCAACGCAATAAAAGAGAGTCAGGTAATGCAACAAGATATTTACACTTTTGACAAAAATTGCAACGCATCTATTGATTATAGTGATTTAGTTAAAGAGATTTTAGCAGAAGAAAGATAAGGAGTGTTTGAAATGGCAAAAAAGAAAAAAACCGCTTTGGAAGTTATGCAAGAGCAACATGAGAAGACTATGCAACAAAATATTGAGCAGGAGCAGGAAAACGAAATCAGCGAAGAAGAAAAGATAGAAAAGGAAATAGGGCAGACAAGACTGGTGGAAGATAAACAGGATAAAGAGCAGGAAAAGGAAAATATTGAGCCTGTTCAATTTGAACAGGTAGAACATGAGGAAAATAATTATAATAGCATTTTAGAACAATATAAAAATGCAGGGAGAGGGAAACCAAAAACTTTTTATCTTCCTGTTGAAACGGCTAAGAAAATCGAAAAGCTCGCAAAAGAATATGGTATAGCACAATCAAAAATCATTACATTGTGCATTGAAAGAGAATATAGTTTATGTATAAAGGATAATTAAAAATGATTACATTGAAAGAAATTAATCTTATAAAAAAAATCAATAAACTGGAAACAGAAGTTTTTCAGATGATGGAAAAAGAGTTGACACAGCAGGAGAAACTTGAAAAAATCGCAAAGGAGATTGTTATTTGTGAGTTGCAGGAAGAAAAATTTAAATATCTTCTCACATTAAATCATGTAGGTATGCAGGAAGATTACACAAAAGAATTGAATTATTATACTAAGTACAGGGAAGACTTGCAAAAGAATTATGCTAAGTTTGTGAAACGTGTAAACAAAAAAATGATGGGTGACAAGTGCATCAATAATTTTTTTCCGCACGTTGCATAATAAAACATCTAACCATTCTATTTTTAAAAAAGGAGAAATGCAAAATGGCAAGAAAGAAAATCAGCGAAGAAGAAATCTTGAAAATGGAACAGGAGTACAAGAAAAAAATCGCAGACATGAAAGAGAAGTTAAGGAAAGAGAGCCTTGATAACTTTGCAAATGTTTGCGAAGGTGTGGGAGCAAGTGTAACAGAGTTTTTTGATATTGCATCAGAAAAAGAAAACCGTGATAAGGTGGAGCAGTTTGTAATTGACCTGTTAGGGCTGACTGACGAGCAAGTTTTGGAAGCAAAGGAAAAGGCAGAAAAGAAAAGCAAGCGCGGACGGAAAAGTAAAAAAGCAGAACAGACAGAACAGGTAGAGCCGAGTACCGCAAATATTATTTAACTAAATCAGACCACGGACACCGCCAGCCAAAAACTGGTGGTGTCTTTTTAAAAAAATATATAGAGCAGTATGAGAAAAAATATACCTGCTACACGCCAAAAGCCAACACAAGAGCCTTTTCCCTCTTAGTAATATAATTATATGTCTTTTCCTTTTTAGGGGCATTACAGGCAATACTAGAGCGTTATTTTGGAAATGAGGTTTTATAAAATGGCAATGTACGGAAATAAAGATGATAAAAGATACAAGTATGGATATTTAGAACACGACATAGGCGATTATGATAATTTAGGCTGGTATAAGATGTATTATACAGTACCATACTATATTAATGATGTTATGCACGAACATATAAACCTTAGTAATTTTTCTAAGGATAATATTACAAGAAAAGATTTACATGGTACTAGACAAAGATTAATGAACAAAGCATATATCTTAAAAGACTAATAAAATTATTTACTCATAACAGGTTTGTGATTTTTTTATGAATAGAAAAATCACAAACCTGTTTTTTATATATCTGTATATTTCAATTACAAAAATATAAATATAGTATTATTATTTACATAACCTTATATATTATTATTTAATATAGTATAAATTGATTTATAAACTTCTAACAAACTTTATAAATCAATTTACAAATATTTGTATATACTGATTGCATCAGCATATACAAAGCAGTATACTATGTCTGCAACATAGTATACAATAATAGCTTTTTTAAAGCTGACACCATTGCACACCTGCGGTAAGGGCTTGAAAAGCGGAGAACCTAGAGCCGACAAGGGCTGACGGCTGTTTATAAAGTGTAGCACAAATGTGCTACAAGAAATACTGTTTGTGGCACAATACACCGCCAAGCCTTTTAAATAAAGGGTTTGCGTGTAGCACAGAAAAGTATTGATATTATTGATATTTTCTTGTATAATTTAGAAAAGGAGTGTTTGAAAATGGATATACATTTTAGACTTGATGATAAGTTAGCAGAAGAATTAAAATTTCAAGCAAAGCAAAACGGCATCACGCTTTCTGAACTATGCAGAAGAAAGCTAATGCAGGAAAATAAACCTGTTCAAATTGAACAGGTAACACAATCGGTAAACACGGAAAAACTGGAAAAGCAAATTGAAGAAATACAAAAAGTGCAAATACAGTTATATCAAATGTTGAGCAGACAACCGTCAGCAGATTTAATAAATAAACATATAACAAATAGTGCTAGTATGCAACATGATATTTTTTATTGCGTAAATAAATTTTCTTCTTTATTGCTGTTTTTGTCACTAAATCAATCGTTAAGTAACGAGGTACGAGATAGTATTTGCCCTGACTCGCTAGATGAAAGATTTTTAAAAATTGTGGATAAGATACTTGATGATAAAATCGGTTTTAAAAAGGAAGGTATAAAATTAAACGCATATATAAATAATGACTAAGGAGCATTTAAAATGTTTTCAAAACCTAAAGCAAAAGGCGGTAGTAATAGTGCAGATTACTATGAGAACTCACTTGAAAATACACTTGATGAATATTACACAAAAGACCTTTCTCACAATGATTATTTTTTTGGAGGGCTGACAGAACAATTAGGAGTAAAAGGAAAAATCACAAAAGAGAATTTCCAAAAAATCATTGATGTGAATAGGCAAAAAGCAAAACAACAAATATCAGAAGAACTAAAAGCACCAGTTGATTTTTATGATATGCCTTTTTCAGCGCCGAAAAGTGTTTCTATTTTATACACTAACCCTGAATATAGAGAAAGTGTAATGCAGGCATGGCAAAAAGCAAATAAAGAAATTGACAAGATGATAGAACAGGGAATTTCATTAAGGCGAAGAAATGAAGAAGGTGGAATCGAATATATTGAAAACACAAAAATTATGGGTGCCAGTTTTGAACATTATACTAATAGATATTGTGAGCCTGACTTGCATTATCATAAATGTATAATGAATTATACAGTAGATGAAAAAGGAAATTTCGTTGCTATAAATTCAAAGGATTTATTTGATAATTTTAAGGAGTGGGGAATAAAAGGACGGCAGATTTTAGCAAAAGAATTGCAGAAAAATGGTATACCTCTAGTTGTGACAGACCCCGAAAAGGGATTTTTTGAAGTTGCAGGACTGGACAACAGGGAATTGATTGATAGTTATAGTAGCGGTTATAATTCAGCATTAAAATATTGTAATGAAAAAGGACTAGAGCCGACACCGCACAATTTACAAATTGCAGTTTACGCAACAAGACCACAAAAGAAAAATCTTGAAGTAAAACAGGTTTTTGATGATGTATATAAAGATGTTTTTACAGGTGAAAATGCTTATACACCTGAAACTTTATACAACAATACAAGAAGGTTTACAGACAAGAAAAGGCAAGAAGTTTTTGACAGAGTTGTTGAACACAATCAAGCCATGAACTTTTCTTTTGATAAAGATAAATTAAAAATGGACTTTATGACATTTGGCATCATTGACGATTGTAAAGAAACAGATTTTGAAAGACTTTTTGAAAAAAATAAAGACCGTTTTGTTACATTAACAAAACTTACTGAACGTGATGAAAACAGACATAAAGATGTAGTAAGAGAAGTAATCACAACAAAAGAAAATATAGATTTATTTGACAGAGTGCATGAAGAACACATAAAAAATAATAAAGGTCAATCGTGGAAACTGGACAGAGCAGAAGTAGAAAAAGCATTTGAATTAAATGAAAGAAATGATAAATTTAGAGCAACAGAAGAACAGAGCAGACTTATATTATCTTCTATGCTATCAGATGATAAATATTTAGTAGTCAGAGGGCTTGCAGGTGTTGGCAAAACATTTTCTTACGAAAAGTTAAAACGCCTTTCTGACAGTCTTAATGTTGAAATGATAGGACTTGCACCGCAAGGAGCGCAGGCAGAAGAATTAATGAAAAGCACAGGTATGCAGACTTATACTATAAATAAATTTGCAATAGAAATGCGTGTTTTATCAGCAAAATTAAAAGGTGAAAAGTTATCAGCTAAACAGGCTTCAGATGATATTATAAATGGAAGAAACACGGAAATGGCTTATGACGGACTAGCAAAACTGGATAAACCGCAGTTAATCGTTGTAGACGAAGCAGGTTTACAGAATCAGCGACTTTTCAGAGAAATACAGATGATAGCAAAATCACAAGGGAAAAACTGTAAAATCTTATATAGTGGTGATGACAGGCAGTTAAAAGCCGTGGCCAGCGGTGACGAATTTGCTTATATAGCATCTAAAACAAAAAATCCGAATACCATTGTTGAATTAAATAATGTTTACCGCCAAAAGTCGAAAAGGGGCAAGGCAAGGACAAGAGGACTCACAATAGGCAATAAAGAGCCAGAGCAGAAAACAGAAGATGAAATAAAAGCAATGAGCGAAAAAGAATTAAAGGAGTACAACGAGAAAAAAAGATGGTATAATGATTACAAAGATATAAAAACCACGCTTGAAACAATGTCAAAAGATAAAGAGATTGAACAGATTGAATCATCACTTGACAGAATGAACAAAGCAAAAGAACGCTACACGCATTATCTAAAATACGACGAACAAGGAAAACCGGTTTTTAATGATGATGACAAGCAAAATGTAATGCTAATCACTTGCACTAATGCTAAGTGTGATATGTATAATGACTTGATACACAAGGAACTTGTAAAGCAGAATCATCTTACTAATGAACATACAGTATCAGTTAGTGCAAGAAATAAATATCGTGATGAAGAAACAAAGAAAATCGAACTGGCAGAGGGTGAACGAATCAGATTTAGGAAAAATCTTGTTGCAAAAGATACCGACCAAAAGGAAGACGGCACCTATGAATTAAATGTAAAAAACGGCACTTATGCAGTTATCACAGAGTTTAAAAGTGACACAGAATTTAAGGTGAGGACAGATACAGGACAGGAAATGTGGGTTGATACATCTAAGTATAATAACATTGACCGAGCCTATTGTATAACCGCATCAAGCGCACAGGGAGCAACTACACACAAAGCCGTCATTGATATTGACAGCGAAAAAGATGTTATCAGCGCGAATCTAAACTATGTGCTTGCAACTCGTGTAACTGATGATGACGGCTTAAAGATTTACACATCAAACACGGAAAAATACATAGAGCAGGCATCAAAGCAAGCAAAAAAGGGTGATGTAATCGACTTTGAAGAAAATGAAGAATTGAATAAGTACAGAACGGAGCGTGAACTGTCAGAACTTCAGGAAAAGCAGAGTTTATATAAATTCCCTGCCGAAAGAGCAGAGGAACAACGAAAGGTTATAGAAAAATTACAAAGTTACGGAGTACCGCCAGAGTCAGCAAAATTTGAAATACAGAACATGGAGAAAGAGCCACCGCATTTTATCAGTAAACTAGAAGAAAACTTTAAACATCAAATGGAACTTGCAGGACTTTATGACAGTACAAAGACAGTAGCATATAAAGATGGCATTTTTGGGGACAGGGTATTAGTTGATGAAAAACAACTTAATAAAATAATCGAAGAAGTTAGAAACGGAGAACGAGCAGAGATAAAAACAGCAGATGAAATGTTGAAATTAATGAAGTCAAGCAATGAATACAACGAAGTGTTTAAGAAAAATTACAAAGCATTTTTGAAGGATAAGGCATATAATGAGGAATTGAAAAATAAGTTTTTTGGTAAAAGACCTCAACGCCTGTCAGAAGCAGAAATGAAAAAGAAATATGAAAAACTTTTTAATGAGTTTAAAAAAGACTTTGAAAAGAAATATGCAAAAGCAAGTTATAAAATTATGGAAAGTAGATTAAGTAAAACAATGGAAAAGGAAACAAGTTATTCTTTATAAAAGGAGTTGTCAGAATGGAAATGGAAGATGTTTTTAATTATCAAAATAAAGTGATTGATAATGCCGAAGAAAAGCCTATAAAAAAATGCTTGTGCCAGCGCTGTTTTAATAGTTTTTGGCTCGAAGAAAACGGAGGTGATGGATTGCAATGTATATGTCAATTAATGAATACAAAAACATATTATAGTATTAGTAATATATATACATTAAATGATAAAATATTGATAAAAGGAAAACACAGAGAGGATTTTTATAGAAAGTTAATATATCAAAGAGATATTAATATTATTACAAAGTGTCAAGGAAGGGAGCAGGATTTTACAAAAGAATTAGAAGATAATTTTACAAAAATTGGTAGAAAATGTGCATGTATAAAATGTAAATTTTCATTGTGGTATAAATATAATGATGACAAGGAATTAAAATGCTATTGCAGAGCAATTAACAGTAATGTTTACAGCAGTAGCAAAGCAGATAAGTATATAAAAAATTGTAATGCAGTTGAACCTGCAACCGCATTATATGAAAAAGCAGAGGTGCAGTAAAAATGGAAAAGAAAAAAAGTAATCTTGAATTAGGATTGGAAATGTTATTAGATGAAGAACAGGAGCCACAGGAACCGCAGGAGCCACAGGAACCGCAGGAGCCACAAGAACCGCAGGAGCCACAAGAACCGCAGGAGCCACAAGAACCGCAAGAGCCACAAGGGCCAGTGAGCAAAAAAGATAATGATTTTAAAGTAGATTTAGATTTAAAAAAATTACAAAAAGCGATTACAGAAGAAATTAGTAATCAAACAAAAGAACAACTAAAAGACCATTTGCAAAAAGTTGATGATGATACACAAAAGAAATTAGATGATTTTATCTCATATTTTGCAAATCAGATAAACGAAGAACGTTATATTATGGAAGAATCAATAAACGCATTAGACAGGTGGAATAAAACAGCTATTATCCCTGCAATTATAAGAGATATAGTATTTTTAATATGTGCTTTATGTATTGCCATCTTTACAATGCTAATCTACTTTACAGGTGGTGCAGATACTTTACAAAATCATTATGAGCATCAAAAAACTGTTATAGAGCAAAATGTAAACGCAGGGAAAGGAAAGTAAAATGAATACTTTACAATTATTTATGTGTGAGCATTGGAAAGCACCGCTTTTGCTTTTGAGTATAACCTGCTTTCTTATGTCTTTGCTGTTGATGATAAGGATAAAAACCTTTTTCCATCAAAAGAAACATTAACAATTTCATAAAATCATACTGGAAATAAGGGAAATAAAAACATTTATTTTCCCTTATTTTTCTTGCAAAGAATATCAAAATGGTATATAATAATAAAAGGTTAAGGAGGAAGGAAAGGTGATAGTTAATTATAATAAACTATGCTATTTACTCCTTTTGAAAAACATGTCAAGAACTATTTTTAGACAAAGGTCAAAAATAGGCGGGTCAACATGGAGTAAAATCATTAACGGTGAGCATCTAAAGGAAAGCACAGTAAATAAAATTGCAAAGGCTTTAGATGTTGACAAAAAAGAGTTGTTTTGAAAAAGAAAGGAAAGATGTAAAATGGTACAAAAAGGAGCCAGCAACGAACAGCAGGGACAGTATGAAGTGCCAGTCGAAACGCTACGAATGGCAAAACTTGAAAGCGTGAAGAAAAAAATTTCAAAGGTTATAAAATGGTTTTTTGGAATCGTTGCACTTTATACACTCATTTACGGATTGTGGGGGATTGTTACTGGCAGTTCAAGTTTTGGAAGTTTGGTAATATCTGCAATTTGTTTATTTATCTTATATATGGTTTTTAAGGTTTTTGTTTTGTATGCTATCATGAAGGCTTTTGGCTGGTGGTATTTAACAAAAGATATTGCAAAATATTAATCTAATAAGCGAAGCCCCTTTTTTTAGGGGCTTCGCTTGTAGAAAGGATTGATTTAAATGGAAAAGAATTTTAAGTTTGAAAATGCAGGCTATAAAATCAGTATTGAAATCTGTAATTATGAAAGAAATAATCGTGGTGTGCTTATACATTATAAAAATGACCGTCCTGAGCCGTTATCTTTTGCAGATTTTGAGGTAAGTCTTTACAACCACAGAACACAGGAAATTATTAAATACTATCTGCAACCGTCTTTTGATGATGATGGTTCTGTTTGTGATTTGGGACAAACCGACACAGTAGATGATTTTGAGTTATTGCCACACGTTTTTAATATATCTGATTTAATTATTGATATGAATGTTGTTTTAAATGACTATGAAAAAAATAATAATATACCGCCTTTTGTCGAAGATGTAAAAAAACATGAAGGTGATGTGTGATGGGTTTTTTTGATAAGTTATCAGCTATAAAAAATGCTTTTAACTCTATGTCAGCGCCAGTTTACGCAACAAACGAAATGGGGGACGAAGCATATAATCAGTTTGGCAATGGTAGAGATTTTGGCATCTTGATAGGGCAAAGTACAGGACAGTTATCTGCAAATGGTGACAATAACGGCATCTATGCTAATCAGCTTATATGGTTGAATAAGCAAGAAATTTGCATGAATACTATAGTTTTTGGTGGTATCGGTGCAGGTAAAACAACACGTTGTATGCAACCAATTTTACAACAAGTTATGTGTTATGATGATGTGGGCGGTTTGATTTTTGATATTAAATCAGATTTTACAAAAGCCGTTGATTTATACGCAAAATTAGTAAATCGAGAAGTTATACATATTGGTATCAGCGACACAAGCAGAGGAATTAACTTAATAAAAGGATTGACCCCAGAGCAGGTATCATCTTATTTAATGTCAGCTATTGCCTTAAATGGTGGTGTTGGACATGACCCATTTTGGGCGCAAGCTGGCATTGATTTATGCAGAAACACGCTTAATTTTTTGTTTTACATTGACAAGTACAAAGATGATAAATGCTACACTTTGGGCGAAATGTATAATTACATATTTGCAAAATCATCACAAATTGGAAGAAATGCACAGATAAAAGAAATTTGTGAGGAATTAGAAGAAAAAGCAGATAATGATGACAAAGAAGCAGAAACGGATTTACGAATAATCGAAGCAACAAAAGACTATTTTTCTGATGTTTATGAAAGCATGGAAACCAAAATGCAACAATCAATCAGAAGTGTCATTACACCGATTTTACAACCGTTTATCACACCTGCTATTATGGACGCTTTTTCAAATGACGGCACAGAAGAAAAACCTGCTTATGATTTAAGAGGTGTTACCGCAGGTGATATAGTTGTGGTAGACCTGCCTTTAAGTAAATGGGGCATAGGTGGCAAGGTTATTTATACAATTATCAAATTGAGATTTTTTAACTATTTACAAGAAAGACAATTTGATAAAACAAAGCCACAAAATCTATGTATGTTTATGTGTGACGAATATCAAGAGATTATAAGTGCTTCCAAGGGTGCTGGACTTGATGACAAATCATTTTGGGATAAGAGCAGAAGTAGTGGCTGTTTTGGCATTATCTCAACGCAGAGCGTAAATGCTTTAAAATCTGTAATAGATAATGAAGCAATAACAAAAACGATTTTAGCAAATTTTCGTCAAAAAATCTGTTTTAGAACAGAGGATAAAGATACTATAGATATTTTTAAAGACGCGCTCGGACAAGTCGAAAAAGTACGATTAACGAGAAGTGACGGCGGGGATTATGGCACTCTATATCCTATGCACAAGGAAGGTGAAAACAGGAAGTTTAATTTTAATAATCAAACACAAATTGTTGATAAAGATATTGTTGACGCATCACTTATACATAATCTTGACGGAGAACACGCATTAGCATTGTTAAATCTTGATGGAAGTGGTGCAGAAGATGTTTTAATTATGCCAGCATATTTTGATGATGGCGGTGGTAATAGTTTTTTTGTCAATACTGTTTTACACGGCTTATCAAATGGAAAAATATAAAATATAAGGAGAATGAAAAATGGATAAGAAAATTGAAGAAATGCGAGAAAATGCAGAAGCAAGTTTTACTGATTTATCAGACGATAAGGCAGCAAAAGAACAAGTAAAATCATTTTTAGATACGTTATTAAAAGCAGATGACTTTTTAAGCGAAAAAGAATTTTTATTGCAAAAAGAAATAAAAGGTAAAACGAATTATGAAAAACTGGCAAAACAGGATATGCGTACTTTAAAATTAGCAAAAAAATTGTATTTTGAGGAAGGTGTATCTGTTTTAGAGTATGTGCTTGCAGGAAATAACGAGTTTAAAAAGAAAGTTGTGTTAAGCAACACAGAAAGTTTCCTAAAATTGCTTTATGACTTAAATATTGATATTTTTTTCGATTGTCAGGATTTAATAAAAGCATTGCATGAGTACAACGAAAAAAATAAAGAGGAAGTCGATAATAACTATGTGTCTTATGCAATCCTTGAATTTATCGACAAAGCAAAAGAAGCAGAAGAAGCAAAAGAAGCAGAGGTGAAATAAAATTATGGAAAACAATGATAAAGTATATAAATTTAGTGTCGAAACGAATAAGGGAAAATTAACATATTTTGTCAATGTTGACGAAAGAGCATTGCAAGAAGAAAAAAACGAATTTGTAAATAAAAGACTAGAAAATATAGAAAAGCGTATAAAAGAATCGGGTCTGCATCTAAGCGAAAAAGACAAAAATTTAATAATTGAAAATGAAAAGAAACGTGCAGGAGAATTATTTATAACCAAAAAAAGAGATTATTATGATAAACAAGCAAAGATACAAGCAGAAAGACCTGAAATGTATAATTTCAAAAACGAGCAAAAGGAACTGGCGAATAGATATTTAAACGCGAATCTGAAACAGAAACAAAATGCTATCAAAGAATTTACAAAATACCAACAAAAAACATTTGTAAAAGCAATTAAAAAAACGTTTGAAAAAACAGTTAAGGCATTTGTAAAAGTAAAAGACTTTATAAAAGAATTGACAGCAAAATCAAAAGAACGGACAAATAATTATAGTCATGATTTTAAGGTGGCTGGCAAAGTTGATTTGTATGATAAAGTGCAAAATCAAAAACAGTTGCATGATGAAATGAAAAATTCCATTTTGCTAGGAAAAACAAAAAGCGGTTACGAATATACCATGTAAAAAATAGAGGGCTTATGCTATGTCTATAAAAAATGAGCTTGATGATTTTAAAAATAAGCTGAATTTACAAGAGTTTAATCTTGAACAGCAAGCAAAAAACTATAAAGATTTTAAAAGTCTATATAAAACAGAATTAGCAGAAATCAGAGCCAAAAAACGCAGAATAGAAGCAAGCCTGAACAATGCAAATCTTTTAGACCAGTTGTTTTGCAGACTTTTTTACTATCAATATGTTCTGCCAGAGCCATTATTTTTTGGCGGTAATGGTAATGGTGGTGGTGGCATGGTAGCGCCAGTATATTCTTATCGTGGCGGTTATGGCAATTATGCTTTATCGAGTGAGCTTATGTCATATCGTGACAATTTGTATAAGATGAACGCCGAGAATGAAAAACTGGACTTACCAACACTTTCAAACAAAATTACAGATACACTTGATAATATAAAAGAATTTCAAGAAAACAATATGACAGATGAATTAAATAATGTTGCAAAAGATTTTTTTGGTGACAGCCCACCGCACGATTTAAGTTTTGAGCCGTCAATGTCAATGGGTGAATAAAAAAGAGGGTATGCAATTTAAAGGCATACCCCTTTTATTATCTCAAAAATAAACCATCACTTTTTGGCATCACTAAATTGTAACCATTTTATACACTATTTATACTATAAATTGTTTATCTTTAATATACAATTATAATCCTAAATATATAAAGGTGGAACAATTATATATTATATTGTCAATAATCTAAAATAAAATATTTAACATAAACATTGTTTATGTATATAAAAAATCTATAGCCTGTTTTTTGGCAATATGCCCTAAAACGCCCCAAAATCACCTGTAAGGGGCTTTTGTATTCAGCCTATATAAGTATATGTCTTTTGTATTTTAAGGGCATCACAGAGGAAATAGGAGAGCCGTTTTTAAGACCTGCAAAATATATATAAAAAAAAGAGGGCAAGGCCCTCTTTCTTTTTTTGTAAACAGATTAACTCTTTTTATGGAGTTTTAGAAGATGATTTAATTTTACTATTTTACCTGTTTGTTGTCAATATCGAAATAGTTTAGTTTAAAATCATCTATTGAGCGTTCACATAATGCAGTAATAACATTACTCATAGATATATTATAATTATCAGCCAGTTTTTCTATTTCCGCTTTAAGTTCTTGTGTGCATCTAAAACCGATAAACGCATCTTTCTGCATTTGTGAGCCACCTTTAAAATTTAATTGAATATCCGATATGACCGCCAAAACCTTTCTTTTCTCCTGTAAATCCATTGAGCGTGATATTTACAGTCTGGTTATCAGCAACATCATGTTTCAACCCTAAACCGAATTTCAGCGTAGCACCACGGCTATCAAGTGATGGCAAGTTGTAACCTTTTACTTTGCCTTTGCTTTCTCCTGCCAGTTCAAATTCATATAGAGCACGAGCATAAAAAGCAGTTTTATTATTTACACTATGCCTATAATAAGCACCGACGCCAAGACGAGAGCCGACAATATCATCAAAATTAACGGTTTCACCGCTTGACAGTTTCGTGTCCATACCGCCTAAATTACTATACGAATATCTCACAAAGGCTTCAAAGGAATCATCTTTGTTAATGTTCCACTTTTTACCAAAATCAATATTAGCAAGTATATACATTGCATCATCTTTATAATCAGTATGATTATATGTGCCAATATAGCCGTTGCCGTTATATTTCATTTCAGCGTTGCCGATATGAGCCGAGCCACGGACAAATAAATTATTTTTTAAATCCTTTTCTACAAAAGCACCGACACCGACATAATTATTTTTACCGTCTGCATCAATACCGCCGACATTGCTACGATAAGAGCCGTTTCCGTATTCTGCAAACAGAGCAAACGAGCCTGTTTTTTTTCTGCTTTCTGTTAGATTTTTTTTGTAACCTAAAAGCATATTGAGCGTTTTTGCAGAATCAAGGGCAGATGAATTACTGTTATTGTGGTTCATAACAAAGAATAAATCATCATTTACATTCTGTAATTCGTCAAGCGTTGTATCTGACAACTCATTTAAGCTGTTAAGCGCAGACAATCGAGCAGTATGTAAAGAAACCGTTTGAGAATTTACAATAATTGTTGGTGTTGGAGCCGGAGCCGGAGCAGGTGCAGGAGTTGGAGTGGGCGTAGGCGTTGGTGTAGGTGTAGGAGTTGGAGTGGGCGTAGGTGTTGGTGTTGGAGTAGGAGTAGGCGTAGGCGTTGGTGTTGGTGTTGGCGTTGGAGTGGGTGTAGGTGTAGGCGTTGGAGTAGGAGTAGGCGTAGGCGTTGGCGTTGGTGTAGGTGTA
>AUXO011856252.1_pt1 | contig 15508 bp, 11 predicted proteins | sample 768731 | NCBI WGS metagenome assembly AUXO01 (sample SAMN02715735, study PRJNA202380) | gut metagenome | biome: sheep rumen | host: Ovis aries | place: New Zealand: Palmerston North
TGGTGCCACCATGCAGAATCGAACTGCAGACCTACTGGTTACGAATCTATATTACTAATTTTCTGTAATCAGCTCTACAACCCAGATTTTCTTGTTAGAACATGTATTTTGACACACCTATTTGACACACCTATTCATAAAAAAAACATAGAAAAAAATATTCTACATCTTCTTTTGGGTATAGCAAAAACTAAACCACAAATAACTATTTTTATTATACTATAAAATAGTTATTTGTCAAATCCTTAATTTTTGATTTGGATATATTAAATTTGGATTTTTTATATTGTTATCTTTTACAAGCTTGTCTACTGTAGTTCCAAATCTTTTAGCTATAGCACTTAATGTATCTCCTGGTTTGACAACATATATTTTGTTGTCAGCTGTACTTTTAATCTTTAAGCTTTTCCCTGCATATATTAAATTAGGATCCTTAATATTATTCAACCTTACTAAATCATCTACAGTAGTACCAAACTTTTTAGCAATTGTATTTAAAGTATCACCTGATTGAATTGTATATGATATACTAGCTTCGCTTGATACTGTTTGTGCAGGTTGTTTTGGTTTGTTATTACTTTCAACGTCAAATCTATTAAGATAGTTCGATTCTATTAAATTAATAAGCTTGCTTGTATATGACGGATCAGTAGCATAACCATCTTCTCTAACATATTTACATGCAAGTTTATAATCTTTACACCCTCTTAAATTTGCATACCTATTATAATTGTTAAACAATGCGCTATGGTCAGCTATACTTTCTTGCCATGAAGGATATTTTCTAAACTTAGCTTGAACTTGTACCCATTTACCGTTTACACATTCGCTTGTAGGAAAAGTACATGATTGACCATTATAGCTTCCTTTTATACCAAATAAATTATTGTTAGGTTCTACTGCTAATGAGCTTCTTCCCCAATTACTTTCCAATATTGCTTGTGCAATAGTAAGCGAAGCAAGTATCTTCGTTTTCTTCATATCTTCTCTCGCCATCGCTCCTATTTTATCTATAAATTCACTTGTTGTCATAAGAAACACCTCCAAATAATCTAAAAATCTTCCAGTATTATTTCAATACCAGAAGATTTTTCTTATTTTATTCAACTATTTTCCAGTCTTCAGCCAACATATCAGCTTGGCTTGCCAACCAACCTAATTGCACACCAGATGTTCCTACAAATGCTATAGCATTATTTCCTATTGCTTCATGGTCTACATTTACCAATTCACCTGTTGCATTTATATATGAAATGTTTGTAGCTAATTCAATATATTGACTTTTTCCATTCCAACCGCTTCTCTGCATTTTTTTACCTTGTTTTAATAATTTTATTGCTTCTCCAAAATCCATTTAATTTTCCTCCTCAATTTTTATACATTTATTTTCAAACTTTTTATATGCATCAAAATATAACTCTTTTTTATCTCCGTTATATGTTAACTCATAATACATTCCATCAGGTAAATCTGTACTTAACAATGCTTTATGATTCTGTAATGACTTACAATACCAAACATCAAAAACTTCAAATTCTGGAATTTTATCTGTTTTGTCTATATGTTCTATTGCATATTCCTTTACTATTTCTTTGCATTTTTTTATAAATTCTTTACTTCCCATTTATTTTTCCTCCTTGTCATTTTTTCTTGTAAAGTAGTATGTAATTATTGAAGCTGACATTATCATAAACTCTCCAACGTTTACTATTCCTTTAAACGTTAATACACAGGTTGTTATTACTACTACTAAACTCATTATTGATTTTAATTTAAACAAATTTGCTATATTCATTAAAAATTGTTCAAAAGGTTTCATATTATCAACCCCCAATTTTGCCAATAATAAAACCCAGAATTGCTGTTGCAATTCCGAGTTATTATTGTCTTTTTTAAATCTTCCCAACTTTTTGCAGGCTTCTTTTCTATTTCTTCTAAACGTGAATCAATTTTATTCACGTCTTCTCTATTCTTTTTAGTTTCCATAGCAATTTCTTTTACTGCTATAGTTAGATTTTGTATTGATTGTACTATACTTTCTAAGCTATCAATTCTATGGTGTGCAGATTTACAACTTTGTGAATTTTCTATTATCATTTGAATGTATTTGTCTTCCATTCTGCACCTCCTAATTTAATTCCCAACCAGCGTTATAAAAATCTTGTAAATTTGTAAAAACATCTGAATCTCCATATTGTATCGTTTGGATTTGGTCAGAACTAATACCTAACCTAGAAATATGTTTATTAGACATATTACTATGAATACAAAAATATAATATATTATTTAAGCTTTCATCACTTAAATTGGTACATTGGCTAAACATATCATCTGCAACAGTACAATTTGTAGCTTCAATTTCAGGAAAATATTTTAAATTGGTGCAACCATAGAACATTTGCTCCGTATTAGTTACACTTGACATATCTATTGGAGCTATTTCAAGTAAATTCGTACATCTTTTAAATGTTTGTCTCATTGTAATTGTTGATGAAGTATCTACTCGAGGGAAAATTGTTATATCAGTATTGTCTTCATAATATGCATCGAAATATGCATCTGGTTCTACATTTTCCATAATATCTGTTGCATTATTATACATATTATTTATAATAACAGGGCTACCTTCGAATCCTAAATCTTCCCAGTTTTGTGCTCCTTTATCTAATATATTAACCCAGCCATCGTCATAGTTAACAAATACTTTTTTTGCTTTTTTAACTAGTACTTTAAAATATTGCTCACAACAAATATCTGAAACAGATACTATGTTGCATGGCAACACAACAGGATTGCTTTGAGAAGAGTTGTCTTTAACATAATATTCTCCATTGTTAGAACTATACGATACAATAGGCTGTTCTCCTTGAAGACCAAATTTAATTGTCGAGTTTGTCCTTTCTAATAAATAAATTGAATTATCGTCTCCATTAAAAATCATTGGATTAGATGGTATCATTGAATAATCAGTGTACTCATCTATAAAACTAATTTCATTGAATAGAGTACTATAAACTTCTTGCTTTTCTAAATAAGTCATATATTCAAATATATCCATATACTCATCTTCAACAACAACTACTTTCTCTCCTACTTCAGCTTGACCTTGTTGGCTATATTGCTCAAATTCTGTTTCAGTCATCATTTTTATATTTTCCAATGTACCTAATAATTTAATTCCATTAACATAAGCTGTCTTGTCTTTTACTATATCACTTGCTGTAGCAGTTGCATCACTTGTATCTGGCAAATTATGGACTGATGTTTTTATTGTGTTTAAATCCTGATTATTTTTTATTAATCTTTCTCTATTTGTTGGCATTTTTTATTCCTCCTTTCTAATAACCTGTTGACCAGCCAGCTGCACTAGCAAGGCTCCAATTAGACAATGTTTGACAAATTTCTGCTTGTGCTTGTGATAAACCAATACTTGCTAATGTTTTATTTGATGTAATTCTTGTTGCATTTATACACATTGCTAATATATTATTTAAACTTTCATTTGACAATAAATCACACCAAACAACCATACTACGCATATTTGTTACTTTACCAGTATCTAACTGTGGTATTGTTGTTAATTTAGTACACATTGCAAACATACTCTCCATATTTTTTACATTAGAAGTGTTTAATAATGGAACAGACACCAAATTAGTACACGAACTAAACATATTACTCATATCTGTTACGTTGCCAGTATCTAACTGTGGTATGGTTGTTATTTTAGTACACGAATTAAACATACTACTCATATTTGTTACATTAGAAGTATTCATTGAAGGAACTGATGTTAACTCAAAGCAATTAGCAAAACAACTTCGCATATTTTGCATATTTGACGTGTTTAGTTGTTGTGGCAATTCTGTAATTAACTTTCTTACGTCTAATGTATTTCCTGTTGGATTGGTTATTACTTTTGCGTTATAATCACTTGCTTGCACATTTACTGTCACATTTACATCACTCAATCCGTCATAACCTTGGTCTGGCGTTACTGTTGTTGTTCCGTTCTGGTTTATTGTTATACTTTTACTTTGAAGATTTGGATTACCTGCAACTTTATTATTTACTTCTTGTTGTAACTGCGCTATAATTTGTTCTTGTGCTGTTATTTCAGCAGTTAAATCTTCTACTGCTTCAACTGTTACAGTTCCTAATCCATCGTAACCATTATCTGCTGAAATTATCTGTTGAGTTCCTGTTGGGGTTACGGTTTTATTCTGTAAATTAATAGCACTTACATTAACTTGGCTTATTCCATCTTTATTAGCACTAGGTGTTATTGTTTGAGCTGATGTACTAGGTGTTACATCTTTTGTTTCCAAATCTATTGGCTGTACTGTAATTTCACTTATTAGCTTTCCACTTGTTGGTGTTACTGTTTGAGCTGATGTACTAGATTTAACAGTTTTAGTTTCTGTTCCCAATGTGCCTGTTATCTTTGCGTTTCCTGCATATGCTGTCTTTGGAGCTAAAATATCACTTGCTGTTGCTGTGGCATCTGATGTATCACTACCTGTTTGAATAGCACTAATTTTATTTGCATAACTCCTAAATGTATCGTTATCACTTACACTAACGCCTTTTTCTATTATGGCATTTTTTATAGCTGTTTTCGTTCCATTTAAGTATGTTAATTTATCATTTATTGTTCCCATAAACTACACCACCTCTCCATTTATTCCGTCAACTACTAAGCCTATCGCCGAATTAACATTGTTTGTTATAGTAGTAGTAAAGTCAGAAACTTCTGTTGGTGTAAAATAATCTCTTCCTTTTACGGGAGTATAGCCATCTTGACCGGTCTTGACCATCTATTCCGTCGTTTCCAGAATCGCCTTTAAGACTTGCTATAAAATCTTCTTCTGTTCCCACATTTCCTAAATCTAACCAGATTTGGTATGCTGAATCACCATCGCTACCACTTTCACCTGGAATCCCCGGAATACCTTGTTCGCCCGGAATTCCTGGAATACCTTGAACTCCGCTGAATTCCTGGAATCCCTTGTTCTCCTCGTTCTCCTCTCTCTCCTCTTAATATTGGAATTACTACATTTTTTACTTCTATATCCATAATAAACCTCCTTATTCATTAGAATTATGTGTATATTCTTTTGTTAAACTCATTGTTCCAATTATTTGTGTTGATACATAATCGCCTATTTTAACTTCAACGTCATATCCATATGAGCCATATTTCAAAGAGTTAGTATCGTTTGGATTAATAGTTGCATAATAGTAACCATCATGTTCTTCATCTCTTAATATTCCACCTGTACTGAATTTCTTTTGAAATATAATATCTGCTGTATTTTCATTGCGTTTAACAGTTAAGTATATTTCAGCATCACCAACGTTGAAATTTAAAGGATTTTTATTTGCATCTACTAACTGAAAACCAAATACAAACGTATCTCCTCTAGGAAATTCAAAGTCCACTTCTTTTGGATCAACCATTTTCTACACCCCCTTATCATTCAAATAATCTACAAGATAATCTAAGAAGTCATATATATTTGCATTTTCTAAATCATATTTTCTTATTACATCATCAACATTTTTAGGCTTAGTAATATCTGCTTTATTAACTTTTTTATTTCTTTTAATTTTGTCTATCATATAAACCTCCATAATAAAAGGAAGGGCTAATATGTAACCCTTCCGTCTTTATATACTGTAAATCCTTGTAGCTTTTTATATATTTCTAGCTTTTCTGCTTTTGTAATGTTTAAATCTTTGACGTAATTAGCAAGTGTTGCTCTTTCTGAATCTGTTAATTTATATTGTGTTCCTAACAATAGCATTCTTTGCTTTCCTGTTATTTTCATATTATTAACATAATTATAAACTTTTGCTTTTTTACTTCCGCTAATTGTTTTACCATCTTCAGTTCCATCATCTTTCTTATCTGAAGTAAACTCTTGCAATTTGTAGTTTAAATACTCATTCATATCTATACCAGTACTTTTCATAACATCATTATATAAAGAATCATCAGAACCTAATGTATTTTCATATATGATTGCTTTTGCTGTCTTAGTATAATTTGAATCAGCTAATACTTGCATTTTTCTTTTATTTGCTTTCTCGCCTTCAATGTTAGCTGTTTTAGCCATATAGCTGAAATAACTTGCTTCGCTTTCATCATTCTTATATAACTGTTGAACTGTTTTATATAACTTAGATTCTTCATTACTTATGTTATTATCTTTAGCATATTCATTTTTGCAGTATTCTTTAACATATGTATATACCTTTTCTACTGCTTTTTGTTTTTCTTCATTACTTAATTTCTTATATTCATTTGATTTAATTAATTTATTAAGTAAATTGAATGATTTTGATCCATATGTTTGTCTGTATTTAGAATATTCTTCGGATGTCATTCTATACTTTTGACCAGAGAAAGTTAAATCTTTACTAAAACTACTGTCAGGTATTACAGCATTATTTCCATCTATATCATATAATCTTAATAATTCTTCATCTACATTATTAGTTGATACTTTCTTTCTTGCCCATGGGAATATTGCGTTTTCTACAGCTCTTATTGCTACATTATCAGATTGTTCCATTTCATTTCCCCATATATCTGTTTTTGTTGGTAGCATTTGTCTTAATCCTGGTATTTTAGCCATAATTTGATTTTTAGTTGTATCTACTGCTTTTGGCAATACACCTGATTTTGTTGACGTTGTGCTTCTTTCATATTTATCTGCTGTCTTTGCTATCTGTCCTAATGCTGTTGGAAAGAATTGATTTACATATGATTGAACTGCATTTGTACCCATTGAGGCTATCATTTGTGAACTTCCTTGCTCATAACTCTTTAATGCCGATGTTAAACCACTAAGCATAGACATCTCCATCATAGGATTCATAGAATTAGTAAACGCATCTAACACGTTTGTTGCTGACTTAACAATTCTATTATAGTTAGTATCTTCATCAGATGAAGTAGATGTTTTCTTTTCATTGTCACTTTGAGTTAATTCGTGAATCTCTGCTCCTATAAATAATGGAATTGCTGTTGGAGCCAACCAATCAAGCGAATATGTATTATCTCCAATTTTAATTGAATATGTCTGTTTTCCTTGATTTTGCTCATATTTTTCTTTGTCATCATCACCGCCAGAAGCTTTGATAATTCCCATAGATGCTAGTGCATATCCTATTAATGCTATTCCTGTTCCTGTAACACCTTTAGAAATATTGTCTATATATTGATTAATATTGATATTTCCTTTTCGTAATTGCACTGTGTCATATACCATAGATTTTGCTAATCCCACAGGGCTATATTCAACACCTGCTTTTGCTATATTCATTGGTGTTTTCTTGAATGGTAAAATTGCATCTACTGTATATTTAGCGAATTTGTTTTTATTAGATAATTGATTAATTAATGTTGCTAGTTGACAATCTTGATGGAATGTAGCTTCTTTTGCTTGTTGTACCGCATAATTTCTAGCCTTAGCAAGTTGTGCATCTGTTATAGTTCCTGGTTTAAGTTTATTAGCTGTCATATATTCTGCTAATGCTTTTTTATATCCAGCCTTTAATCCCCAACCATCTTCAGCTTCAAGTGCATAATCATTGAATGCAAATGCTTTTCCTATTGTATTTTCTAACGCTTTATGTTTGAATGTTCTCATATTACTTTCTATTCTTGATTTAGGATTATATTTATTTTCTGTTAAGCCTAGTCTATCAGTAACATTCTTTATATCAGCTTTAGCGAATTGCTTTACTTCTTTACTTGCAGGAACTATTGTATGTGTTCTTTCCATATCTTTATTAAATATGCTTACAACCCCTTCAGCAACACCTGCCACTTTATTTTTAGCACTTTGCACTTTTCCCATTGCTAAGTTTCCACCAATATTTCTAATGTGTGTTCTAGGATTCGCTAGCATTGAGAAATATCTCCATGCATCTATTTTTTGTATAGTTGTTTTTGTAACTTGTTGTCCTAATTCCTTATATACTTCATCAAGATTATTATATAATTCCTCAGTGCTTTCAGAATTTACAATCTTGTTAATCATTTCATCTGTTAAATGTAACTGCTCAGCTTTAGCACCTCTTGATTTCTTTAAGTCATTATTCATCTTTTCAACTGATCTTTGTAGCCATACAGCTTGTCCTTCTGGTGTTTGATGGTTTAATAAACTCATAGCTTGTACCGTTTGACCTGCTGTAGTTCCTGCCATTGCTGTTGCTTGAATTGCATCTCTTAATTTAGTTGCATCTCCAGTTTTTGAATAGTACTGAATTAATCTTTCTCCAACTGCTATATCTACTGAAGTTATCTTATCTCCTACTGTTGACCTTGCCATTAAAGAGTTTAATTCACTTTCAGGTCCAGCGTTGCTTATTCTTTCATCTGCTTTTTCAAGTTGATTCTTGTTTGTTTCTGGGATATATGTATCTAAGCCCATCAATTCTTTTGATATTGCTCTTGCTTCATCTGTTGTGTATTGGCTTTCTATAATAGATTTATAGTGTTTTCTTACCTTTGTTGTAGAATCTTTATATTGATTGTTTGCACTTATGCTAGGTGGTAAATTAATGTCTTTATTCTGATTTACGTTTTTCCCTTGTGGTAAATTTGTGCTGTCTTGATTAGAAATACTATACTTTTGTAGATTTTCTTTTGTTGGTAATTTTATATCTTGTAAGTATGTTCCTTTATTTTTGTTTTTATATATAGTGTCAAGTCTATTTTGCCATTTACCATCTGTTGTTTTGCTAAATTTATATTCATCAAGTGCTTTTATTTTAGCTTGTCTATCTCCTTCTTTATTAGCATCATATTCTACTACATTTAGACCTCTATCAATTAACTGTTGTTTTAGCTCTTGATTCATATTATTTGGCACTACTATTGCTTTTACCTCATCAAGACCAACTGCTCTTTGTGGTTTAGCTTCAAAATAGTCTGTAGGTATATTATCTAATGATTTTAAGTCTTTAATTATTTTTTGTAATGTTTTACTTGGAATTTTATCTACATCAAAATTATAATATGTTCCTAATACTTTTCTGAAAGTTGCTTCTGTTAAATTCTTTTTTCCAGCAAATTCACTTATAGCATTTGCTGAATTGTCAAAACTTCCATAACTATATCCATTTGTGTTGTAATAATTTGACAATGTATAAATGTCATCTTGTATTTTTTTTCTAAGTGGTTCAAGTTTAGTAGGTGTTTCTTGGCTGTCTGTAATTCTATTTTCAGCATTTTTTATATCTTCAACAGAATTAAATTTATTGCCTCTTTTAGCCTGTATCTCACCAAACCCACCAGTAGTGAAACCACCTTCTCCACCTTTTGTATCTTGTGAAATTAAATAATTTACAATGTTTTGTAAATTATATTCATTATGCAATTTGTCAAAACTACGCCTATTTCCTGATGGTGTATACATATCTTTGTCATTTCTTATGCCTTTTTTAGTGTTTTCAAACATCTTTCCATAAGTATTATCAACCCATTTTTCATAATCTTTTTGATTAATGTGATTAGAAATATCTTTTAATGTTGCATCAACATCAATTACTTGTTTTGCACCATTTTTAGCATACATACTAGCATTACTGATAAACTCATTCAATCTAAACGGATTATTTTTTAATGCTGATTCTTCATTTTCAAAATATATTTTTAGATATTTTTTTCTAGTTTCTGCATCAAGATCTTTGCCTTTAAAATCTCTTTCAAAATCTGCTTCAATATCAGGTTTAATTGCTTTCCACATTTGCTTTTTCAAATCTTCTCTTTTTTCTTTAGACAGCTCCATATCTTGATAATTTAAGTAATGATAATAAAACTCATCTAATGGCATATCTTCCTTAAAGTTATCAATAAATCTTTGTAAGCTCTCATTAGAATAGTAATTATTATATTCAAGGTTCTTCATTTTAGGTTTATATTTACCTTTTTCAATTTGAGTTTTATATAAATATTTCATTTCTGGACTTGCTTTAATATGAGCTAATGCTCTATCTTTGCCTTCTGTATTAATCATTTGGCTTAAATTTTCTTGATACATAAACCTTAATACTGCTTGATCTATTATTGAATCTTTATTCCTTGTGTATCCAAAATCATACATATCTCCAACATATTTTTTTATATTTTCATTTGTAATGTCATAATTAACTTGTGGAAATGTTGGACTCCAAACATCTCTATCATAAACTTCGTTTCTACTATCTGCTGGATTAATTGTATCTTTGTCAAATACAACTGAAATATCTCCAAACTGTGTATGATTATTAATGTCTGGATTTGTTATTGCTATACTTGGTACTGGAAATCCACCTAATTCTAAGATACCTTTTAGTTTATCTTCACTCAAATTATGCAATGCTAACAATGTTTTATTTGATGTATCTTCACTTTTAGAATACCTCATATCACTTTTTGTTGTTGGATTAGAATTGTTTTTGTTCTTAAATTGATTTGATTTGAATGTTACATAGTCATTTCCTAACTTTTTGCCAGAAGAATCACTATACGCACCTTCATCATATATATTTTTAATAATAACTCCATCTGAATTTATTTTTCCGTCATCTATTGCATCTGAGATAGCTGATATTAAATCTGCCGTCGAAGTTCTTAATTTACCTTTTTCTTGCCATGTAGATGCACCATACTCATCTAAAAAGCCTTTTACATTATCTATTCCATCAATAGATATATTATTTACATCAATCATAGACCATTTTTCGCCATTAGCTTCTATTGTAATAGGATTGCTTATATTTATATATCCTTCATATACGCCACCATCATTTCCTGTATATGTTTTTGCTACATCTTGATTATCTGTAAAGAAATTGAAATTTCTGTTAAACTCTGTGAACCCTGCATTAATAGTGCCATGATAAACTACTTTTAAATTACCATTTTCATCTCTAACCTTACTATCTTTAAAATACTCTTGTTGTTGTTTAGATAACATATTTCCTTTATTATCTGTTTTAGGTAAATTAATTTTTTTGACATTTTGTTCATTTTGTGCTATATTATTATTAGAAGATACAGAACCGTCAGTAAGAGGTTTAGACTTATTGTCTACGACCTTCTGACCTGTATCTTTTATTTTATCTAAATCATAAAAATATTCTCTACCATTTTTATCTATTCTTGTTATTGCATCAGCTTTATATATGTCTACGTTTCCATTTCCATCAGGTATTCCTATTTTAGCATCATAATGATTAAATCCACCACTTGTATCAAGTCCAGAATGTTTTTTTATTTTTCCATCTTTGGTGACCTTTCTATCGTCTTCGTGTCTAGGATTTTCCATAGTATTTAAAATATCCTCTAATACTGTTACTGCTGGAGCTTTTACCTCATTATAGTTTTTTTGTCCTCGTCCTGGGAACGCATATTTATGTCCTTGATCTGTTTTTACATTGCCGATTTGTTTATTTTTAAAATTATCATCAAAGTGTTTTTTTATGTTTTTAGATATTGAAGTATTGTCGTCACTTATATAATTTATACCGTCATACTGTGCAATGTTTCCTATTCCTTCATAGTTCTGTATGCTATACATAACAGAATTACTATTTCCTTGATACTCTTGTCTAAACGCATTTTCAAATTTATTCTTAATATCTTTCCAATAAAAGTATTCATTGATATTTTCAAAGCTTCTTGTTATATTATTTAACTTCTCTACAATCCAATCATAAATTTGTCTTGCTTTACTTCTTGTTTCTTTTTGATTAACCAGCTTATTAATAAATTGTTGGTCACCTAGTTTATTACCTAAAATATCTGCAACTGCTTCCTCATCAACTAATGCTGAAAAGTTATCTGCGTTTCTATCATATACTTGTGCATATAAATCCTCTAACGCTTGTCTTGCTTCTGCATAACCTGCTTTTCCTTTGTCGTAATTTAGAACCATATCTCTTATTTTTTCAAATCCCTCAGATTGAAACATATCATGCACTAACTCATGTATTTCTATTTGTTGTAATGTTTTATTTGTAACTTTTGCATTAGGGTTTAAGATTATACTTCTATTTTCATTTTCATCTGTTATATACATTGCATTTGCATTAGAATTATCTTTAAAGTAACTACCATCGAATAATGTTTGCACACCTCTTTTAGAAGAAAGTTCTCCAATTTGTCTTACTGCTCTGTTATTTATATCTATATTATTCTGTTGAGCAGATTTTATATAATTATCTACAAATTGACCTTCGACGTTTCGATTTAAGCCATTTTTATTTTCTATTTGAGTAATTTGTTGTTGTTGATTTATATTTTGATTTTTGACATCATTATTTATTAAATTCAGATATTCTTCATTTGGACTAATATATTTTCCATACGAATTAATATATCCATTCCTTAATTGGTCGTCAATTATAATTTCTAGCTTTTTAGATATTGCATTATTCTCTTTTCCATTATCTTCAATAATATTTGTTAGACCGTCTATTATTTGATTGTATGAATACCCCATTTCGCGAAGCTGTTTTATTCCACTTATATTTGTCTTTAATGACGTACCTCCACCTTTTACAGTGCTTCTATTATCTTCACTTCCTATATTTCCTATATCCTCACCTAACATTTGAGCCATTTCTTGAAAATATGGTTTTACTTCTGGATTATCATATTGATAAGCATTTACTTTTTCTTTTCCTATTGTTTTTATATCTCTGTCTTGTAATGGACTTTTTACTTCTTCATATTGAGAATTTGACATTGCTTCATCTACAATATCCTCAAAACTTTTTTCTTTTAAGTTATCTTGCTTTTGAGTAGTTTGTTGTTCGTTTAGGGTATTATTATTTATTTCGCTTAATGCTTGTGTCATTTGTTCATAATTGCTCTGATTATTTATATCTCTATAATTTTGAACAAATCCGCCAGTTATTGTATTAAGTAATAATGTTGTTGCTGTAGTGTCTTTTGCTGTTTGCCATAATTCTTGAATAGTTGGCAATTTTGCATTTTCTTTATATGTTCCTCTATCAATTGCTGAACCTGCTATATCAGCAATTATTTCTTCAGCTGTTTCTCCTAAAATATCTAATGTAACAGTAGCTCCCATTTTTAGACCTTTGCTTTTTATTTTATCTAAAACAAGCTTTTGAACTATGTCATCTGTCAATCCATCTCCTAAAACCTTTTTACCTAATCCCATTGCTGATATACCAGACCACATTAATTCTGTTAAAACTTCAACTGTTGCTTTCATATCTCCTATTTTTACAGCTTGATTTAATTCCACTCCATTATTTAATGCTTCTTTTGTTGAGCTACCCTTAGCACTAACACCCATGGCAGATAAACCAAATGAAGGATCACCTGAAATAACGCTTAATGCTATTGAAGGTATCATTCTTGTAGTTCCCTCGACTGCTCTACCAACAAATTGTTTACCTTCACTTTTTTTTGATTGGTTTTCTTGATATTTTCTTAAATCTTCATCATAACTATTAGTTATGTTCATTATGTTCTTCTGAATTTCTTTTCGAGTGTCTTCATCTAAATTTGCTGTTGTAGTATCTTGTATTCCTCGTTTTAATTTATCCATTACAGCATATGTAGGAATATTTTGCTTTATATTGTTAAAATGCTCTGTTGCAAATTTAGAAGTAGCACCCCATATTACATCTCCAGTGCTACCACCATTGTTTGCTATCTCTTGTGCTTTATTAATTACTTTCTCACCTGTTTTATATCCCCTATACATATTTCCAACTATTGGAAGATATTTTAAGATGTTTTCGTCTTCTTCTTCTTTTTCTTCAAATAATGATGCCAATTCAGTCGTTCCTGCATCTGCCATTCCTGCTATCGAACTTCTTATTCCCATTAATGCTGGTGATTGTGTAGAAGCGTATTTTGCTGTATCTATTATGTTTGGAACTTGTTGAGCTGTGTTGGCTGAGTTTTTAATTAAATTATTTACTCCTAATTTTTCATTTACATTATTTTTTACATCACTTACTGTTTTAATAGCTTTTGTTGAAAATTTATTTTGATTGTCTTTAGCTTCTTGAATTTGTTGTTGTGTCAATCCTGTATCTTTAGCAATATTTTTTGTATTCATTAATGTTGCTTGTGGCAAATTTAGTTTACCATTGTTCAATCTTGAATTATTTAAGCCTTGACTTGGTGTACTTAATGCATTTATCTTAGAAGCACTATTAAGTGATATTCCACTACCTTGTTTTCTGTTTTGTTGACGTTGTTGCATTAACTCATTTAATCTATCATTAACACTTGTAGTCGTTGCCATTATGGTGTTGAACCTGTTATTGACTCTTTGGCTTATTGAAGGTCGTTGTATATTTTGTTGTCTATTGTTTACATTATTAACAATATTCGCATATCTCACTTGTAGGTCCTGCTGTTTTTTCTGTTCTTTTTCGATTGCATTTTGTTTTATCTTATTTAGTCTGGCATTTATTTCTTCTTGACTAGCCATTTATATCACCCACCATATCTTAATAATAATAATCTAGCATCATTTTCGTCTATTGTTTTTCCTAATGCTCCTTCAATAAATGAATCTAAACTTACTCTTGAACCAATACCTGGAGCTGACTTAGCCATTTGATACATCGCATATAAATTCTTTGCATTATCACTTAATTCATTGGATTGTGGTGCTGTTGTTTCTTTTGAATCATCTATTTTTACTACTGGACTATTACTTCCACCACTACTAGCTTTAGCTCTACTTAATGCTAATTGTTGTGCAAATTGTTGGTCTGCTACTGCATCACGTCCTACTTGATAATCAAAGTTTTTATTTCTCCATAACTCGGCTAATTCAGCTTCTTTAAGCATTTGTTGGTATTCTTTTTCCCACTGATTATCCGCTACTGCATCACGGCTAACTTGATAGTTGTAATTTCTGTCATTTACTTGTTTATTGTAATCAAACTGTTTATTCCATTGTTGGTCTGCTACTGTATCTCTTTCTTTGTTGTAGTTAAACTGTTGTAACCATTGATTATCTGCAACAGTATCTCTTGACTTTTGATAATCAAATTGCTTATTCCACTGACTATCTGCTACAGCATCACGACTAACTTGATAGTTGTAATTTCTTTCGTCTATTCCTCTGTTATATAGTTGTTCTTCTTTATTATTTCTTAAATCATACTCTTGTGTTGCTAAGTTCATTTTTTGCTTATATAGTTCCAACGCAAATTGTGCTTGTTGCAAATCTCTATTCTGTCTTGCTTGTTGTATTGCAAAATCAAAATCTGATTTCAACTTTTGTGCGTTATTTAAAGTATCTGTTATGTTTTTCTGATATGTATTGTATAAATTTGTTTGTGTACTTTCAGCAAAGCCTGAATTACCTAATCCCTGTGTGTAAAGATTCTCAGCATTTGCGCCATATCTATTGCTAGCTTTTTTATATTCAGCAAATAGACCAGAATTTGTTTTATTAACATTCTGGTCTATTTCTGCTTTATTTTTATTCATTTGGTCTATTTGCATTTG
>AUXO018252126.1_pt1 | contig 15507 bp, 5 predicted proteins | sample 768731 | NCBI WGS metagenome assembly AUXO01 (sample SAMN02715735, study PRJNA202380) | gut metagenome | biome: sheep rumen | host: Ovis aries | place: New Zealand: Palmerston North
TTGACACTGTTTCTGCCGATGATAGTTGTTACTGTAGTTGTAACAGGTGCAGTTGTTGTAGTGCTGATCTTTGTGGTAGTCACGATCTTTGTACGTGTAGTTCTTGTAGTTGTTTCTACTGTTGTAGTTGTTTCTGTCTCTGCCTTGGTTGTCTCTGTTGTCGACTTGGTTGCAGCCTTAGTCGATGTAGTAGTTGTTGTGCTTGTAGTTGTTGTAGTACTTGTTGTTGTCGACGTTGTGGTTGCCTTAGTAGTTGTTACTGTGGTAGCCTTTGTTGTCGTTGTTTCAACTGCCTTGGCTGTTGTCTCTGTAACTGCCTTTGTGGTTGTTGTTACAGTTGTGGTTGTTGCCTTGGTAGTTGTTACTGTGGTTGCCTTTGTTGTGGTCGTGGACTCTGTAACCGCATTTGTTGTAGTTTCAGCTGCCTTAGCAGTTGTTTCTGTAACAGCATTTGTCGAAGTTACAGTTGTCGTTGCTGTGGTTGCCTTAGCAGTTGTCACTGTAACAGTTGTTGTCGAAGTTGTTGCTTCAGTTGTTCCGGTAACTATTACAGGAGCTGCTGTAGTTGTTTCTGTTGTCTTGACTGTCGTTTCAGTAGCTGCTGCGGATGTTGTAACTGCTGCTGTTGTGATCATCTCATCGATCATCTCAACTGTGCTGTCATTCTTACCGCCCTTGACTACCTTGCCGTCCTTGACTGTGAATGTGATATCAGTAGCCTTCTCATAACCATTAGGAGCAGCTATCTCGTGGAGAGTATACTCGCCGTCCTCGATGATAACGATAGTAGCTTCAGAACCTGATATCCATACGAGTGTTTCGCCTGAGCTGTTGACTACTTCTCCGTCCTCGCCGATCTTGATAGAATTCTTAGCAAACTCTATTGCAGAACCGTCGCTGTGCTTACCTGAGAGGGTAAGTGTTGCGCCCTTGACTTCTGCACCGCCGAGATCAGCCTTGTTGATGCTGATATTATTTCTTACTATCGTTGTAGTTACGATAGCAGTCTCAGCACTCTTTGTTGTGGATACTGTAGTAACGTCAGTTGCTGTTGTAGTAGATGCTGTAGTTGCATCTGTTGCTGTTGTGGTAGATGCTGTAGTTGCATCTGTCGCTGTTGTGGTAGATGCTGTAGTTGCATCTGTTGCTGTTGTAGTAGATGCTGTAGTTGCATCTGTTACTGTTGTGGTAGATGCTGTAGTTGAATCTGTTGCTGTTGTGGTAGATGCTGTAGTTGCATCTGTTACTGTTGTAGTAGATGCTGTAGTTGCATCTGTTACTGTTGTAGTAGATGCTGTAGTTGCATCTGTTACTGTTGTGGTAGATGCTGTTGTTGCATCTGTTGCTGTTGTGGTAGTTGTTGTGCTGACCGGTCCTGCGGCTGCAGAAGTAGTAACTTCTACGATACGCTCATCGATCATTTCAACTGTACTGTCATTCTTGCCGCCATTTACTACCTTGCCGTTTTCAACGGTAAATGTAATATTGGTAGCCTTCTCATAGCCATTAGGTGCAGCTACTTCGTGCATAGTATAGATACCGTCCTCGATATTAACTATTGTAGCCTGCTTGCCTGAGATCCATACCAGTGTCTCACCGAAACCGTTTACTACTACGCCGTTCTCACCGACAGTTATTGAATCCTTTGTGAACTCTATAGCTGTTCCGTCCTTCTTGACGCCCTTGAGAGAGATCGTAGCACCGTCAACTTCTGCTCCGCCGAGTTCTGCCTTATGGATATTGATCTTATGGAGTTCGGCTGTAGTTGTTGTTACTGCTGTCTCTGTAGTTACTGTTGTTGATACAGTCGAAGCAGTTGTCTTTTCAGATGTTGCAGTTGTAACTGTAGTAGTTGAAGTTGTATCGGTCGTGCTTTCAACAGTTGAAGCCTCTGTCTTTACAGCTGTTGTTACAGAAGTCGATACGGTAGTCTCTACTGTAGTAGTTGCTGATGTTTCAGACTTGACTGTTGTAGTTGTAGCCGCAGTTGTCGAAGCTGTTGCTGCAGTTGTTATTATCTCGTCGATCATTTCAACTGTGCTTTCGTTCTTGCCGCCCTTTACAACCTTGCCGTTCTTGACTGTGAAGGTAATGTTGGTAGCCTTTTCGTAGCCGTTCGGAGCTGCTATCTCGTGGAGGGTATATTCGCCGTCCTCTATGAGAACTGTTGTAGACTTCTCGCCTGATACCCATACAAGAGCATCGCCCGAACCGCTTATTACTGTACCGCCTTCGCCTATTACGATAGAATCCTTAGCGAACTCTATCTCTGTGCCGTCGCTTCTTACACCCTTAAGTGTCAGTGAAGCATCCTTTACTTCCTTGCCGCCCAGTTCAGCCTTGCTGATGCTTATGTAGTTTCTTGCTACAGTTGTTGCAGCAGTCTGTCCCGAAACTGTGGTAGCAGTTGTAGCTGTTGTGGTCTTGACTGTTGTAGTAGTAGTCTTGGCTGTTGTTGTCGTGGTTGTAGTTGCAGGCTTTGCACCTGATACAGTAGTAACTGTTGTAACGATCTCGTCGATCATTTCAACTGTACTGTCGTTCTTGCCGCCCTTTACTACCTTGCCGTCCCTGACTGTGAATGTGATATCGCTTGCCTTTTCATAGCCGTTTGGTGCAGCTACTTCGTGGAGTGTATAGATACCGTCCTCAAGCATTACAACTGTAGGCTTGTTTCCTGACATCCATACTATTGCATCGCCTGAACCGCTTATGAGCTCGCCGCCCTCGCCGACTGTAATGTTTTCCTTGCTGAATTCTATTTCAGAACCGTCTTCTCTTACGCCCTTGAGAGTGAGTGATGCATCCTTGACTTCCTTGCCGCCAAGTTCAGCCTTGCTTATGTTTACCTTATGTCTTGCAACTGTAGTTGTAGTAACAGCTTCTGTTGCAGCCGATGTTGTCGGTGCGGATGATGTTGTATTTGAAGTTGTAGCCTTAGTTGTGGTAGTTGTTGTAGAAGTTGTGGTTGTTGTGGATGTAGTAGTGGTTGTAGATGTGGTGGTTGTTGTAGAAGTTGTAGTTGTAGTTGTAGTTGTTGTTGATGTAGTAGTCGTTGTGGATGTAGTTGTGGTTGTTGTGGATGTAGTTGTGGTTGTTGTAGATGTTGTGGTAGTTGTGGATGTAGTATCTGTTGTCGATGTAGTTGTAGTAGTTGTTGTGGTTGTCGTTGTGGTGGTCGCAGTAGTAGTGGTCGTTGCTGTTACCAGCTTATCGATCATTTCGATCTTGTCCATTACCTGACCGCCGACCTTGATCTGAAGCTTTTCAGCTCCCGGAACTGAATCCTCTGTCTGCACGATAGAGAATTTAATAGGATCAGCTGTTTCGTATCCGTCAGGAGCCTTTATCTCGCTGAGTAAGTACTCGCCCTCAGGAAGGAAGAGCTCTGCAGGCTTCTTGCCTGATACCCATACAAGTGCATTACCGCTGCCGTTTACGAGTCTGCCGTCATTATCCTGAAGCTTTATGCTGCCGATCGGGAAGAGCGCAGGAGTCTCGCCCTCGGGAACTACTCTCTCAAGTGTGAGGTATGCATTCTCAAGTGAAAGATCTGCGGAAGTCTCTTCGCTGCCTGCTGCTGTTGTAAGGCTGTCAGCAAGCTTCTGTATGTCTACATGTGCTGTAGCAACTGTTGTTGTAGTTGTGTCTGTGTGGTTTACAAGTCCGATAGCGTCTGTAGTAACAGGAACGATCGCGCCCGCAGTTACCACGTTGCCTTCTTCGTCGAGAACATCGTCCGTCAGTACTTCATAGCTCATTACGCCGTCCTTAATGGTGAATACCTTGGAAGCAACAGGAAGATATCCGTCAGGAACGTTTATCTCTGAGAGCTCGTATGTACCGTCAAGGAGTCCTGTGAATTCCTTAGGATTCTCTGACATGTTCCATGTTTTCTTGCCGCCTACCCATATAGCATCATAGTGGAGCTCATCAGGCTTAACGGCTGTCTTTGATGCACTCTTCATCTCTATCTGAAGAACAGCGTTCTTATCAGCAGGGAGGAGTGTGGTTCCGTCATCATCGAACTTGTTGACAGTTATCTTGGATATCTGGTCTGTGATAGTTACGTTTGTATCATTCTCGGCATTTGATACTGCGATACCTGTTGTCTCAGCATCGTCGAGAGTGATCTTCTGAACGTATCTGTAGGAAACTATGCCCTCAGGATTTTCTATCGGTGTACCGTCGGGATATACCAGGATCTCTTTGATAGTGAAATTGAATGTGGATTTAACTGCTGTGAAACCGTCGGGAGCTGCGATCTCTTCAAGTATGTAAGAGCCGTCCTTAAGTCCTACGAAATTGGTAGCATTGCCCTCGAATTCGATGGATGTTGCACCCTCGGGAGCGACGATCTCGTCAACTGTTCCGGGATTGATCCTTACGCCGTCGAGAGTGAGCGATTCGCTCTTGCCCGTATTTACAGAGAGTCTGAATTTAGCCTTGTTTGATGTATCAAGCTCAGCTTTCTCTTCTCCGTTAAGGGCTGCCTTGTTCACAGAAATTATCTTCTGGTTAGTAACTGTTGCGGATATGCTTGTGTCTTCCTTTTCAACGAGCTGACCGTTCTTTACTGTGAAGGTCTTGTCTGTTTCAGCCTTGAGGTAACCCTTTGGAGCTGATACCTCGTGGATAGTGTAGACACCGTCGGGGAGTTTTTCAAATGTAACAGCGTTGCATACTGTTTCCCATTCGTATGTGTAAGGATCATCAGGAACTCTGTCCTGAATAACGTTCTGCTTAACTCTGTCGCCTATGTTAGTGCCGTTCCAGAGAACGTCTCTCATTACAACTCCGCTTTCAGCAAGATTGATCTTTGCTGTTCCGTTCTTACCTGTAAGTCTGAGGATAGCGCCCGGAACAGGAGTATCTCTGTTTGCTGTAGCATTTGAATACTGTGTCTTTCTTATGTTGATAGTAAGAAGTTCGTTAACTATACCGTATGTGCCTTTGCCGTAGTCAACTATACGAGCTGTATCAGAAGCATCTGTCGACATGCATGCAAGCTGACCGTCTATAACGCTTACCTTTATAGGTGCGAACGGCTTATAGCCTTCAAGTCTGTTTTCCTCAGAGAGTGTATACTCACCGTCAGGAAGATTTGCAAGCTTGACATCCTTGCCTGTGGAAGTCCACTGGATGTAATTCTTGACAACTGTTTTTTCGTTCTCGTCAACTGTTTCAACAGTACCCTTTGTAAGTGTGACCTCTCCGTCTGCATCAGAAGCAGTAACCTTTGAGAAATCCTTTACAGCATAGACCTTATCAAGTGTAAGTCTGAGCTGAGCACCTGCAACGGGATCGTGATCTGCAACGACTGTTCCGTCGTCGTCCTTGAGAGCGTTGTTTTCCTTGCGGAATGAGATATCAGTCTCTACAGCCTTGTCGACCATGTTTATCTTGTAAACATTGTCAGAGCCGATCCTTTCGGCTGTAACAGCAGTGTAGTTTGAAGCGTTTGTGAAATCTGCATTCTGCTTGCCTTCTGCGTTAGTATCGAGCACGTATACTCTGTACCCACCTAACTGCCGTGTATAATAGAAGTATATAGGAGATGCACCTGTATAACCTTCAGGTACCACGACCTCTTCTATCTTATAGAATACATAATTTGTACCCTGACTTGCTGTAAGTCCGTTTCTTCCGAGTTTAGCACTGTATGTTACTGCATCAGCACCGCGCTGGTCGGACTCGGGAACTGCGGCCTCTGTATAGCCTTCAGGAGTTTTTGTGAACTTTGAAACGACTATATTGAGTTTGCTTATATCATCATCAACTGATGAAAGTGCGAGACCGTCGCTGTTGACCTTAGTGAATGAAAGTCTGCTTCCCTGTTCGTTATTCGGGAAGGAAACTGTGATATGACCTTCCTTGTCATCAATGACACTGAAGCCCTGTGTAGGAACTGTAATGCCTGCAGCAACCTCTTCAATACCGATACTTGCTGTGAGCTTTGTTCCGTCGTTAGTAAGTGTAAAGACGTTTATCTTGTCAAGTTCTGCATCTGAATAACCTGCAGGACTTGCTGTCTCTACAACTGCGTAGTAATTTGTGTTTGAAGCAAATTCTGTAAGTTCAAGCTTAGTGATAGCGCTGCTTATATCGCTTTCAACTACTCTGTAATCAGTGCTGCTTTCAAGGTCGCTGAACTTAACATTTCCTTCGCCAGCCTTTATCTTATCAACGCCTGCATCATTAAGTCTTATGAGCTGGAGCGTTGCTCCGCTGAGTGTATTATTAGTTGCGGCATCGATCTTTCTGAGGTTGAAAGGAGCGCTCTTTTCATCTGCCAGTATAGCAGATCTCTGAGCCAGTGTGCTGCCTTCGATCTTGTTCTTTGCCCAGTTTGCTTCGTTGACCTTACCTGTGTTGCTGATAGTCTGGGAGTAGAAGTAAGTACCGTCGGTCTTGAAGAATGTGTAGTCTGTTGTGAGCATGTAGCCTGACGGCTGTTCGATCTCGCGCATTCTGTAGACTGCATTCTTTTCGGGTTCGGAATTAAGTACGTCTGCAAGATTTGCTCCGCCCACTTCAGATTTCCATGTGTACGACTTTTCTATAGATTCTATAGAGCCGTCGGGAGCAAGCTTCACCTTGTCGATAATTATCTCTGCACCGCCTATAGTTACATCAGGAGACTCCTTATCGACCTTGGCAATTCTTAATGCTTCCTTATCTGTGAATGTGTATTTATTTGATTCATCAGGTGAGATATTTATGAGAGGATTCATGCTGTTTCCGTCACAGAGCATCCAGTACTGTCCGTTAGGAGAATCCGCATCAAGCTCATACAGAGGCTTTGATGTGAATCTTGCCTTTTCGTCTGAATCTGTAACTTCCGTGCCTTCTTTATATACCTTTATGATCTTGCCTGTATCGTCCACATCAAAGGTATATGTATCTCGCTTTACGATATATCCGTTTTTGGATACATCAAGAGGATCCGTATTCTTATGACCTGTGCTGTTTGTGAATTCGGGATCTGAGTAGTAGTCTACTTCAGCAGTTGTATACTTGACAATCTCGTATGCATTTTCTGTATGATCGGGAGCGCCTGTTATCTCCATATCATTATAAGCATACTTCTTGCCGTTCTTTGTGGTGTAGATTCTGTCTGTGAGAACATCATCAGGAGCATCAGGTGATTCAGCTTTCTTTATAAGTCTGAGAGTGCTGTCGCCTGCATAAATTGCATTGTCCTTGATGCTGTTGTAAGTTGTGCCTGAAGGATCATAGTGGTAATACTTATAAGGTGCAGATGCAAGACCTTCCTTACTGTTAAAGAGTTCAACAGTACCTGAAGAAGCAGCGCTTCTGTCCTTGATGAAGTTACCCATTGAAACAGTAGCAGGAGAAGCGTTAACAGTAACGTCCGCCTCTACCTTGTAAGCCTTCTGAAGAGCAGTATTGAACGCATTCTTATCGCCCTGTACCTCTCCGTTATCAGAGATCGTGAAGGTTTCCTGTCTTTGCTCTGTTACCTTCTCTTTTTGGTTGGTTGCTATACACTTGGATTCGTAGATAACATTTACTGAATCGATAGTGATATCAGGTGAGATGACCATCTGAGCACCCGAAAGCAGATTAGCACCGCATCCGTATTTGTAATTACCGATCAGATAGCTTGAAAAATCGATTCCGCTGTCTACCAGCGAATAAGCGCCTGAGCCGTTGTCGACCTCAAACGAGAATACATAATCACCGGGGTTATTGTACGGATCACCGAAATTGCCGTACTTGCCACCGTATGCTCCGACAAAACCTGTCGCATCGTTATTGACTGTTATGTTGAATACTATATCCTTTACGGTACCTTCGCCGCTGTAGTTGTTTGATGCGATATACTTAGGAGACTGTGCAGCCTCAATAAAGTATCCGCCGTCACTCTGCTTTTGTACAGGGAAAGTAATTGTATCGGTATATACCGTTTTCTCTACTTCTTCATCATAATAAAGAGTAACTGAATTTACCTTTGCATTCTTGCCTGTGAAGTAACCGTATTTGTCTGCGTTTGCATCACTGTTATAAACATCGAAATCCGAACTCTGTATCTTATAGCCCTGATAGTCCTTCGGAGCGTTTATAGCAATGTAGCCCTTTTCTTCAAGTTCCTTTACTGTTGCTCCGGAATCAAGACCTGCCGCACTGACAGCATCAGCCGCATCGTATATCTTTATCTCTGCATTGTAGTAAGAACCTGTGGGATATTTTACCTTGTTTTCTGTGGATGAGTCCTTAACCTTGAAGTAGTAAGCCTCATCACTAAGAGCGTAACCTGCAGGAGGCGTTGCTTCCTTAATACAGTAGTAGCCGTCCTCTGAAACAGGAATGCTAACCTTGCCGTTTTCGTTTGAATAAGCGAAATCAACAAGTGTCATTTCGGGTTCATCACCGTCCATGATGATATTGCCGCTGTCATCAAGAGCTATCTCATAAAGACCTATCTCTGCGCCTGCGAGTGGAGTTGTTCCGTCGGGACCGAACTTGTAAGCATCGATGATATAGCTTGAAGTTACGCCGAGGATATCAACAGGTCCGAGATACGGACGATATCCGAACTCCATACTTCCGCGGTATGACTTTGCGATCAGCGCACCTGAAAGGTGACCTTCTGTGTTATCCCAGTTTGAATGTGCCGCTGCAAGCGGAGCAAAGAGTGTACCATTCATGTTGCCGCCGAAGTTGAGGTCGGTACACTTATAGAAGTTATAAAGTATCTGGGATGATTCAGCGCTGTTGTTTGTTGAAAAGCCGCCTGTGTTTGAAATGACCTTATCGAGTATCTTTGTCTCGACGTTGCCCTTCATAGTTATCTCTTCTGTAGGACACGAGATGACGTAGTTCTCGGTTCCTCTTACACCGTCGCCGCTTATAACGACCTGACTGGTATCTGTCCATTCGTGAACGTAGAAGTAAATAGTATCAACAGGAGGTCCGTCGTAAGTGAGGTTAAGAGTTCCGCCATTCTGTTCAACATTACCGTTAGGTTCTATCTTGGCAAGCTCGTTTCCTCTTTCCTCAAGCCATGCGAACTCGGTTGGGAAATCGATAAGAGTACCTTCATAGAAAGTGGCTGTTTCATTGATATCAAGATCGTCATGCTGGTGTATACCATAAGGTGTGTACTTGGTACCGTCTGGACCAAGGTGGTATGAACCTGTGTCTGTACCGGCATCGTATTCATTATAGCCGTTCTGGAAAACGAATCTCTTATAGCGGTCCTCGTCCTCAGGATAATAAGCGGTATTTCCATGCCACAATCCGCCTCTGCCACCGTCCTTATCGGAAGCTCCGAAAACGTTGATATTGGCGATATCTCCTCCAACGATAGCATGTGCGAAATTCGTTATTCCGCTGTACTCGTCAACATCGATGAGAGCAGCCATTGTCGCGTAGTCACCATTACCTACCTGATAGTTCCAGTTGCCTTTGAAAGTAAGATCTCCGCCGACAGCAACACGTCCCTCGGCATCGGCGCCGTTGACTTCCATGTTTTCCTCAAGGAATATGCCGAACTGTGAAGCAATTCCGAGGAAGTAGGTATTTCTGGCATTCGTGATGGATTTCTTTGCCGAACCATCAAGAGCAGCCAGCGGACTTCCGTCACCTACGAGGAGAGTCGCCTGAGAAAGTGCCTTCGGACTGTAGCCGTTATTTGCGTCCTGTCCGTAGGCATTGGGGACCATATATCTCTCACTTACAGCATCAGCAGATAGAAGCTCTCGCCCGACTCTGCCCATACTCTGAGGAAGGACATAGGTAACAGCCAGTAAAGCCGAGGTAATACCACTTATCATGCGTTTACCTAATGTTTTTCTCATAAGTCTTTCACCCTTTCTGAAATATTATATATCATAAAAAAACACTCAAAATATACTGTTTGTAGATTTCTTAAATATTTTGAATATTTTTGATAAACATATTATATCACATCACAATCACAATTGCAATAGAATATTTTTAATCGTAATTTAGATTTTTGACGATATTTTATGGCTATTTTGCACAAAAACTGTGAGTTTAAGACTTGATTGTGTACTGATTAATTTTTTATTTTTATTCTCATATAAATGGTTAATTTTTTTGTATACCATTAGAAAAACCGCCTCGAAATATAACTATTTGTATACTGATAATATTTGATTGAATAACAAAAAAGACTGCACAGCAATAACTGTACAGTCTTTCATGAATAATGATTCAGTTTTTTAAGGCTTTATCAGAAAAGATCGAAATCGCCGAAGATTTCGCCGTTTATAACGTAATATACCTTGTTAACCTCGGGCTTTACGTATACATCGACCTTCTTCGCAGTCTTGATGCCTGCAGCAGCCTTTGCCTTTTCCACGAGATCGGCAGCATTCACCTCAGAGCCGTTAGCCTGGATGACTACCTTGCTCTCTTCAACTGTCTTTGCAGCAGTTGTCTTCTTAGCAGCAGTTGTCTTCTTTGCTGCTGTCGACTTCTTAGCTGTTGTAGCAGTCTTCTTTGCAGTTGTCGACTTCTTAGCTACAGTCTTCTTCTCCTCTGCAGGAGCAGCAGCCTTAACTTCTTTTACCTCTGCAGCAGTTTCTGCATCCTTCTTAGTTGCTCTTGGCATAATGATTTACCTCCGTGAAATTACTTGTTAACAGCGTTCTTAAGTGCCTGACCAGCCTTGAAAGCAGGAGCCTTTGAAGCTGGAGCTGTCATCATTTTCTTTGTCTGAGGATTGATTACCTGCTTCTCTTTTCTGTCACGAACTTCGAAAGTACCGAAACCAACGATAGATACCTTATCGCCGCCTGCAAGAGCTTCTGTGATAGCTGTAACAACTGCGTTTACAGCAGCCTCAGCGTTCTTCTTTGTAAAATCAGTCTTTTCAGCAACGACACTGATCAGTTCAGTCTTTGTCATGTGTTTATCCTCCAATATAATAAATTTATACTTGCATTATATACCCTTTATGCCGATTTGTCAAGGAATTTGGGAAAAAATGACATTTCGCCCGATTCCAAGCCTTTAGCGGTCCTTTTTTTATTGAAAACAGCTATAGTTTTTGGCTATTTTCCGTCATGTACGGGGGTTCACGCAGGCTTTTTCGTCGGTCAGGCACTGTTCACTGTTTTAATTATGCCTCGTCTTCGGCGATTTTATGCAGATTTCATTGAACTGCCGGGCAGGTCATGCGAAATAAAAAAGCTTTACACATTTGCTTCTGTATTGATTTTTTCATTCGTATCTTCAAGGATAGCTTTTCTCAGTTCAACAAGCCATTCTGAAAAAGCAACCGTATCAAATGCGTAGGTCTTGTTCAGCTCAAATTCGTTCTCCGACCATGTATTGAGTGGAGATTCATTATGCTGTATCAGCGCTTCAAGCTTATCAAGTGCCTTGTATATTTTAGCCTCTTTGGTTTTCTGCGCATCCATTTCACTGTATAACGCCAAAAGTTCCTTTGACAGTTCGGCAGACATCGCACTTATCCATTGCCGCAGAAGCGAATCTTCGGTCTGTCGGTCGGCATCTGTTTTATTAAAAGTCGGGATATCCCCCGTGAAACACTCTCCGAGATCATGTATCAGACACATATTTACGACCTTATTCATATCAGCATCAGGGAAAACGTTCCTGAGCAATAATGCCATTAGGGATACTCTCCAGCTATGCTCTGCCGCACTTTCTGTCCTGCCTTTTGCCGTGGTACAATGTCTCGGTGTATCTTTCAGCCTTTCAGCAATATGCAATATATTCAAATACTCACGCACATCCATATGACCTCCCCTTTCAATCAAAATATATCGTCAGAAATTATAGCATAACAGCACCATAATGTCAACAAAAAAGCCACAGTACTTCCGACTTCATATCGGAAGCACTATGGCTCAGATCATTCTATATCAGCACCGTGATCGGACATCAGTACACATTCCGTGTATCTTAATCCGCCACAAGCTCGCCGTTCTCATCAAGGTCTATATTAATAGTATCCCCTGCCGAGAGATTTCCGCCGATTATACGTTTAGCCGCAAGAGTCTCGACCTTGCGCTGTATGAATCTTCTCAGCGGTCTTGCACCGAAGTTCGGATCATAGCCGCAGTCAACGATATAGTTCTTTGCAGCATCGGAAACGTTTATACGGATGTGCTTATCGTCCAGACGCTTCTGAAGGTCCGCAAGCATGAGGTCAACGATACTCATTATCTCGGTCTTTGTAAGAGGTTTATAGAAGATTATCTCATCAAGACGGTTAAGGAACTCAGGTCTGAACTGCGTTTTAAGAAGACTGTCGACCTTCGCCCTTGCTTCCTCTGTTATCTCGCCGTTTGCGTCGATACCTTCCAGTATATAAGGCGAACCGAGGTTGGATGTCAGTATTATAATAGTATTCTTGAAATCGACTGTACGTCCCTGAGAGTCCGTTATACGTCCGTCATCCAGAACCTGAAGGAGGATGTTGAACACATCGGGATGAGCCTTCTCTATCTCATCGAAGAGAACTACCGAGTAAGGCTTGCGGCGTACCGCTTCTGTAAGCTGACCGCCCTCGTCGTAACCGACGTATCCGGGAGGCGCTCCTATAAGACGGCTTACGCTGAATTTCTCCATATACTCGCTCATATCGATACGGATGATATTGCGTTCATCGTCGAAGAGTATCTCCGAAAGAGCCTTTGCAAGCTCGGTCTTACCTACACCAGTAGGACCTAAGAAAAGGAACGAACCTATAGGTCTGTCGGGAGCCTGTATTCCTGCCCTTGAACGGAGTATCGCCTCGCTGACCTTTGTTACAGCCTCGTCCTGACCGATAACTCTCTTGTGAAGCAGGGATTCAAGTCCCAGTATCTTTTCCTTTTCGCCTTCCATAAGCTTGGAAACGGGTATACCTGTCCAGCGGCAGACTATCTTGGCTATCTCGTCCTCTGTTACTTTATCACGGAGCAGACGTTCGCCCTTAAGGTCCTCCTCTGCCTGATGTTCAAGGTCTTCCAGTTCCTTTTTGAGCTGCGGAAGCTTGCCGTATTTCAGCTCAGCCGCCTTGTTCAGGTCATACTCACGCTCTGCCTTTTCTATTTCACCGTTCACCTGTTCTATCTCCTCACGGAGCTTCTGAACAGCGGATATATCATTCTTTTCGTTCTCCCACTTTGCCTTCATGCTGTTGAATTTCTCACGCAGCTCTGCAAGTTCCTTCTGTATCTCTTCAAGGTGCTCCTGCGAGATAGAGTCGCTTTCCTTTTTAAGGGCGGCTTCCTCTATTTCAAGCTGAACTATCTTACGTGAGATAACATCCAGCTCGGTAGGCATAGAGTCCATTTCCGTGCGGATAGTTGCACATGCTTCATCTATAAGGTCTATCGCCTTATCAGGGAGGAAACGGTCCGTAATGTACCTGTTGGAGAGCACTGCTGCGGAGATAAGTGCATTATCGTGTATCTTTACGCCGTGGAACACCTCGTAGCGCTCTTTGAGTCCTCTGAGGATGGATATAGTGTCCTCAACGGAAGGCTCATCGACCATAACAGGCTGGAAACGTCTTTCAAGCGCAGGATCCTTTTCGATGTACTGACGGTACTCGTTGAGTGTAGTGGCGCCGATACAATGGAGTTCGCCCCTTGCAAGCATAGGCTTAAGAAGGTTGCCGGCATCCATAGCGCCGTCGGTCTTGCCTGCGCCGACTATAGTGTGAAGCTCATCAATAAAGAGAAGTATCTGTCCGTTGCTGTTCTTTATCTCGTTAAGCACCGCTTTAAGACGCTCCTCGAATTCGCCCCTGTACTTTGCGCCTGCCACAAGTGCGCCCATATCCAGCGAGAATACTTTGCGGTCCTTAAGACTGTCGGGGACATCTCCTGCAACGATACGAAGTGCAAGTCCCTCAGCGATAGCAGTCTTTCCGACACCGGGTTCACCGATAAGGACAGGGTTGTTCTTTGTTTTACGCGAGAGTATGCGGATAACGTTTCGTATCTCGCTGTCACGTCCGATAACCGGATCCAGCTTATTGCGTCTTGCAAGTCCCACAAGCTCCTGACCGTACTTGGTAAGCACATCGTAGGTATCCTCGGGGTTCTCGCTTGTGACACGGGTATTTCCTCTTACGGACATAAGTGCGCTGAGGAAGCTGTCCCTTGTAATATTGAAGGTCCTGAGAAGCGAAGCAACGTCATTGTTCTTGCAGTCGATAAGTGCAAGCATGATATGTTCAACGGAAACGAACTCGTCCTTCATATTGCCTGCGATATCCTCTGCGGAGGTAAGAACTCTGTCACCCTCTGCGGATATGCCTATATTGCTGCTTCTGCCGCTTCCTGTGATCTTCGGCAGTCCGCCTATCTTCTTATCCACCTCGCCCTCGAAGATATCCGCATCAACGTTCATCCTTCTGAGAAGCTGCGGGATAAGACCGTTTTCCTGTTTAAGAAGTCCTGCAAGAAGATGCACAGGCTCTATCACGTTATTGGACTGCATAACAGCAATACTCTGTGCCTTTCTTACAGCGTCTATGGACTTCTGAGTGTATTTCTCTGCATTCATATTATTTCCCTCCTATAACTTTCACCTTTATCATTGACACTTATAACTTTGCTATAAAATGTACCTCTGAAGCATATCCTCATATGCCGTTTCAAACTGTCCTATGGCCTCACGGAAGTGTTCAGGCGCTGCAAAATAGGTTTTTACAGCTCTGTCGAGGTCGGTAAGATACTCACCTATCGCCTCTCCCGTTTCCTCGTCGTTCATTGTGTGGGAATTGATGAGCTTTCTCGTGAAGCTGCCTGCGTCAAGCTTGCAGGCGTAATTGTCGAAGCCCTTTTCCTTCAGCAGCGTGGATTCAAGCTTTATACGATAGGCAAAAAAGCTGTTGAACATCGAGATAAGATCGGGATTCTGAGTTCTTATCTGAACCCTCACCGTACCGATGTAATCCGCAGGCACTCTTTCAAGCTCCACTTTATAATTGATCGTGGGACGATATTTATACTGCAAGGCAGTACGCATCGTCATAAGCGAAGCGGAGCGCTGCTGCTGTATCTGGAAGCTGCTGCTGATAAGTTCCGAGACCGAGTCGAATATTTCTCTCATCCTCATTTCAGGTGTAACGCAGGAAAGACGTTCAGCCAGTATCTGATTTATGAGGTTGGAGCGGCTCGTACCGAGTCGGTAAGCCTCCGCATCAACTGCACGGATAACATCGTCCATAAGCACAAGGCTATAAACGCTTTTCTTCATTTTCATCACCTCTGTTATATATACTATATCACCTCTTATAGAATTTGTCAAGCGAGTTATATAATCTTTCACACAATTTTCACATTGCATAAAAAATGCCCGCACGTATTATGTGTACAGGCTGAAAAATGGCATTTTATCAGAAAAGGGTAAAAAAAAGCTTCCCTTACGGGAAGCGCATCGATCCATACGATTTTCATCGTTTAGCACTGAGGACCGAGCCACAGAAGAATAAGTTAAAATAAGTTATTGAGAATAGAAAACATGAAAAAATTACAAATGAAAGGGATT
>AUXO011700319.1_pt1 | contig 15500 bp, 18 predicted proteins | sample 768731 | NCBI WGS metagenome assembly AUXO01 (sample SAMN02715735, study PRJNA202380) | gut metagenome | biome: sheep rumen | host: Ovis aries | place: New Zealand: Palmerston North
CCCAAGATATGAGAGCAAAACCACAACCGGGAAGGAAGTAGGTTTTATTCCTTTTTAATCTTGCTTGCAATAAATACTACAAGCAGAGCAATAGCGGAAACAATTCCGGCTACAAGCTCAACACCTTTTCCAATTTCAGCAACAGAAGCACCGCCCAAAATAAGGACAACTACATCAAGTGCCAAAATGACCCAAGCAACAACCTTAACGATTGTGTTGTTAAAGAATGCTTTAATTTTATCCATAAGTTTTACTCCTTATGTTATTAGTTTACTTTGACGTATCAAGAGTAACGATTACTTTTGCAATTCCGTCTTTTCCGGAAGAAGGTGTAATTTCAACAGGCTCTGTGTATTCACTCACCTTGATTGTTACTTCTTTCTTGTCCTGTATTTTTACATCACCGGCAAGAGCAACCTTCTTGTTGTTGAGTTCAAGTTCTGCTACTTCTCCGTCTTCTGTACGGATTTTTGTAACGTTGTAGTTAGCGTCATGAAAATCACCACTCATAATTATTTCTCCTTAAAAAAAATGGCGTACAAGCAAGAGCCTATACGCCATCAATTTTATATCACGATAGCGTGATATTTTATAATGCTACAGATTAAGCACAAGCAAAGTCTGTAGAACCGTAGAATTCACCAACACCACAAACAGAAGGGTTTGTAACAACGAATGAACCGAACAGGTTCAATGTAACCATTGTTGCAGGGCCGTCTACTGTGTCAGAACCACCGCTGATTGTGAAGAGGTCATCAACAAGAAGCTGGAGAGGGTCGTTAGCCTTGTCATCAGCATCCATTGTCATTGGATCCTGCTTTCCGGCGTTGTTACCTTCAACTCCGTCATTGAGTGCCTTGTCTACGTTTGTGTAGCCCCAGAACTCTACAGCGTCAGAAGAGAGAACATAGAAGCGGCCTTTAGGACAATATGGGTCATCAATGATGTTTTCTACATAGTTTGTAGAGAATGCTGCAGAAATGTCAGAGAAGCCGATTGTTGCATTCTTCTTTTCTTTTGTAGAAGTCTGTGTGAAGTATGTGTTTGAAGTTTCGATTTCGCGAGCGAACTCAAGGAAGTCGTCATCATTCATAACGATCATATCACAGAGAGAACCCTGTCTGCGCAACTTCTTAATGAGAGTTGTAACAGTGTGGCTCTTCTTCTGAGCATCACCAGTAGCGCTTGTAGCGTCTACGAAAGCACCGGCAAGGCGGTCCGGGTTTACAGAGCGGTCTACACCAAAGAATGATGTAGCGATGTATGTAGTCCAAGCACTTGCAGAAGAACTTCTCTTTTTAAGAACTGGGAGCCAACCATCAAGACCAACAGGCAAGAGAGCAGCAGAACCACTCATAGAACCAGCGATACAAACAATATCACCGGCGCTTGCGTTAGCTGTAGAACCTGGAGTTACAACAACACTTGTTCCGTCAATTTTCTTGACTGTAAGAGTGTTCTTTGCAGAAGTTTCAGCAGTAGTAGCGGTTGCCTTTACAACAAGCTTTGAGCCTACATCAATCTTCATAATTGCATCTTCTGGAAGTGTTACAGTTGCATCTGTTCCACTTGTCAAAGTCCATCCACCTGTAGGAACTGCACAAATCTCACCATAGCCAGAACCATAGAGAGCAGCAGCCAAAGTCTTACGGAATGACTCAGAAGCAGCAAACATCTTAGCACCGCCAACGCGCATATATGCACCGGCATTTGAGCGAGAAGCTGCAACTTCCTTAGCGTTCATTGAGTAAACGCTAAAAAGCTGTCCTGGTGTTACAACAAACTCTGCTGTCTGAGCAACAATAGAAGCCTGAGTCTTTGCAGCAGTGAAGTCACCACCAGCGGCACCACCACGAGAATACATAGCAGCAAAGCGCTGCTCTTTACCTTCAACTCTTTCCTTGTTCATTTTCTTGAGCAAAGGAGAGTTTCTGAAAAGAAGGTTCTGAATACCTTCTTTCTTGTAGTAAACCTTGAGCATAGCAAGGATTGAAGCATTAGCTGAAATAGACATAATTATTACTCCTTTTCAAAAAGAATTACTTGAGAGCTTTCTCAAGTTCCTCTTCATACTTTGCAATTTCGTCAGGATCGTCTTCCTCTTCTTCTTCACCAAAGTCGAGTTCACCCTGTTTGCCTTCTTCTGTAGGCTCAGTTCCTTCTTCTGTTGTTTCTCCTTCTCCCTTTGTTTCCTCAGTTTCAGAAGCTACAACTTCACCGTCTGCCTTGATTTCTGTATCACCGTTTTCATCCTGGGTGATTTCAACCTTAGCGTCTGGCTCAATACCTAAAGACTCCTTAATAGAGTCAATCTGCTCTTCAACGGTTTCAATTAAGCCATCAACATATACGCCTTCTTCTGGGCGTGGCTCTGGAATTTTCTCGTATTCGTCAAAAGCAGTTCTTGCCATTGAGAAGTCCGGGTTTCCTTCTGCCGCACCTAAAACTTTGTCGTATGCGCCGAGTCTTTCGCCAAACTTCTCGTTAAACTCGTTGAAACGTCTTTCCTTGTCGTCTGCTTCCATAGCAAGGCGGGCAGGCTCTAAGATTTCGTCATAAATTATTGACTCTAACTTAGAAAGGCGCTCTTCCTGTGCCTGGTTAGTTTTTACAAGTTCGTCACAACGATTGAGAAGCAGGTCGATTGCTTCCTTGTAACTGTTGAGAATGTCATAGATTTCGTTTTCCATAACAACTCCTTATTTCATTAGTAAACTACTGTCTACTTTTTTATACACTTATTGTGGCATTGGAGCATTGTTCCACTGTCCCAAAGCCGCGCCACCGTCTGGCGTATTTACATCCATATCAGCACCGGCGGTCATGTCACCCATTGGAGCGCCTTGAGGGACCTGTTCCATATTTGCTTCTTGTGTCAGTACGTTTGTACCAACCGGAAGGCCGTCTTCTGTGCGCTCTCCCTCGCTTGCCTGTGTCTGAGCTTCAAGGGCCGCATCTGCCTGCCAGTCTGCTTCCTTGATCTCAACGCTTTCATAGAGCTTTGTGAGTTTCTCAATATCTTCCATGTTGTCGTTGTGTTCAGAAGCTGCGGCCTTGAGTGATAACTGTGTGTTGATGATTTCCTCTTTAAGCATTGTGAAAGGAATATAGTCCGGCACTTCAAAGATGTTCTTTTCGATACAGTCATTGATACAAGTTAAAACTGCATTGATAGCATTGTTTGAAAGTGAGTAACCGCTCTGAATGTCCGGCAATTCCATAAACTGAGCAATTCTTGTCTGTGGTATAATTCCGGTCTGAGCAAGCATCTGTAACTGTTGAAGTTTTGTTGAAGGGTCTTTAGACAAACTGTCTGCAGCACTGAACTGTACGACCATCTTATTTGACTCTTCTACAATGTCCTTCCACTTGATAGAAAGTCTCTGATTATCTTCTGGAAGGATTGTGTCTTCTTCCGGGAATACCTCAATACAAGTTTTTGCAATATCAACATACGCCCTGATAACCTGATTAAGCTGTGTTTCAAATCGGTCACTTTCAATGTTCTCCATTGTGCTTAATGCTACACCGCTATTAAGTCCGGTAGGTTTTGTAGACATAGCAGAAAGTTGAGAGATACCTACAAGCTCGTAGGCACTCTGTTTAAGTTCTTCAATGAGCTGCATATACTGCGAGTCAATAAAGGCTGGTGTTGCAACTGTTACAGGAGAGCCGGTCATATTTGGTGTTGCGGTATATTCAAGTATCTGTCCGACTCTGTTATTAAGCTGTGAAGTCTTTACGCTGGAGCCTTTAGGTACACAGAATGTCAAAGCAGGGTTTAATTGGCTTGCATCCTTAATCTTCATCATAAGGTTATCAATCTCTAACTGAATGCTATTAAGCATATCAACGATAGATTGTGAAGTGTCTCCAACAATAGGAGAGCAATAGTGCAAGAAAACAAAAGGGAGTTTATTTGGTGCATATACAGATTTTCTGTGAACTACACCGTCAATGATTTCTGCCTTGATGTGGTTGAAGGTGTCATAATAAACACCATAAGTAACATAGTCGTTATTTTCATTGTTTGACTTTATTACAAGGTCATCATCCAGAAGCGTTGTAGGATAGTCTTTGCGTTCATAATAAACGCGGGTAAGTTTTCCATAGGTCACTTCTGCAGGTCTTACAAACACCTGCCAGGGAAGAGCCTTCTCTATGTTCTTTGATACTTCGTTGATGTAGATAACACCCTTTTCAAAAATACAAGAGTCTCTGAATGTTTCAGAAACTTTCTTGTTTACGTTCTGTGCATCATAGTAGAGGTCAAAGAAAGCCTGAGCCTGTTTTACAGTCTGAATGTCCTTGAATGTTCCGTTCTGGGTATTAAAGAACGGTCTGACTTTTGACTGTGCAATCTTAGAAGTAAGTGTATCAATACAAGACTTAATGACATTCAACTGAGGTGTAGCGGTTGTGTCCTCTTCAATTTCTGCAGGCTGTTCATAATAGCCTACAACAGAAGGGTCTTTAATGTTGTTCAGACTTGCAAAAGGTGTGTAGTTGTATCTGCGGTAGTTTCTATGGTATTTGCTGAGCCTGTTTGAAGAAAACGCCTTTAGACTTGCTACGGCGCTTGTTATATCGCTGTCTTTTACTATTCTCATTGTGCGTTTGCTCCCCATCCGTTTGGATTGTTCATAGCGGGCATTGGTTGATTGCCGCCCTGAGTAGGTAAATTAAGAGCATTGTTTACAGTGGACTGCATACTCATTCCGGTTTTGACTTTCTGCTTTTGTTTCTGTCGCATTTTTTCCAAATCGACATTTAAGTTAATCTGCATATAAACCTCTTGTTTCATTAGTAGTGTATGATTTTTTAGACAGTTGATTTTTAAGGGGAAGGGTTTATAATTTTTGACAAACTATATGTGAGGTAGTTTTATGAAGAAATTTTTAATTCTTACTTGCTTGTTATTTGCCTGTAACTTGCTTTTTTGTGAAATAAAGTGGCTGGATGCAAAAGAAAATGATGATGGTATAACTGCCTATGCCTTGTGTTCTACAGAAGAAGAAGTTTTACAGGTTACCCACTGGAAAGATTTAGAGTCTCATTTCATATCATATACAAAAGAGGAAGAAGCCGCTAAACAAGATATGTATTTAGTCGTTTTTATGAACTTAGGAACTGTTGTTTATGAATATCACAAAGGAACTAAGATGGCCGCTTATTATGTAAAAACTATTTTTGAATAAAAAAGCGGGGTTTAAGCCCCGCCTTATGTTTTGAAATAAGTATTTTTACTTCTTTGTCTTTTTTAAGGCTTTATCTTTTGCCTTTTCAACAGATTTCAAGTCTTTTTCACTTATTCCCCATTTTACACCCCGGGCTTTCAGTTCATCATACTTCTTCAAGTATTCATCCTTGGTGTAGTTCTTTGCATTGTTATTAAGTGCATCAAACTCGTCAGAAAGTTTAATAAGATTGTTTTTGTTATTTACCTTGATTAAATCATCAGCAGAAGCAATACCTTTATTTCTAAAGAAAGAGAACCAACCATGCTCACCCATTATCTTTTCGAGTTTTGCATACTCACTTCTAAACTTTGCTTCATCAATTTCGCCATTGTAATACTGCTGTGAAAGTTTATCACCAGCGGCAACAAGTTTGTTGTATTCTTCATCATTCATGGTTGCGCCTGGAGCAATCGTTGTACCATCTTCAAGAGTTGCGGATGATTTACTTTTTCCACCAAATCCGGCTGTTTTTTCATCACCGCTTATTTTTCCTTTTCCCTCTTTGGCGGCTTTCATTACATCCGGCCCAAATCTTGCAACGGCAATAGCAGCAGCTTCTTGCCATGTTAGTTTGTCACCAGATACGGCGGCACCGGTCAAGAAGTCTATCAATTCCTTGTTATCAAAAGAGCCGATTTTATCACCAATTTCTTTTGTAACGTTCATCAAATAAACTTTCTGTTTTTCGTTCATCATATTAAATGCAGTCTGCAAACGCTGATTTCTTGCGATTGTCTTTACTGAGTCGTATGCTTCTTCCTCTTTCATTCCGCGTTCGGTTGCAAGTTTAATAGCGGCGTCTGTTTCTGCTTCATACTTCTTCCAGCGGTTTTCCATTCCCTTCTGCAAGTTGTTTGCCTGGTACTGATCATAAGCACTTTCTGTATTCTGGAATAAAGTGCCCTGTCCTCTTGCGGCTGCAGAAGCATTTGCAAACTGTTTGAGCTTAGAAACAACATTATTCATGGCAAAATATGCAAGGCGGAGTTTTGCATCACTTGATTTAGGGTCACCAAACTCGCCCTGCTGATAACGCTTAAACATGAAAGTAGGAAGCTGTTCAATGAGTTTATCATCAATCTTTTTGAACGCGTCACCCTGTCGTTTCATATTATCAACTGTATTATCCCAATCTTTACTTCGGTAGTCGATAACTTTATTGAGTTCTGCGTTTTCCTGTTCTGTTGCGATAGCGTTTGTATCTTCCAAGAACTTTTTGTCAGAGTCTTTAATTTTTGTCTCGTCTTCCGGTTTCAGCGCTTCGGTTGTCTGTGTCATTTCTTCAACCTTTGGCGCGGTTTTTTCTTCTGCCTTTGGTTCTTCCTTGACTTCTTCTTTTGCCTTGAATGCTTCATTGACTGCATTCTTTACATGGCCGTCTTTATCTTGCGCCCATGTCTTATTCAGTTTAGCATAGAAGTCGTCAGCGGAGCCGTTAGGATTGTCTTTCTTGTAAGCATCAACAAGGCCCTTTGCGGTAGTGCCTTTGTCTTTGTATGCTTCGTCTGTATTGTATGAGTCGAATGTGTCAAAAGTCATTTTATACCACCTTAATTCCAAGCACCTTTTCAAGAATGAGAATGCGCTTGCAGATTTCAGAAATAATGGCAGTATTTGCCATTGTCAGTTCTTTTGTGTCTACTTCAAGGTAATCAGACAAAGGGTCTTTTTTTACAGCGCTTTCAGTCAGAGGATTTTTTGCAAGGTCCTGAGCCTTCAATCCATAGTGCATATCATCATCAACACCTTTTCCCTCGCTGTCCGGGATTTCCTTTGCCTTGTCATTGTAGGTGAACTTGATAGCGTTTAAGTTTGCAAAAACCTTGATTGCATCCTCATTGTCACCAAAGATGTTTTTTAATCGTTCGTCTGAGCTTTCCATCTTTGAACTTTCCATCTTTGAAGTTACAACCTTATCAATAACATTTCCGGCGGCATCAATAATAGCGCCTTTGTTGTTGCTGCTTGAAGTCTGCGGTTTTTCGTACTGGTCTATTTTCATTCCGCTATCATCACCAGTATTAATTTCAACCTGGTAATTGCGGTCCTGTCCTTGTCCTGCAGCAGCTCTTTTGTCCTGTTGTGATTTTGCTAAAGTTGAAGCCGCTCCGATAAGTGCGGCTGCTATTACTGGTGCCATAGTTTATTCTCCTTTTGTTGTAATCTTTAATGCTTTTATTTTTGAAGGTGATCTGACAACAACCTTCTTTGAACATTCCTTGTAATGTTTCAATCGTTCATCAGAAAACAATCCGCCCTGCTGATAGTTCTGCGCATCCTGTCCCTGCAACATTGATACCTGGTTACCATATCCGCTAACTTGTGCGCCCTGTAACCCAGCCATCAACTGTTGCTGGTTCAACTGATTAGAGTTAGCAAGCTGTTGCTGATTGTTTAAGTTACTGTTCATTCTGTTAGCACTGTTTTCAAAAGCCGAGTTATAGTTTGATAACTGTACATTCTGATTGTTAGCCGCATTTCCTAACTGCTGGCCGTATGCGTTACCGTAAGCGTTCTGGAATGCGTTTGCGTTCTGCTGACTTCCCATCATGGCCGCTTGTGCCTTGTTCATTCCGGCGGCTCTTGCTGCGGTAGTTGCTTGACTCTGAGCACCGGCGGCGGCGGCTTGTGCCTGTTGTGCCGCATACTTTTTAGCTTCTGCGTTCTGTGCCGCATTCATTTGAGAGCCTTTAGAAATAGCAGAGTCTGTTGATGCAGAAGTCAGTCTGTTAGCATTTCCAAAGCCTGCATTTGTAGCCTCATTATTTACAGTTCTTCCGTTTGCTACGCCTGTATTAAGCGCCTGACTTGCCATTTCAGAGCCTTTGTTAGCGGTCTCTTTCTGAATGGCTCTATATCCTTTTACGCCGGTGTTTTCGCCTACTGCTTTTCCGTAAGCATCCATAGCGTTAGTTATATTCTTAGGTGTGCTTTGTTTACCCATGATAAATACCTCTTTTCTTATTAGTTATAAACATTACCCATACGAGGGAACTGGAAAGCATCACTTCCAAGGGTCTCTTCAAAGGTCTGCTCAATCATAGCAAGCTGATTTTGAAGAAGTGTAATATCTGCACCCTGTTTGCTCTTAAAAGCAATAGCGAGGATGTAAGAAATAATCTGAAAGTAAGTAGAGTTAGGATAGTTAAGTGGTGTGTCCTCACAATAAGGGCATACATAATAAGCACCAAACTTCTTTGTACAATAGCCGTAACCTGTTCTTTCATCAATTCCGATAAAACCAACATTCAAGCCGGTTGAGTTTTCAATCAAGATAACTTCATTTTCTGCATTAATCAGAGCATAGCCGGTGTCACCAAGTACATAGCACTTCTTGTCTGAATAAATAATATGTTTAGCAGTTCCTGCGTTTGTTGCTTCTCCGTTGTGTAATACATCATTGTCAAGAATGTAGAAGAAGTCTGAGAAGTCATCATTACAAACATAAAACTCACCACCGGCAATATCTTCAACTGTTTTTATTTCGCTTGCACTAAATGAACCGTTTCCAATATGGAAATACTTGATTACACCTTCCGTATCAACAATAAACTCTTTGCCGCTTTCTGTAATAAGTGGCGCATAGCCTGTAACTGTTGCAGAATAACCGCTCATAATGTCATAGATTGTCATGTCATTTTCTGTAATGACAAATACAAAGTTTTCAGTGATAAAAGCTCTTACAATGTCAGAGTGTGCAATCTGCATGAAGTCTTTTGAGGTCTTAATATCGTCAAGATCAATTATTGAAAGAGTCTCATTCTGCTCTTCGTCTTCTGTCTCACAAAGGAAAGTGTGCTTATGACAGTCAAGGCAGACGCTTGTTGCATCAAGTGAGATTGCTATATCGTGCGGTTTGAAGTAGAGTTTTTCAGGTTTCGGAAAGTATTCAACAAGAACGTCATTAGGGTTTCCAAACAGATAGAGTTTTCCGTTTCTAAGTTCATAAGACAAGTGATGTATTCCGTTGTTGTCTGCTCGTCTGTTGATTGTCTGCAAGTTGCCGTTATTCCAGAGCCACACACCTTTTAACTGCCAGAAGTCTTTAGGGAGTTCTTCTTCTTCCTTTGTGGTCCTGTAAGACTTCACAAAAGAGTTATCGCCCATAGAGATTAATTTCTCATAGAGTCCTACGTTACTTTCGTTTATGCAGCTTACTGCTTCATTCCAGGATATGAAGTCAGAGCCTTCCAAGTCTGCAAGCTGTTTCGCTCTTTTGAATAAATCACTTGTTTTCATGTTGAACATATATTTTTCTCCTTACCACTCATTATTATTTGTAGTTACAGAAGGCGCGGTTATAGCACCCTTTGACACCTTATCAACAAGAACTGCGTCTGGCTGTGAGCCTACACTCATTGAAGCAATCTTGAAAGGTGAGTCAATGGCAAAGGCTACACCAAGTCCCCTCTGTGTCTTTGGCTGGTAACGCAAATAGATTGTGTGTGTTATCTTGTCCCAGTCAGAAGCCTTAATCTTAAATGTTGTCTCTTCTGTCTTACGGCCACTAAGCGAGATAGTTGTAGCACTTACTTTCAAGTCACCTTCTTCGTGTTCTTCTGAGAAAATGCGGAAGTACAAGCAGTCATTAATTGTTACTACTTCGTTATTCATTCCGTAGAAAGAAGTCTCTACATTGATGTTTTCCTTGGTATAATCTGTGTCGCCTTCTTCAAGATAGTATTTTATGTAGTGATAATTTCCGCTATCATTACCCAATACAACACCGTCAAGAAGCAGATAAACCTGAGTTATGTCTTCATATTCAAGAAGATAAATACCAAATAAGCCATAAAATAAAACACCTATGTCAGTGATTAAAAATACTGTCTGTGTGGCCGGATTGTAGAGGTAGTTTCTAACTTCGCTTATCTTGTCAATAAGCTGTTTCTGATTAAGAACGTTTGCACCTGTGAAAGAATACAAGCAGCGGTTTGTCTTAGAGAAGAACAGTGCTTCATAAGGTGTGTTGCCTACAAACTGTAAGCCCTGTACTGAAACAATAGCAACCATATCAACAACAACACCGCCGGACATCTGAATTGAAAAAAGCTGCTGATTGATAATTCCATAATACTGTCCCTGTAAGATAAATAATGTTTCAAGTCCTTCTACAAGTGTACCGAGATAGAATGACATAATAAGGTGATTGTTATTTTTATGTAAAGCATAAGCATCATTATCAATTCTTACAAATACATCATTACTAAATGTGCTTATAAACTCAGAGAATAAAGGCGCGTTATACAATACATTTCCGTTTGCATCTGTAGGGAATGGAAGTCCTACGAGTTCCGAGGTGTGTTCTGTAGCTCTAGTACTTGATGCAACAAATATAACCTCAGTTGCTAAGCTACCACTGAAAAAGTCTATAACACCATTAGAAATATAATTTCTACAGAATATATTTGCTATCTGTGCGCCGGTTCCTGTCATAATATTTGGAACATCACTTTTTAGATTTACTCGTCTTGGATTTAACAGAATAGAAGCATTGTTTTCCAGCTTATATTCATTTACAGCAGAAGCAACATACATTTCACTGTAATTATATCCAGAGTCATAAATATAGGTTGATGAGTCACCACCAAATCCAGGAGTAGTCAAATAACTGTCGTTCCAGTCTGTTCCAAAGTGAAGTATTTCTCTTGTATCAATGTTTATAGAGTTATATTCATTATTACAATTTACAACGAGCTGGTTATACTTTAACGAGAACTTAGGTGTTGCTGTTCTTTCGATTGTATAAAAACCATCTGCTTTTTTATATACTGCCTTTGTTCCTTCTTCTGTGATAAGTAAGGCAGAAATAGTATTCCAGTCTTCAAGAATAACACCGTTTAAACTTCCATTTCCGAAAGGCCCTATATTTCCATATTGATCTCTCTCAAACTCTGCAATAGATATATTTGAAACATAACCATTATTTACAAGGATTTTAAAATCACCAAAGAAACAAACTCCATTTTGATTAGTAACTGTGGCGTAAGTTGTACTTCTAACATCTATTGCAGCATTCTGAAAAGTGCCACAACCACTATATGCATAAAACTTTGATGTATCTGCAGTATTAACCAAAGTCAAAATATACATAGCAATATATGGTGTTAGTAAGTTACCAGCAGAGACACCGCCACCAGTAGTAGATACTACTTTACTTGAAGGGGCTACAAGGTCAAAATAAGTCTGAGGTTTTATTGTTATATTCGTATCTGCTACACTTAAAATCTTTGCAGTACAATAAAAATAAATTCTTGAAGAAGAACTAGGTAACGTAAAATTAGATACTGTATTATAAAAATATAAAAATCCGTCATTTGTCATGTGCCAGCATCCAGTCTCAAGCGGTGGCTTATTATCATTGCTTGATGTTGAATAAATAAAATTTAATACTGGTTGTCTATAACCATTTACAGTGCGCATAGTTCCATCTAAATTAAAAATATACACGCCGTAATCTGTAGGAGTGTTGAGAGATAACAAAATCTCATTGTCTGTTATATAAACACCCGGCAGACCGTAAGTTCTTGAACATCCAAACCATCCAGAAGCCCATGAAACAGTAGTAGAAGGATTGTAATATTTACAATCTGCATTATTAATGTCTGGTACAATAACGGTATAGAGAAAGTCCCTATAAATATAGGAACTGCCTTGAGGTTGAATTAACACACCTCTCTTGCAAGTAAATACAACAATATTCCCTTTTTTCACAATGTCATATTGCACCCTTGTGTCAGTGTTATCAGGTGACAATATTTGACTATAACCATTTCCCCAGTGTGCAACATAACCACTTCTCTCTTCATAAGAGGAGCTAGACATAGGATAAGGGAAAGTTAAATTGTTCTCGTAAGTTATATAAACATCTTCTGAAATAGCCATAACGGCATTTGCAGAGACATTCAGTTTTGTTTTCTTGTAAAATCTTGTATGCTCTGAATAATTAATTAGCTTCTGGTCGTTAAGGTATACACCCTCTGTATCAACAGAGTAAACATTACCTTTTTTGTCAATGAATGTTTCACCATCAATGCTAACATCTTTTTTATAAATGTTACTCAGACAGCCGCCAACAAAAGGGGAGTTGTTCTTGTTGAAGCCACTGTACTGTTTTATTTCTGCGTCATACTTGTTTAAGTTGAGTTCTGCACCCTGTAACTGTACCGGGTAAATGTTCGCTCTTGCATTAGCCATTTGGTATACCTCATTACATTAGTTAATGGGTGTCTACTTTTGTATACTTGCTATAATATGCATTCTGTTACCTCGAACGCAGTGGCGAGGGCTACACAGATAGTACTTAACCAGAACATACAGTTAGAGTCTGGTTTTACTGTTAGTGAATATTGTCGTTATTCAAAGATAGGAAGGCTCGTTATTGTAGATATAGGTGGTTTAAAAAGTTCATCTGCTGGCTCTGGTAAAATATGGGCTAGACATCTACCTATAATTAGAACAAGATTTGTACAACAATTATTTAGAGACGACTATAATACAAGTATTAATGCTACTGTATATGGTTATTTAGGAACAACAGAAGCAAGCGGACATTTTCCGTCTACTTATCCACTTTACGGTAACTTTGTTTACATTACAGATTAATACACCAAAACAACAGATTAATTAACGCAGTAACATATAAAACTTTCCCATTGGTGGTTTGATGAACCTGTCGGTAGAGTCATTATTGAGCCTAGATTCCAACTTCTCAATTTTCCTGTTGAGTATACTCTTAATCTAAACAGAACATCATTATTATTCCAAGCCATAAATACATTTATTCCTTTTGGTGGTCTATATTTTTCGGGTAATACAATGGTGTTATTTGTTGAGTAACTTTTTGCATCTGAACCCGTACTTGAAAAATATATACTGTCATTAACATATATAAAAACTATATTTCCAATACGTTTACATTGAATACTATTTTCTACTGTTTCCCATTCACCACCATTAAACGCTTCCGCAACCGCATTAGAGGTGACAGATTGCATATTACCAACAGTGACTTCGTCTACGGGAGCAAGGTCTGTTTCTACCTGAGTTATTGCATCTTCAAGCTCTTGTTTTGTTGCAAGTCCGCTTAAATCAGGACTACCACTATCCACCAAACCCAATAACATATTAATACGTTCAATATTGCGCTTGATTGCAATAATTGAAGTGTTGATAGAGTCTTTTTCATTGTTCTGTACTAAAGGTATACTCATTCTACTACCTCATAATTTCCGTTGATTAAGTCGTGTGTTTCAACCTTGTGGTAAGTCTTAAGCAGAAGGACTGTTCCGTCATTAAGTCTTACCTCAATTCTTAAATCCGGGTTATCGTTGCATTTCTGGATAAGCTGTTCAAGTAAATGCCAGTCGCTTTTTTTACCCAATAACTTTTTCTTGAGTTTTTCCTCTCTCTTCTTCTGCTTGTAAAAATCCCTTGCTTCTTTAAGAGCGCCCATTGTTCAAAACCCCCTTCATACTTCCTTTTCTCATACCTTCCGTATAAGGTTCGCGCATTTCTTTGTAATACTTTTTAATCTTTCTGTTGTTACCAAGATAGCCTTGGTGTGCGTGTGTACCATGAAGCTGATAGTTTACGCTGTACTGGTCGTGTATGTTGTTCATAAAGTATTCACCCTTAGAAGGCGCCGCCATCATTTCTCTAACTTTTTCTTCCGGCACTCTAGGATACCAATACTTTTTATTAGAACCTTGGAAAGTTACCCACAATTCTCTTGTCTTAGGGTCATACTTCATTTTCTTAATGGCCGTACTTGGTACATCCTGGGTGTACATCTGTTCAGACTGTGCCTGAGCGGTAACAAGTTTTTCCTGCCCTTTGGTGAGCTTCTTTCTTCCAAGCTGTGCGGCTGCTTCTCTGATTTTTTCCGCGATCTTCTTATTGCGCTCTTCGTCAATTTCACCTTGTCGGAAAAAGCCTATAGGTGACAGAGTGTCCTTTTCTTCCCTTGTTTCCGGTCTGAACTTTTCAAGAGCTTTTCCTGTAACGTTAGGGAGATAAGTATAACGCTCTGACTTTGGAGCCTTGATTGTGATTTTCTTTCCAGCGTTCAGAGCTTCGTCAATCTTGCTCTGTTGTTCAATGTTCTGTGGTGAAGTGTTAGAAAACTTAGTCTTCAACTTATCAAAGATGTTACCCATTACGTTAGCCATATTTACACCGCCTTGTCATTTTCCACTTTTTCAGAGAGTGGATATATTTTCCCTTTTCTCAAAGTTCTTGAGTAGTAACCGTCTTCCCTGAGTGGTAAAATGTCTTTTTTGCCTTCCTCAACTTCAACGTAAGGGCAGATAAGAGCATTAAACTCTGACTGAACGAATGCAGCAAACTCAAGAGGAAACATTTCCACCTCAAACAGTTCACACACTTTCTTGATATAGTCCGGGTCTGAAAAGTCAAAATCAAGCCCATGTCTCAAGTAGTGCTTCCACTTCTTGCGTATTTCCTTTACATCCGGTTTATCGTTGCTCAAGATGTAACTTGTTACAATGATAGAGCCAGGAAAGGAAGTATACATCTCAAGCGGAAATATAAAATTGTTTTCTGCTACGTTCTTTTTAATTTTTCTAAGTCCCATATCTTTACCTCACAAACATTAGTTAAATAAAAAGAGCGCTTACTGCATGGGAGTACAATAAGCGCTCAATGGAGATAGCTTGACAGAAAGTATGTCAAACTATTAGTTATTGCGGATTTTACGCATACGCTCCGCCATTGCTTTTCTCTGTTCTTCTGTGAAGTTCACTGTTTTTGGTTTACTGATTTTAATAAACTTCACCGGCACAAGAGCCAGCATAAAGCCGCCATTTTCTACAGTAGGCTCTGAGTCAATAACGACTTCTTCGCTTTCCTTTGCAGCTTTTCTAATTTTTGTCATAAGGGTTTTATCTGCGGTTGTAATTTCTGCAGTTTCGTCATCCTTAAACCAATGAATGCCTGTTGCACCTGGTACAACGTTACAAGAAAGATTTTGTTTTGTGTTCATTTCCATTTTTGCTACCTCTAAATTATTAGTAAAAATGGCTATATTTCAAGATAATACCAATAGTCACTATTGATATGAACGCATACACACATTAAATTGACAAATTACTCAACCGAATATAAAACAAGCGTCAGACTAATTAAAAACGTAGTGGAACGCTGGTATTAAAATAACTGTGCGCTCTCAAACTCTTCTTCTGTCTGTGGTTCACCTTCAACAAAATCCGGGCAGACTGCATCTTCTTCAAGCTCTGTGTA
>AUXO012181817.1_pt1 | contig 15500 bp, 13 predicted proteins | sample 768731 | NCBI WGS metagenome assembly AUXO01 (sample SAMN02715735, study PRJNA202380) | gut metagenome | biome: sheep rumen | host: Ovis aries | place: New Zealand: Palmerston North
ACAATGTCCCTCTTGACTTCCAATGAGAACTCTTGCATCTGAGCGTCTTCTACCTCTTGTTCTTGTTTCTTCTTTGCCATGTTCGTGAACGTAAATCTTTGTTATTCTTGTAATTGTAATTCTAATGTTCCACGTGAAACTTGAAAGGGGACACAAATGGGACTATCCCACCGTGTCCCCCCACGTTCACGAAAACAAATAGAACTTTTCTTCCTTGTGGTTATCCGTTACCGCCGCCACCTGTAGTAGGTGCTGTACCAACAATCTTGTACATGTGCTCCACGTCGTTGGTGTCAGTCCAGTTCAGGGCGGTGATGGTGACCGCGTAGTTCAGAGCACCGTCCTCGTCCTTCTTGATAGTACCAATGGTCAAGCCACGATACAGAACGAGAGCATAGTTACCACGCTGGAACTCCAGCTTCCACTCATGCTCGCTTGTGAAAGCGTTGGCAGCACCCTCATAGGTGTCGGTTGCTTGGTCATACGAACCACCGAACAGCGCAGGGAGTTCGGACAGGTCATAGTTAGCCAACTCAAAGTTGAAGGTTACGGGATTGCCATCGTAGAAGATGTCAAACGGAGCATCAAAGAACTCGGCTTCAATCTCAGTTGAATCGGGTTCATCCTGTCCAACGGTCAGACCCTTCAGAACACCACTAACCTTTGTGTAGTCTCCAGTGCCGCCTACGGCGCGATAGCCCAACATGGCGGTCTTTACAGTTGTTTTCTTTGCCATAATTAAAACGTTTTTTAAATGGTTTATAAATAAATTACTCTATTCACTTTGGTTGTCAATAACGACGATGAACGACTTGATGAACGAGAAGTACATGTTGCTGTCATCAGAGCCCTCGATGTCGTCGGCAGAAATCAAGCTGTCTTTCTCGATGTAGTATCCTCCGTCTCTATTCTCTGACTGCTCGTTGATGATGTCGTTGATGGAGTTCTCGAACATAGCATAGATGTCGTGGTTAATGCGACCTCTGGAAATGGGCGGGACAAACGCTTCGATATAGCAGCGTACACGACCGTATGCTTGGCGGTCAAACTCTGACTCGTCCACGATTGAACCGACATGGATAACAAGGAAGCCGTCTTTCGTGTCTGACTCAGTAAGCTCGCTCGGTACTTGCATGTCGTACACGTTCTCGGACACAACGCCGAAGAGCAAGTTGTACAAGTAGTCGTATATGTCTATTCTCGATTCGTTGACCATAGTTTACATCTTTTGCTTCTGAAACTTGTCAAGCCGACTTGGGTTCTTTAGGTTCTTCTTTGCGGAACTATAAAGTGATTTGCTCGCATACGTCTCGGTGTGTATCTTGATTCTTGTCTTTGCAGGCTTGAGGTCACTCTTAATCTTGTCATAGTGCCACGTCAGGATATTGAACTTAACAAACCTTTTGTAAAAGATGTTGTGGTGTCCCTCTTCCCAATAACCCCAATATGGAGCGCATATTGCAAAGGTGACTTTCCATTCTCCTGCCTTGCAAGATTTTGCAGCCTTTTGGATGTACTCTTCTGCAAGTTGATGACCGTTTACAGGTTCAGCCGCAGACTCATACGACCAGTTTGCGCTTTGCAAGTATTTTGCCTTTTGGACATCTTGGTTATACAACTCTTTCCATTTGCGAGTTCCACCCTCAAGTACGGCTGCGCTTGAATATGAGTGCAAATTTGAAGGCTTTGTGGCACGTTGGTTTCTGTAGAAACCGCTGTCAACCATCTTGCCGTCATAGCACACAATCCAACAAAGACTGTCAAGCAAGTTTCCTGTGTCGTCGAAGTTATGCTTTGAGTTTATGGCATTGATGTCGACTCCAAGGGCAAGAATCTCCTCCTTTGCATACTCGACAAGACGGCGGTTCTGTTCAGCGACAGCATTTGCCATCATCTGTTCAGCCGTCTTTGCAGCGTTGAATCCTACCAGCCTGCTCTTTCTCATGTGCTACCAACTGTTACGTGTTGCATAGATGCTTACGCCCATCAGCTGTGACGGCGTCGCGTTGTTCACTGTCAGCTCAAATGTCTCGCCATATCTCGTGACAGAGACCTTGTCCCCCTTTCGCGGGATAACCCAGTTCCCATCGTCGTTCTTGACAAGGGGGATGCTGATGATGTACAAGGCAGTCTGCATGAAGTTTCCGTTCTCGTCAGTGACCATGTGCTCGTCCATCACACCTTCGTATATGACAAGCGTAGAGTCAGGCTGCATGCCCTTCCCAGCTATCACACGTGTGATGACTCCTTCATAAGGAAACTCAAGAATCTCGTCTCGTGTCATGCCCTGTCGATGTCAATGACTGGTATCGTCCTTATCTTCCTCTTAGCTGCCAGCTCAGTCAGCTCAGCACCCTTCTCGTCGTCGTATTTCGTGTATATGCGGATAGCATACTGGATTTTATCGTCTTGATAGAAGTCTTGCTCGCTGCCGACGGACTTTGAGAATCCGTTGTGCGACTGAGATAGAGATGCGGTATTGGAAGGCCGGAGCAGAACTGCCGTATAGATAAGGTCTGCGGTCAGCAAATCCCTGTCTTTCTTTGTCACGACAGTCTCGTCATATACGTCAGACTTAGGGTCTATACCCCTGTCCAACGCTATTTTGATGAAGTTCTTCTCAGTGAAAGAAGAGTACATCGTCGATGCTTCAAGCCATTCTAATACCGTCATCTCAATCTACAACTAACTACTAACTACTAACAATAAAACCTATCAGTCGGTTGTCTTGGTGATGTCAACGACAACGTGATACTGGTACTCGTCCAGCACGGTTGCGTATCGTCCAATCACGTCAGTGTGGTAGGACTTGAGCATGCCGTTGGGGACAACCTTGTTAATCACGTACAGGAAGTTCTGCGCCTTTGCGACAGACCACTGAATGTTGTTGTTCACCTCACCGCTCTGCATCAGCTGAACGTCTGCGGTCTTCGCATGCACGAGCACGCCAGCGTAGCCGAGAGGACGCAAGACGACAACCTTCGGGTTCCATCCCCTCACGCTGTGGTACGTGGTGATGTTCTGAACGGTCTGCTGCTCGCGGACGACCCGGATGGGAGAAATCTTCGAGATGGGCGAGCGGCTGTAGGCGACGAGCTGCTCCCACGTAATCGTGTCGACAGAAGTGCTGGTTCCGCTGTTGTTGATGACGATGACCTTGTCTGGAGCATAGAGCTGGATATAGCGGTTCACCTGCTCGACGAACTTGGCGTTCTTCAGAAGGACGTTGATGACAGTTTCCCAAGGAATGTCCCACTCAAATGACATACTGTCGGGGAGCGAGTTTGCTTCCTTGAAGTCCTCCTCTATCTTCCGCATCTGCTCGGGGATGTCTGCGTCCGGGTCAGTCCAAACGTCGTTCAACGCGTGCTTGAAGTTCGTCACTGGAATGTAAGAACGCTGGCTCGTGATGACTCCGCTGAAGCCCTGCGTGGTGGCAGTGCCGCCGTTAGGATTCTGCAAGGCAATGGTATTGCCGTACTGTCCTCCGCGAGAAAGCGTCTGAGCGGCCATGTTGGAGATGGTGAGGTTGTGAGACTTAATCAGGTCGGCGACGCCACGTACAAAGCCGACAACGAGATTCTGGTCACTGCCGAGCTCGCGCAGCTTTGCCTCCAGAGCTTTCTTGGACATCGATGTCTCGAACATGCCCTTACCATACTGGTAGATAGAGCCCGTCTGTGCCTCGAATCCCTCAGCGTCAAGCTGCATGGTCTCAGACAGCGGAGCCATTGCGTCAGCCATAGGAACGGTACGGTTGGTCTTCTGCTGGATAGTCCACGCTGGGTTCTTCTTCAGGTCGGCGATGTCGATGTCGTACTCGTTTCCCTCAACGCGGAAATGCTCTTGCCAGAAGAAACTGTTCTCCTCAATCTCGATGGTGTTGTCAATCAGGGTCTGCAAGAATCCTTGGTTTGCACCATCGAGGAAACCCCTCTGATAGAGGCGCTCGATGGCCTCGTCGGGTGTAAAATTGTATTTAAGTGCGTTTGGCATAAAATTTCCTCCTTTCGTTAAATCCAGAATATTCCGTCAATGTAAGAGCGGTTCATGTCCAAGACGTACTGAGGCAGCGGCTGCATGCGAGCAATCCATGCCTGCTTGTTGTACACCGTGGAGATGGAGTAGTTAGCATTCTCGATTCCGTAGCCATCGGTGGGCATGAGGTCACGGTCTGCTTCGATGAATGTGTTGGGGTTCGGCACGAGGACGGGTGCGCTTCCTGTTTCCTCTTCGTCGGCAGCCACGTTTGCTTCGACAAGAATGCTCTCGTCGGTCAGTGCGCCAATCGCCTTGTCGAGCGTGACACTGAACTGCTCGTTAGCTGCGTCGTACACGACGGCAGTAACCTTCGCGTAAGTTCCAGTGTACTCGCCGCCTCCGTTTGTGACAAGAGACTCTGGGGCGACCATCAGAGCCATTCCGACTTCCGGGGCGTCGCTGTATCCGTCTCCGTTCAAGACAATGGTGGTGGCAGTCGCGCCAGACGCAGTCTTAACAGCAAAGGAGCGGAAGATGAGACAGCCCTTTGCTGGTGTGTACTGCACGAGCTGAGCAGCCCACAGATGGCCGAAGCCCTTGTTCGGGTTCAACACAGTTCCGCCAAGCAGTACATTGCCGCGCTGCTCGCCGTTGCTGTCTTTCACCCAAACCCACTTGCCGCCACGGACTTTGCGGGCGGTTTCGTAGAAATAAGCCAAATTCGTAATCTGCATGATTCTTTTTCTTTGATAATTAAACAACTTTTACTTTTGGTAGGGAAGCAAAGAACTCTTCGTCCATCTTTCGGACTTGCTGTGGCTTGAGCGGCTTGATGTCGCCGATAGAGTCCTTGAACACTTCCGTGAAGCGCGAGACCCACTTCTCAGCCTGCTCCTTGTCTTCCTTCTCAAGGTCTACGTCGTAGTCCTGCACGAACTTCGCAAATGAGCCATGTAAGTCTTCACGCACACCTTTCTTGGCAATGTCGAGTATTGCGGCGAACTTCTTTTCTTTCGCGGCCTTGCTCTCGAAAGCTTCGAGCCTGTCGATTTTGTCTTGCAACTCCTTGGGAATCTCGAAAGGCTTCTGCTCTTCCTTCTTGCCAATTTTCTTGTTCAACTCTGCTATCTGCGCCTTGTAGCCGTTCTCTTTAGCCTCAAAGCTCTTCTGTAACGAAGCCCTTCCGTTGGACGACGCGCTCTTCGCTGTGTCGAGGTTGAACTTCATGTCTGCGAGCGCAGACTCATCGTCAATAGGTGCGTCGGGGTACTTCTTGGCGAAGAAATCTGCGAACTTCTCCTTGAAATCAGACGTCAGTGTTGAATCATCGTAGCTTCTCTCGCTACAATACTCGTTTGCTCTCTGCAAAACTTCTTCCTTTGTCATAGTTCTCTCCTATTTTCTTTCGTTTTAAAAAACATTTGTTGCAAAATTATTTCATTGCTCCCAATGTTGTGTCTGAGCGCAGTGAAAAGTCGTTTAAATACCACTAAACAACAACATATTTAATTTTGTACACATGTACGGGCGTCGATTTATGTCTAACTTTGCACACAACAGAAGAGAGACGCATGGCAAAGAAACGAAACGACATCGTACTATCGCCGTTGGAGGATGGAAACCAAAAGTACGCCATCCGCTCCAACGCAGACTTCGTCGTGCTTGCTGGCCCGACAGGAAGCGGAAAGAGCTATGCACTCTACTATGCTCCCATCGAATATCTTGCCATGAACGACAATGCAAAGATGGTGTGTTTTATGCGTAACGTATCGGACTTTTGGGGTGCGGGCAAGGTAAATGATACGCTCAAGCAGATGTATCCTCTTGTTGACCGTTCAGTAAAAAAGCAGCCACATGACCCGATTGGGGAGATTATTCGCCGCCAAGAGGACATGGGTCTCAAACTTTACAACGGCAGCGAACTGAAGTTTCAGCAACTTGACAACGAGAATCCTATTGTGATTGATAAAATCGCAAAGGGTCTTCAGGCAAAGAAACTTATCTTTGACGAGGCGAATAAGTTCATGTGGAGGACAATCACGACATTCATGCCACGTCTTCGCTCGGACAGTGCAGGCAAGGCGCAGATATTCCTTGCGCAGAACCCAGAGCGCGAGTGCTTTATGCGCAAGATTTGCGGCAAAGGCGAGCATGGAGGCGGTTGGATAAACGACGACGGTACGGTTGACAAATCAATGGATGGCGTTGTGATGTTCTTCTATATGCACGAAGGAGACATGGACAAGATGTATTGGGGTAGGACTAAGAAGGAAGTCTATGAGAAGGCAAAGGGCTACATAGACTTGCGCATGAAAGACGACCCCGACATGACATACGAAGATTTCATCCTTTCTATGGTCTTCTTCACCTTTGACATACGCGACAACAAGAAGATGCTTGCCAAGAATAAGTCGTATCGTGGCATGACGGCAAACTCGGCAACCGCAGCATCTTCTTACGCGAACAACTGGAACTACTCTATCACCGACGACGAAGAAGAGGAAGAAGACTTGTCAAACGTGCAGCTGTCCGATATTGACATAGAGCGCATGTTCAGGCCATTGGAAATGCCAAGCGACAGTATCTGCGAGAAACGGTTCATGACGATGGACATGGCGACGACAGGGTTTGACAACCTCATCTTCAAGTATTGGGAAAAATGGACAAAGGTCGGTTTTATCTGCCGCGACATCAGGTACTCAACAATGAACAACAACCGCGATGCAGTCGTAATGGCAATACAATTCCGCGACAAGCACGACTTGCAGGAGAGCGAAATGATGATTGACGTACAAGGTTTCGGATTTCTTCGGGAATGCTTCCCCAACTCAAGGCAATTCAGCGGCGCAGAGCAAGCGTCAAACAGAGGTAAGGCGCAGTTTAGGACTCGCAAGGACGAAGCCGGGCACGTTGCGATGGAGATGATTAAGGCGGGATTGATACACTACGAGCCACGTCTTGCCACTATGCACTACAACCATCAGAACATGAAACGTAGTGGTGGCACTACAATCATGAAGCACATGATATTCGAGAGTCGTATCTTCCAGTTCTCAAAGACGCCGAACGGAAGAATCTCAATGATGAACAAGGATGCGATGAAAACGTTGCTGAAAGGCATGTCGCCAGATTTGTTTGACAACGTAATTCTTATGTGCGGCTCTATGATATATGACTGCCACCGAATGCTACGTGACGACGCAGGAGTGATGCGCAAGGCTCTTGAGGCAAGCGACATGTTGTCGCTGCTCGGGGTTGACAGAAACAGCGTCATTGACACGAGAGTGGAGAGAAAGAAAATCGCAGTCAACAACAGAAGAATATTGGATATACTAAGCACAATATAAGATGATAAGAGAACATGACATAAAATGGTTTTTGGCAGAGCCGACGCGCTTGATGCAGATGAAGCCGTTTACCCGAGGCGGTGTGATGCAAGGTCATTTCTACGAAAAGGGAACGATTCTAAACAACACGACCATCGAGACTGGATTCGCCAACCTTGAATTGCAGCCCATCTCGCAAGACCTGTACCTCACTGAGTACAGGCCGGACTTGCACCACATCATTCTGAACAAGGCAATCCCGCACATCAAGGTCGTCCTTGACGGCGCAGAACTTCCGACTAACATGATGGAGATAACGCAGACGGCGGCATTCCAGAAGCTCATACATTCCGCTCACGTCAGAAATCTCACAGCGAACCCAGTTGACTTCAGCTTGTTTAACCCGAAGCCAGAGGACGGTGAGCGTGAGATGTTCGGAAAAATCAAGCAAGAATGGCTGTGGCGAGGGCTTGAATGGAACAAGTACATGGCCATCAACACATGCAAGCAGCTCGGCAACTGCGGTCTCCTGTTCAGCTTTGACAAAGAAAGCGACAAGTACACGGTCACGAACTACTCTTACGAAGACGGCTACCAAGTAGCACCGAACTACGACGAATACGGCATTGAGATTGCCCGCTCACTGTTCTACAGAGTCGACGACAAGACGGTCATTGACACATTCGACAGCAAGAACCACTATCGTTCAGTACAAGGAGAGAACGGATGGGAGATAATGTCGGAAAGACACGGATACTCGCGCAACCCGCTGCTCATAAAGCGAGGGAAAGTCGCATGGGAATATGCTGAATCGAGTATCGAGATGTGGGAGCTTATGGCCAACATTGCAGCCATCGCCTTAAAGCGGTTCGGCACTTTCGCCCTCGCGTTCTGGGGTGAGATAGACAAGGACGGATTGCAGCGCGACGCATCCACGCTTATCGTTAACCTTTCAAGCGACACGACAAATGGCAGACAAGATGTCAAGGTATTGGACTTCCCTGAGCCGCAGACGATGGACAACTATCTCAAGACGCTCGAAGAGAAGATTTCGTTGTTTTCTTCCACGTCGTTCATTACGCCGAAGGATATAACGACGACGAACAGCGGAGGAAACGGAATAGCACTTGCGATGTCCAACGACTATTCGCTCGCAGTGCAGTCAGCAATGGACTGGCAGCGGTTCGTGAACGAGATGGTGTACTTGCACCAAGAAGGTCTCGACCTGGAGAACAACAAGACAAACTACTATGCTGCTGTACGCATCGGCGCAAAGATTAACCCGTGGTCGCTCGAGACGACGAACACCAAGCTCGTGAACCTCGGCATGGAGGCACCTTACCTGTCAACGCAGACAATATTGGAGAAGTGCCCCGACGCTGCGCCAGACGAAGCAGACCGCGTAATCAAAGAGCGTGGTAGCCTCACCAGCAGAAACGACTCAATGTCAGAGCAAGCGGCACAAACGGCTGAGAACATCGCCAAGAATCGCAACGACGTCATTATAGATAATCAACCTAACGACCAAAATGTATGACACAATGGATATATATAGCATCATAAACACATTAGTGACAATCTTTCTTGGCGGCGGGTGGTTCATCTACTACAAAGCCAACAAGAAGAAAGCCAACGGCGAGGCTACTGTTGCAGAGGCCGAAGGATGGATAAAGCAACAAGAGGCGTATCACAACTCAATAGAGGAGTGGCGGAACACATGTGAGTTCATCCGAAAGGACAGAGATGAGCTTCGCAGGGAAAACGAAGAACTGCGCAAGGAGAACAGGGAGCTGCGCAAACGCATCGGCGAGCTTGAGGACAAGATTCTTGAATTACAGAAAGACGTTGCCCGCAACGGAAGAAGAATAGAAGCACTTGTTAACGACAAGAAAAAAAAGAATGCAGACACTAAGAAAGGGTAGCAAAGGAGAAGATGTGAAGCAGCTGCAACGGCTGCTCCGACTGGCTGTTGACGGCATCTTTGGCCGTATAACAGAAGAGGCCGTGCGCGACTACCAGCGCAGAAACGGACTTAAAGCAGACGGAATCGTTGGTGACGAGACGTGGAAGAAGCTGAACGGAGACAGCAGGCTCAAGACGTCGAAACGGTATATCAACGAGATTATAATCCATTGTAGCGCAACGAGAGAAGGACGCGACTACACAGTCAACGACATTCGGAAATGGCATACCACACCCGTCAGCAAGGGAGGCCGGGGGTGGAGCGACATCGGCTATCACTACGTCATCTACAGAGACGGCTCGCTGCACGAAGGGCGTGACGTGAATATCGTCGGCGCGCACTGCACTGGACACAACGCACACTCCATCGGCGTATGCTATATCGGCGGATGCAAGACGGACGGCATGTCTCCGAAGGATACGCGGACAGATGCACAGAAAGCAACGCTGCTGTCGCTACTTCGCGAACTGAGAAAGAAATATCCTTATGCAAAGATACACGGGCACAGAAAGTTCGCCAACAAGGCGTGTCCGTCTTTCGATGCTGACGAAGAATACAAGAATATTTAACCAAATATTTATTAGTCATGTCTACTCATCATATACACCCCCAAAAGACAATCCCAACAATGTTATTCGCCGTGGCGGCTGTTGTGTCTATGATTCTCTCGTCTTGCATCACCAAGACGAAAGTCGAGTACAGAGACAGAGACGTTAACCACTACATCACGAACACGGTGCGCGACACTCTTGTTGACAAGACGACAGACAGCGTATATTTCGAGAAGATAGTCAGCGGCGACACTGTCTTTCTGACCAAGTACAAGGAGAGGACGCGTTGGCGCGACAGAATCGTTGAGCGTCACGATACATGCTGGCGTGACAGCGTTGTCACAGAGTTCAAAGAGACATTGAAAGAGGTGAAGAAAATCCCCTCGATATTCAAAGTCTCAATGCTCATCTCAGTAATGAGCCTTATTATTGGTGTCATAAAACTCGTAAGATGGGTTCAGATACACTGAGCGCTTTTCACCATATAAAAAAGACTATGACTGATTACAAGAATAATCCAACGGTTCAATCGTTCCAGATATTCAACGCTGACGGCACGAGCTTCCATGAGTTGTGGATGCGCAAAGCAACGCACGAGAGCTCCGTGATGTCTTTGGGCGACAAGTTGACTGGCGACGTGTACTACAAGGACAATTCTCTTGCCGTGACGATGCGGGAGTATGTTGAGTACAACGGCGTGCGCTACGTCCTCGTCAACCCACCGACGGTAGTCAGAGAAGGGATGGCATCGGACAACGGACAGCTGAAGGGTATGACGAAGTACTCCTTCGAGTTCTACCATCCAATGTGCATGCTTGGCAATTTCCCGTTCACCGACGTGGCAGTGAAGTCAGACGAGGAGCAGTACTTGTCTCAGAACAAGACGTTCTCGTGGATTGGAAACTGCTTCGACTTCATCGCAAAGCTCAACAAGAACTTGGAGAGCACGCAATGGGTGGTAGTGTCAAGCGACGACGAGGAGTCACGGTCGAAGATGGGAGTGCTGAGCGATGTGCTTACGTTTGACAAGTCGTTCATCTCAGACGCGCTGAAGACAGCATACGACACATGGAGCGTGCCTTTCGTCATCGAGAACCTTTCTGCTGGCGAGTACTTCGACAGCGACAACGTAGACTACTACACGAAAGGAAAACGGTTCGTCATCGTCTTCGGACTGCCATCCAACGAGATATTAGACAGAGAATCAACATCGGGCACGGTAGTCACTGTCACAACGCATGCGACAGCTGACATATACTACTATACGACACCCGTCACAGTGCCTGCGAACCAGAAAATCTTCTTAGAGTCTCTGACAGACGGCGCTACACCTATCATCCTCAACAGCACGCGCAACGGCGTCATCGGGACGACAAACAGAGTGTTCCCTGTACAGACAACTATATATATCGCCGCCACGAAAGACAATGCGGTGATAAGATACTCTTACGACGAGAGCAAAGTCTTCGTGTTCAAGTTCGGTCAAGGGGTAGGACTGAAGAACAACTCGCGCACGCCGAGGAACAACAAGATAGTCACGCGGCTCGCAGGGTATGGCAGCGAGAGGAACATACCATACGGCTACCCGCAGATAGTGTGGACTGGAAGCAGTACTGCGACTTGCACTGTCGGCAGCTCAGTAGGAGTAAAAGAGAACGTGACAATCAACGGCCACCACTACGACAGAGTGATGTCGTATCCGCTCTATGACGGAATCGTCGGAGGACAGCGTGTCAAGCTCATCAAGCATCCGTTCACGCGAAACCATCTCATGCCGTCTGTGTACAGCGAGACGGTAAACAAGAAAGTCAACCCATACGCACAAGGATTCGACCCGGACATTGAAATCGTAGACTACTATGACGCTCCTTCAAGCTATCCTAACCCGATAGTGCCGAGCGCGCCGTCGTTTGAGATACATGAGTTCGCTGACACTTATCCAGAACTCGGCGAGGCTGCTATTGTAAGCGCCGTGCCGTACAATCAAGAGCCGTCAGAGAAGACTGTCTACAGCTCAGTAAGCGATTTCTTGTACATGCTGCAAAACAGCATAAAGAACGCCGCGAATGCCAACGAAGCAGCTGTCATGCAGAGACTGTACAACGCACTGAGCAACGGAGCGACGACATACAGCGACAGCAACACTGGAGGAGCCTATACTTACAGCGTCACCGTCACGAGCAAAGACAACGGCGTAATGTACGTCAAGTACACGTCTGGGAGCTTCAACATCGACACGACAGTGCGGTACAGAGCAGAGACACCGCAATGGATTGACGACATGGATGACGACGGAAACTACTTGCAGTCCTACTTCAAAATTACCTTGCCGAAGCTCTCGTTTGACATATACGCATGCGCGAGCATCACAGAGAAGATGGACATCAACATGCGAAGTGGTGCGTGCATAGGCTGCACGTTCCCTGTCTACGTCGATTGGGAAGACTACAAGAAGAGCTTCTATACGAGCGACGGTGTTTTTGCTCCTGACGGCTCACAGCGAGACTTGACGAAATACCCGAAGTCAAACCAAGGTCAGATAACTGTCCTCGTCAAGAAGGAGATAGAGACATTCGGCACGCTGATGCCAAACATATATCAGACTCCAAAAGCGGGAGACAAGTTCGTCGTTCTCGGCATCTCGCTCCCTCTGTCGTACATCACGTCAGCAGAAGAGAGGCTTGACGAGGCAATGATGGAGTACATGCTTGAGAACAACGTGTACTACTACGACTACCCTCTGAAGTTCGACGAGTATTTCCTTGCCACGCACTTGGAGATACTGTCGCAAATTCGGAACAACACAATCGTGAGGTTCAAGTATGGCAACGAGCCGACAATGGCATTGTATGTCAAGCAGATGATTGTGAAGTACGGAGAAAAGGCTCTCCCTCAGTACGACATTACGCTTACAGACGATGTCGAAGTTGTACTCAACCAAATCGGACAAGTCACCGACGACGTAAGCCGCATGAGAGTGCAGATGAGCGAGTTGCAAAAGTATTACTCGCAAGACATCGCAGACCTCATCAACGAAAAGCTCAGCAGAGTCGCTGACGACGTGGCACAAGGTCGCATAACATTCCAGCAGGGACTCGATTCCGTTGGGAACATGATACTATCTGACGAAGTTCGGAGCAGGGAGTTCACAACGGGACTATACACGGGTCGCGGGTGGAGAATCGACGCGCTGGGCAACGCAGAAATGGAGTCGCTGCGAGTTCGCTCTTACCTCGAAGTCATCGAATTGCTCATCAACCGCCTCCAAGCTCAAGAAGGTGATACCGTATTTACAGACAACGACCAAGTCGAGAAAGTTGACACGATTGTAAGCAGTACAGACGGCAGCGTGTCTTACGTGCTCTCACTGAAAGAGAAGTACGATGGATATGTCACTGGCCAGATGTACGGAAACATAGTGAAAGGAATCATCAACACGCTTGCAGCGAAGCAAGCAGGTGTCAGCGATGTTGACGACACTCCAGACACTGAGCACGACGGAGAGAACTCTTATTTCACTTCATGGATGCGTGTCGTCGGCACTCATGCAACTGACAGCTCGCTCGGAATAAATCAGATTCGAGTAGAACTATACAGCGATGACTACACAGACCCGACGACAGGAGAGGTACACAGAGAGATTCCTTCAGGAAAGAACTTCGCGCCTTGCGAGCTGATGACCATAGCACGATGGGGCTGCTACTTAGACCCCGACGAAGAAGGTATCAGCAGCGCAGAGAAGCTGAGCAGAGAGCGTCGCCAGCGAATGTTTGTGATTAGCGTGACAGATGGTCGCGTCGTCAAGCACACGAAAGTGAACAAGCCAATCCCAAGCAACTGGAACTACGGAGTTACCATCGGCGAGTTGCCTGAGTTCGTAAAGAACTACCCTAACGTAAAGTCTGTTCTCGACGTTGTCGGAGAACATACTGACTGGCTGTACGCACAAGGTGTCGTCGTTGAAAAGTTCATCAAGGTCGACGTGAACGGCAAGCCAGAGGTTGAGATTGTCGACTGCGGGGACTGGGTGGACGGAAGCACAGGCACTCCGTCAGTAAGAGCAGGAATCTATTATCACGACGAATGGAACAGCGTGGCTCAGCAATACGAGACGCACGACGTATGGCACAACGGCGCACTTTGGCGCTGCCTTGTCAGTCAGCCTGTGGTCAGCGAAGGTGTCACAAGATTCTACGAGCCTACAGACGAGAACCCGACGTATTGGAAGAAGCTTGTCGCAAGCGGAGAGTCAGGCAATGCGATTTGGACGACTACCCACGCTCCGACGACGCCAAACTACACATTTACGAAGTCAACGCTCATAGGCTCAGAGGATGCTTCTCCAAAAGTTGGAGACATCATATTATACTCGTATTACCGATATACTATAACATCTGTCGGCGATACGACAGTACGCGCAACGTCGCGTCAGTCAATAAGAGGAGCGACGGGAGAGAGCAATTTCAGCGTGTCGATTGACAAGAGCTTTGACGCGGTTGCATGCGACGGGAACGGTAAAATAAAAGACACGGCGTTCAGCGTAACGCTGCATCCCACTGCTTTCTACGGCACTACCAACGTGCTCTCTGCTGTCACTTGCACTCCGACGTATGACACAAACGTGCTTGCTGTTGACGCTTCTTCTTTGTCAACAGGAATTTCTGTTAGCATAAAGAGCGGTGTCACTATACTTGACCAAGATTCATACGGAGTGAGCTTGGCATTCCGGCACGCGACGTATGGAACACGTACTCTCGTATTCACGTTAGGAGCAGTCAGAGACGGACAGGATGCCATAACAATCGACCTCGACAACGAATCAGACTCTATCGGACTCGACAGCAGCAGTAAAGCTGTTGTTGCACAGACAAAGCAAACTGACGCTCGCCTGTGGCTCGGCTCGAAACAAGTAAGTGTGGAGAGTTGCGTTGTCGCGCTTGGCACTGAAAGCGGCAGTGTTCCGAGTGGAATTACAGAGTCACACGTCATTGAAACCCCGCAGGGTGGCGATGCAGCGCAAGTGTCAGTCATGGTATCTGTCGCAAAGGACACCAAGGTACCATACCCTCTCTATGTTGACATCACTGCTGTACATGGCAGCATTTCAAGGACGGCACGTTTCAGTATCGGAAGGACTCTCAGCGGCAAGGAAGGTGTCAGCCCTGCTGTGATGCAGCTCTACACCGACAAAGCACAGTTCGCTTTCCAACGCACGAACAGCGGCGGATACACGCCTTCAGGTGTCAGCATCGCTGTTAAAGTCAAAATAACAGAAGGCGACAGCACGCAGCTTGTTGACTTATCAGACGCTTATTCAGCCAGCGGCCTTGCTGTTTGCGCATTGGAGAACAGCGTGCCGGATTCTTATGACAGTTCAAGACGCACAGAATCGTCACTGACAGTACTGAATACTGATGTGGCAGATGGCGCTCTGACAGCGATAGGAATCGCGCTCTTCGACACGAGGGTGACACCCGCAAAGCTTCTCGACAGCGAACTACTGCCAATAGTCAAAGACGGAGCAAACGGAGCGAAAGGCGACAACGGAGCAAACGGTACTATGACACAACGCTGCTACAAGAGCACGAACAGCAGCACAGCTCCTACGACCAACCTTCCGAGCGGCGACACGCTGAACGGATGGAGCCTGAACACGCCGACGGCCATCAGCAGCAGCCA
>AUXO012476482.1_pt1 | contig 15500 bp, 11 predicted proteins | sample 768731 | NCBI WGS metagenome assembly AUXO01 (sample SAMN02715735, study PRJNA202380) | gut metagenome | biome: sheep rumen | host: Ovis aries | place: New Zealand: Palmerston North
ATGAACCAGCTCGGCCTCATGGTGTGCCTCTATAGCCCGCTCCAGATGGCCTGCGACTTGCCCGAGAACTACATGAAGCATCCCGATGCTTTCCGCTTCATTGAGCAGGTGCCCTGCGACTGGGAGCAATCCCGTCTCGTCGATGGCCGCATCGGCGAGTTCTGTATCTTCGCCCGCCAGCAGCGTGGTGCCGATGATTGGTATGTCGGTGGTATCAATGCCGACGATTCTCGTGAGGCCGTCGTCCCGCTCTCTATGCTCCGGGCCGACTGTACCTATACCGCCACTATCTATCGCGATGGCCCTGAGGCCGACTGGCAGACTGCGCCCTACGACTATCTGATCGAGACCCGCACTCTCCGCTCCTCCGACACCCTCCGCATCCCTATGGCCTCCGGCGGCGGCTTCGCCATCCGCCTCACCCCAGATAAATAAATCAGTATAGATAATTAAGTTTGATGCATCTTTCGACTTGCAACTTTTAGATGTTTGATTAAAATAATATATATTTTTTTTGCATATATGCAAAATTTTTCGTACCTTTGCAGGCTGAATATATCGTATAACGAAAAAATCTAAAAACTGCATATATGAAAGGTATTATTTTGGCAGGCGGAAGCGCCACGCGCCTCTATCCGCTGAGCAAGGCTATCAGTAAGCAAATCATGCCGGTGTACGACAAGCCGATGATCTACTATCCGCTTTCTACAATCATGCTGGCCGGTATTCGCGAAGTGCTTATCATCAGTACGCCGCGCGATCTGCCGATGTTCCGCGAACTGCTGGGCGATGGTAGTCGCCTGGGCATGCGCCTGGAGTACAAAGTACAGGAGGTACCTAATGGTCTGGCTCAGGCTTTTGTGCTGGGACGTGAGTTCCTCGGTGGCGAACCCGGTTGCCTCATCCTGGGCGATAATATGTTCTATGGTCAGCACTTCAAGACCATGCTCCGCGATGCTGTGCAGCAGGTGGAGAGCGGCGGCGGTGCTTGCATCTTCGGCTACGAGGTGGCCGATCCGCGTGCCTACGGCGTGGTGGAGTTTGAGAAAGAGTCGGCCATCCTGTCGCCCGACGGCAAGGAGTCGAAGACCGTGCTGCGCGTCAAGAGCCTGGAGGAGAAACCCGAGCATCCGAAGAGCAATTACGCCGTGCCCGGCCTCTATTTCTACGACCGCACAGTATGCGAGAAAGCCGCCATACTGCAGCCCAGCAAACGCGGCGAGTATGAGATCACCGACCTCAACCGCATGTATCTGGAAGAGGGCACGCTGCGCGTCAAGCTCTTCAGCCGCGGCTTTGCATGGCTGGATACAGGTAACTGCGACAGCCTGCTGGATGCCGGCAACTTCATCGCTACCATCCAGAATCGTCAGGGCTTCTACGTCAGCTGCATCGAGGAGATCGCATGGCGCAACGGCTGGATCACCACCGAACAACTGCTCGAAATGGGTCAGCAGATGAAGACTCGCTACGGACAATACATGGTGCAACTGGCTACCCACTAACCCGTAACCCATAACCCATAACCCATAACCCGTAACCCATAACCCCCAAACCACCGCCCATGAGACGTCTGCTTCTGCTTCTTGTGCTCCTGCTATCGCTTGGTCTCAGCGCCAACGAACAGTATGCGATCAGCCATTACTCGATAGAGGATGGCATGAGCCAGAATACCGTCACGGATATTCTCCAGGACCGTCAGGGCTATATGTGGTTCGGTACCTGGAACGGTCTGAACCGCTTCGACGGCTATGACTTCCGCGTCTATAAGGCCATGACCAACGGCCAGGAGGCACGCGTCAACAACCGCGTAGAACTGATCTACGAGGACGAGCAGGAGCAACTATGGTGGATGACCTACGACGAGCACTACTACATGCTCGACCGCAGCCGCAGCCATATAGAGACCCGTACCAAGGACCAGTTGCCTACGGGCATGCAGCAGCGCATGGCCCAGAAGAACGAAGTCATGCGTGTGGACCGACACGGCATTTCCTGGCAGGTGGACGACCAGCCCGGCATCATGCGTTGCCGCAACGGCGAATGGCGCCGGTTGACCGCCAACGTGGATCACCGTTTTGCCGGCCAGCAACGCGAGTACTTCATGCTGCTGGAGGATAGTCTTGGTCGCACGTGGGTCAACCCCAACGGAGGCGGATGGTCGTACTACGACCCCGAGCAAGACCGACTCGTCTCGCCCTTCACAGAACTGAGCAACGTCATCCATGCAGCCTATGTGGACCGCGAAGGCCAGATGTGGATTTCCACTTTTAATGGTGGCATAGACTGCATCAATATGGAGGTGCGCCCCTACAGCCTCTTCGAATCGCAAACTGATCCCAACACCAATACCACTACCGAGGTGCGCGCCTTTGTGCAACTCCGCAACGGCCAGATACAGACTATCGTCAAGGACAGCGAACGCATCTATTGCGCACTGGATACCCGCTACGGCTTGCTATACGGCTACAAGGGCCGCGGACTGCAAAACCATACCACGGGTGAGAAGATCCGTACCAGCCATCCCGACGTCTATGATATTGTTGAGGGCGAGGACGGTACACTATATGTTGCCACATACGGCGGTGGTGTGAATATCATCAAGCATGATCCGGCCACCGGCCAGTTTATGGCGCCGCGTATCCTGTGCAACAAGCTGAAAGTGCGCGACCTGCTACTGCACGACAATATCCTATGGTGCGCCACCACCACCGGCCTGGTGCGTATAGACCTGAACGACTACCGTATATGCAGCGTGGATGGCTACGACGTACGCGCCCTCTGCTATGCCCGTGACCACATATGGGTTGGTACGTTCGGTGGCGGACTGGAGGTGCTCGATCCCAAGGATTCTGAACTACGGCTGAAGCGCGTAGAGACCTACTGCGATATCGTACTCTCGCTTGTCAATGTAGGTGACGACCTCTGGTTTACCTCTGAGAACGATATCCGTCAGTACTCCATCTCCAACAAGGAACTGCGATACTACGATGCGCTCAGTTCGGCACGCGGATCGTATTTCACCGAGGCAGAGCCCCTGCTGACCGAGGATGGCAAGATCTACTTCGGCTACTCGCGTGGCTACTGCGTACTGGATACCCGCCAGGTGAGCTTCAGCCAATACACCCCGCCGATGCGTATCACCCGCTGCATATCGGGTGGGGAAGAGTTATACGGCGATACGATCTATCTGGATCATGGTGCTGACCTGACCATCGAATATGCGGCGCTCGACTACTCCGGCGCACAGAAGATACTATATGCCTACCGCATGGATGGCATCGACCGCGACTGGTTGCCGGCTACGCATCAGCGCCGTACCACCTATTCCAACCTTAAGCACGGCACCTACACCTTCCGCGTCTATTCCAACAACCACGAGGGCGTCGTATCGCAAAACGGCACCTCGCTCTGCATCATCGTGCGTCGTCCTGCATGGATGAGTTGGTGGGCCATACTGCTCTATGTTCTGGCCGGCATACTGGTGCTTGCCATCACGATATATGTCATATCCGAATATCAGCGACTGCGTCAGAAAGTGCTGGTGGAGCAGCAGGTGACCGACATCAAGCTGCGCTTCTTCACCAATATCAGCCACGAGCTCCGTACGCCGCTGACGCTCATCACCGGTCCTGTCGATAATATCCTCAACACCGAACGCATCACGCCCAGCGTACGCGGACAACTGGAAATCGTGCGCTCCAATAGCCAACGCATGCTACGCATGGTCAACCAGTTGCTCGACTTCCGCAAGATACAGAACCGCAAGATGCGTCTGAAGGTGCAGAAGACCATGCTGACCGACCTGGTAGCCGCCACCTGCAAGAACTTCCAGAAAGAGGCGGCCGACAAGCATATCAACCTGCTGCAGACCTACACGGCCAAAGATCCGACCGTTTGGGTCGATCGCGGACGTATCGACACGATTGTCTATAACCTGCTCAGCAATGCCTTTAAGTTTACGTCGGCCGGCAAGACCATCGAGGTGTCGGTTAGTGAAAAGCCCGGCTACCTGCTGCTCAGCGTACGCGACGAGGGTATCGGTATCCCGATGGACAAACGTAACTACCTGTTTGAGCGTTTCTCCTCCAACAATGAGTTGAACCCCGGCAATATGGGCGGTACGGGCATCGGCCTCAACCTGGTCAAGGAACTTGTGGACCTTCATCATGGTCATATCGAGGTGGAGAGTGAGGTGGGGCATGGCACCACGTTTACCGTCATGCTCCATACAGGCAACGAACACTTCGACAGCGACGTGGAGATCGTGGTCGACGACACCTCCATTGCGCATACCGCTGCGGAGAAACCGGCCCATCCGCTGGAGATTACGTCCAATCAGCCTAATCAGCGTCGCATCCTCGTCGTAGACGACAACGAGGACATGCGTACCTTCCTCAGCGGAATCCTGAGTCGCGACTATGCTGTCAGCATGGCCGAGAATGGTATCCAGGCTTGGTCGATGATATGCCAGGAAGCGCCTGATCTGATCATCTCCGATCTGATGATGCCGCAGATGGACGGACTCGAACTGACCCAGAAAGTTAAAGAGTCGAACGACACCAACTATATCCCGCTCATCCTGCTCACCGCCAAGTCGGCCATCGAGAGCCGACTACAGGCATTGCAGTATGGCGCAGATGATTATGTCACCAAGCCCTTCGAACCTGAGTACCTGCGTGCGCGCGTGCAGAATATTCTGGCGCAACGTGAGCAACTAGAGGCCCGCTATCGCGACCGACTACTGCGTCTGGAACCCCAAGACAACGACGACCAACTGTCGGGCGACACCTTCCTGGCTAAGCTGCTCAACATCATGGATCGCGAGATGGACAACAACGAGTTGACCGTGGACGAACTGGTGGATGATATGCATATGGGACGTACCGTCTTCTTCAATAAGCTGAAGGGAATGACCGGCCTTAGCCCCGTGGAGTTCATCCGCGAGATACGTATCAAGCGTGCGGCCCAACTGCTTGAGTCGGGCGACTACAATATAACGGAGATTACCTACATGGTCGGCATGAACGACTCACGCTATTTCTCCAAGTGCTTTAAGAACACCTACGGCATGACGCCCTCGGAATACAAACGCCAAAAACGCTCTAACGAATGAAACGACTCGTCGGATATATCGCATGTATCATCCTGCTGACGGCTTGCGGCGGTGGTGCCCCTCAAGGACCGCAACGTCCTGCCAATCGGGATCACCGGAGTCAACGCGACTCCGATCTGGTGGCGATGATTCAGGTCAATCAGCGTATGGCCGAGGAGGCTGATCGCGAGGTGATACGTTATGTCCAGGCCGATACCGTGCTCCGCTATGCGCAGTGCAACCAGGGCGCATGGGTGGCCCGCACTACCGAGATGCAGGATAACGAACAGCCCAAGATGGGCGAACCCGTTCAAATCCACATGCTCGTCTATACGCTCGACGGTCAGGACCTGCTCCAGGACGTAGAGGGTGAGTTCACCTTAGGGCATGGCGAACTGCCGCTTGGCATCGAGTATGCCCTGCGCGAACTCCGCCGCGGCGAACAGGGACGCATACTGGCCCCATGGCATGCTGCCTTTGGCGTGGACGGCGCCGACAACATACCGCCATATTCTAACGTACGAATCGAAATAACTATACACTGATGAAAAAGATACTTATCCTACTCGCAGCCACTCTGTGCATGGTGCTCACCGGCTGCAACAAAAACAGTTACTCGCAGCAACGTAAAGCCGAGAACAAACTCATTGAGAACTTCATCTCGCGCAATAATATCAACGTGCTAACAACTGAGCCGGCCGATGACTACGTGTGGGCCGAGAACGACTACCTGCTCGTGCCCGGCTACGACAACCTCTATTTCCATCTTCGTCAGGCCGGTGATTCGATCAGCGTGGAGGATGGTGATACGATCCATCTGGATCCGATTGATGCGCAGGAGACCGTCGTGATGCGCTACCGTAAGTTTGCCCTCACCGAGAATGCGGACACCCTTAGCTATTGGTCCACGCTCGATCAGGCGTATCCTACCGAGTTTAAGTACCTCAATACCTCCACCTGCGAGGCGACCGGATGGCACGTGGCCGTGACATATATGAAGTACACCAATGCCGAGTGCCAGATCATATGCCCCAGCAAGTTGGGCTTCACCGCCGACCAGAACTCGGTGACCCCCTACTGCTATATAATGAAAATGAAAATCAAACGATAATATGAGTCTTGTTAAGAGTATTTCTGGTATCCGCGGAACGATAGGCGGATGCGTTGGAGAGGGTTTGAATCCCGTTGATATAGTTCGTTTCACGGCAGCGTATGCCACCCAGCGTCGTGCGGCGCTGCCCCAGAACCGCAAGATTGTCGTAGGACGTGATGCACGCCTGAGCGGCGAGATGGTAGATCATATCGTATGCGGTACACTCATCGGTATGGGCTACGACGTGGTCAATATCGGTCTGGCTACCACGCCTACCACCGAACTGGCTGTCGTGCATGAACAAGCTGCCGGCGGTATCATCCTCACCGCCAGCCATAACCCCAAGCAGTGGAATGCCCTCAAACTCCTCAACGAGCACGGCGAGTTCCTCAACGATGCCGAGGGTAAGGGTGTGTTGGCTATCGCCGAGAAGGAGGACTTTACGTTTGCTGAGGTGGACGACCTGGGTCACATCACCCACCGTGACTATCTCCCGCAACACGTGCAGGATGTACTCTCTTTGAAACTGGTGGACGTAGAGGCCATCCGTGCCCGCAACTTCACAGTAGCTATCGACTGTGTCAATTCCGTAGGAGGCCTGGCTATCCCGGCTATCCTGCGCGCCCTGGGCGTAGAGAATATCATTGAGCTTAACTGCACGCCTAACGGCCGCTTCCCGCATAACCCCGAACCCCTGCCGCAACATCTGACCGAGATCAGTGACCTGCTGCGTAGCGGCAAGGCCGACGTAGGCTTCGTGGTAGATCCCGACGTGGACCGTCTGGCAATCATCTGCGAGAACGGCGAGATGTTTGGCGAGGAATATACCTTGGTCAGTGTAGCCGACTATGTGCTGACCCATACGCCGGGTAATACCGTCAGCAATATGTCCTCTACGCGTGCCCTGAGCGACGTGACCGTCCGTCATGGCGGTAGCTACAGTGCGAGTGCCGTAGGTGAGGTGAACGTCGTAGCAGAGATGAAGCGTACCGGTGCCGTCATCGGTGGCGAAGGCAATGGTGGCGTGATCTATCCTGAGTGCCACTACGGTCGCGATGCCCTGGTGGGTATTGCCCTCTTCCTGAGTCATCTGGCACATCAGAACCTCAAGGTCAGCCAGCTGCGCCGCACCTATCCCGAATACTGCATCAGCAAGAATCGTATCGACCTCACGCCCGATACCGACGTAGATGCTATTCTGGCTCGCGTCAAAAACCTCTATCGCAACGAGCGTGTCAACGACCGCGACGGCGTCAAGATCGACTTTGCCGATGGTTGGGTGCATCTGCGTAAGTCCAACACCGAACCCATCATACGCGTCTATTCCGAGGCCGCTACGATGGATCAGGCCAACGCTCTCGCACAACGTGTCATCGACGTGGTAAATGGTAAATGACCAAATGGTAAATGCTATGCGTATTCTCATTACCAACGACGACGGATGGGGCACTTCCGGCATACGTTTGCTGGCCGAGGAGATGAGCCGCTTGGGCGAGGTGACCGTCATCGCGCCTGACTCTCCCCGTAGTGGTCATGCCGCCTGTATATCGGTGGCCAAACCGCTCTACCTAACGCCTGTCGAATGCGACATACCCGGCGTACGCGTGCTGACCACCAATGGTACGCCAGCCGACTGCGTCAAGCTCGGGCTGGAAGCCGTCATGGTGGATGCCCTTCCGGACTTGCTGGTGAGCGGTATCAACCACGGCAACAACTGCTCGGTCAATATCATGTACTCAGGTACGATGGGTGCTTGCTTCGTGGGTGCCGAACATGGCATACCCGCCATCGGTTTCTCGATCGACAGCCATGCGATGGACGTCGATCTGCAGTATATCCGTCCGTACCTCACTCAGATCGTGGAACATCTACTCGCCGAGGGATTTGCCCCGCGCCTATGCTATAATATCAATGCCCCGGTAGGTCCTATCGCTGGTGTCAGATGGACGCGTCAGTGCCTCGGCTTCTGGGACAAAGAAATGGTGGAGCATACCGACGCTGAGGGACGTACGTATTACGAACTGGGAGGCAACTTCGTCAATCAAGAACCTGAGGCCCAGGACACTGATATACGTGCTTTGGCCGACGGCTACTTGAGCGTGCAACCTGCCACAATTGACATGACCTATTATGCAGCGCTTTGATAAGTATTGGATAGGTATCGTGATAGGCCTGCTGCTGCCGGCTTTCTTCGGACTGGTCTATATTGACACGATGGGGCTATGGATGCCGCTGAAGCAACTCAATTTTGCTGTAGGTGGAATTATCAGCAAACTGCTCTTCGTCAGTGTCTTTCCCGACCTGGCGCTCATATTCCTGTTTTATACTACGGAGAGTTGGAGACTCAGCAAGGGCGTCTTGATCGGAGCCCTGCCGTATATCCTGGCCTCGTTTATTGCCGCGATGTGATCAAATGGATGATACGCTCTGCCGCTGTTCTGGCCGAGGCTTGCGTACCTAAGATTGTTTGAATATGCTCGTAGTCTGCGAGCATGTTTTGTGAATAGGCCTTATCATTCAGCAGCAGCTGTAGTTCTTGGGCTACTTTATCTGCGGTAAAGTCGTTGGCTACCAGTTCGCGTATCGTCTCCCGGCCGCTCAGAATGTTGACCAACGTGAAATACCGAATCTGGAACAGCAGCGGTTGTGTCCAACGAATAGCTCCCAGCAGCCAGGCTGCGGCAAGGTGATAAACCGCCACCTGCGGACAACCCAGCATGGCCGTCTCCAGCGTAGCCGTACCTGAATTGACGATAGCCGCTTGGGCTGTTTGTACGGCTGCGTAAGTCTCTCGGGTCAGTTGTTCTCCCTCCTTTAGATATGGGGTATAGAACACGTCGTCCAGTCCCGGCGCTGCGGTCACGACGATTTGATAGCCCGGTATCCGTCTGGCTGCCTCCAGCATGACGGGCAGACAATGCCTTACCTCGCTCTGCCGGCTTCCCGGCAAGATGACTATCCTATGCTGACGGCTGACGGCTGAATGCTGATGGCTGACGGCTGACAGCTTATACGCCCTCACCTGCTCCGCCGTAGGATTGCCTACGTACTCGCAGCGGTATCCGTACCGTTTGTAAAAATCCGGTTCGAAGGGGAAGATACCCAGCACCAGGTCGCATAGCCGCGCGATCTTGTGTACGCGCCACCGCTTCCAGGCCCATACCTTGGGCGGGATATAATAGACCACTTTCGTGCCGGGCAGATGACGGCGGCAGTAGGCCGCCATGCGGAGGTTGAAGCTGGGGTAGTCGATTAGTATCAGTACGTCCGGCTTTTCTTGCCTTAGGGCCTCCTTAGCTGCCTGAAAATTCTTGCGCACACGCCCCAGATTGCGCAGCACCTCCACAAAGGCCATAAAGGCCATCTCGCGGTAGTGCCGGTGCAAACGGCACCCGGCGGCAGCCATTAGGTCGCCGCCGAGTCCGCTAAATTGGGCTTCGGGGTCATGCACCTTCAGTTGCTCTATCAGCGCAGCCGCATGTTTGTCCCCCGAAGCTTCTCCTGCTATGATAAAATATCTAGCCACTAATCCACTAACCCACTAATCCTCTAACCTTTCGCCATTCGCCTTTCGCCGTTATTCCGGGAACATGACTACCTCCAGTACGTTGCCCGAGCTTACCAGCTTTTTCAGTGTCTCTTGTACCGTCTCGGCGGTGATGCCCTCTACCGTAGCGCGGTAGTTGCGCACCTCGTCCTCGCCGTACATATAGAGCATATAGAGGGTCTGACGCCAGAAGGAGTTCTTCTCCAACTCCTCCTGGAAGTCTTTTAGCATCGACTCTTTCTCTTTCTGCAGATCGTTTGCCAACGGACCGTTCTCTATGATGGTCTGTACCTCCTCGTGGATGATCTGCATCAGTCGCTCCTGCTTCTGCGGATCGGTGTCAAACTGCATAATCAGTCGAGCTGTCGGTACCGGCAAGATGCTTAGACTACCATACGTGCCTACGCCATACGAACCGCCCTCGCGCTCACGGATCGACTCCAGGTAACGTGTGCTCAGGATACGTCCGATGATCTCCACGTTCAGGTCGTTGGCCATCGAGTAGGGGATATCGTACGAGGTGTACTGGATGCGGTTGCTGGCTGTCGTGGTCTCCATCTTGCGCGAGAAGTAGTTCTTGTATTCGCCTTGCGGTACGCGCTCCTGATGGTCGATCACCTGCTCGCGACATTTCTTAGTCTTCATGCCGCCCAGCCATTGGCAGATCAGCGCTTGTGTCTCCTCGTTCTCCGGATCGATATTACCTACGAAGATAAACGTAAAGTCGGCCGGATTGGCAAAGCGCTTCTTATATACCTGCAGCGCTTTCTTCATGCTGATCTTCTTCAGGAAAGCCGTATCGGCAATGATCGTACGCGGCGAGTGGTTGCTGCTGACCAGTTGTACCGAGTCGGAGAAAGCCGTCTTAGGATTCTTGTCGCGATTGATGAGCGAGTTGTGCAGCATGCCCATCAGGGTCTCAAAGGCCTTATTGTCCTGACGTGGACTGGTGAAGTACAGGTAGTTGAGTTGCAGCATAGTCTCCAGGTCTTTCACTGACGACGAACCGTTGATGTTCTCCGTGTTGTCGTTGATGCTGGGCTCTACGCTCACTGTTTTGCCCGTCAGCGCTTTCTCCAGTTGCGTCATCGAGAAGTTGCCCAGACCCATAAACTCTACAATCGTTGTGGCCAACGCTGCCGAAGGCAGATCCTCGGTCTTCACTTGACTCATACCGCCCTTCGAGAAACCGCGCATCAGTATCTCGTCGGCCTTGAACTCCGTCGGCTTGATGACTACTTTGATGCCATTCTGCAGGGTCCATTCGGTGGTTCCCAACTCCGTATCTTTCTTGGTGGCTACTATGCGGCCTGCTTTCGGAGCTTTCTTTACCAGCACGGTGTCAATCACCTCAGCCTTCGGCGCTTCGATAGCCAGCAGCGGCATACCTTCCAGGGCATGCAGTATGGTCTCTTCGTTCGGGATATTTACGCCTTTTTTCTCCGGACCCGAGATAGCTACCGTAGGAGCGTTGTGGATAAACAGCGATGCAATCTGGTTCACCGTTGCGCAGTCAATCATCGGCATAAAGGCTTTCAGTGTCTGGTATTCCCATTCGATGCCCGGCATCACTTCGCCGTCCTCAAAATGGCGGATACACTCGCGTGCGATATCGATATTCTTACGTGTATTGCGCTCGTTGTAAGCCTTCTCCATGTTGTTCAGTTTCTCCGTCTTAGCGCGCTCCAGTTCGTCTTCGGTGAATCCGTAGCGACGCATCTTCTCCAGTTCGTAGAGCAGGGCGTTGAAGGCCTCGGCCTCTTTGCCCTCTTTCGGGATCACGATGCCGTAGAAGGCGTCACGCTGTTTCACGCACTCTCCGTAGGCGCATCCGCCGCCCGTGAACGGACAGCTGGGATCCAGTGCCAGTTCGGTGAAACGCTGGTCCATCATGTTGCAGGCCAGCGAACGAATCAGGTTGATGGCATATTCCTGCGCCGTTCCCTGTATCGCTTCGGGCAGTTGATCGGCCTTGTACTCCAGCGTCACGCGGCTACCTTGTGCTTCCGGATCGGTCACGATGGCGATCAGCGGCTTCTCGTTGTTGCCAACGGTATAGATCGGACGCTCACCCCTGTTCTTGCGTGCAGGCACGTTGGCCCAGAGTTGCTTTATTTTGGCCTCGATCACATCTACGTCGATATCGCCTACTACGATGATGGCCTGGTTGTCCGGTCCGTACCATTTGTGGTAGTAGTCGCGTAGGGCTTGGTAATCAAAATTGTTGATCACTGCCGTGTCGCCGATCACGTCACGCTTGGCGTACTGCGATCCGGGATACATCTTGGCCTGCATCTCTTTCCATATACGTCGGCTGGCCGTACGACCTGTACGCCATTCCTCGCGTATCACGCCGCGCTCGGCATCGATCTCCTCCGGCAGCAGCAGTAGGCCGCATGCCCAGTCGTGCATCACCAGCAGCGCCGAGTCCACAATGCCCTCGCGGTACGTCGGCACGTCCGACAGACGATATACCGTCTCGTCCAGCGAGGTGTATGCGTTGATATTACCGCCGAAGTTCACGCCTACCGACTCAAAGTAGTTGATGATACCCTTGCCCGGGAAGTGCTCTGTGCCGTTGAAGGCCATGTGCTCCAGGAAGTGGGCCAGACCGTTCTGGTGATCTTCCTCCAGGATGGCTCCTACAGCCTGTGCGATGTGGAAATCACAACGCTGCTTAGGCTGCTCGTTATGACGGATGTAGTAGGTCAATCCGTTCTCCAGCTTGCCGTAACGTACGTTTGGATCCACCGGCAATTTCTCCGGCGCCTCTTGCGCCCAAACCGTCATCGCTGCACATAGCAGCACCAGGTTAATCAGTAGTCGTTTCATTGTCTTCTGTATTTTGTGTTGGTTCGTTACTTGTTGTCTCCTCTGCGGCTTTTTCTTCGGCTGTAGCTGCGAGCGCGGCATTCTCTTCTAGCAGTTCGTCGCCGCGGCTCTTCCACGGACGCGGACCCAGTATGCGCTCCACGTCTTCGGCCGTGATTACCTCTTTCTCGATCAGCAGTTCGGCTATTTGATGATGACCCTCTGCATGCTCGTCCAGAATCTTCTTGGCCCGTGTCATCTGCTCGGCAATGATGCGTTGCGTCTCCTTATCAATCAGGTCGGCCGTCTTCTCCGAGTAGGGCTTGGTGATGCCGTAGTCGTAGCGACCCGTCGAGTCGTAGAAGCTGACGTCCTTCAGCTTGTCGCTCATGCCGTAGTAGGCTACCATCGCATAGGCCTGCTTCGTAGCCCGCTCCAGGTCGTTGAGCGCACCCGTCGAAGTCTGCTCAAGGAAGAGTTGCTCGGCAGCACGTCCGCCCAGCAGCGAACATAGCTCGTCTTGGATATGATCCATCTGGGTCAACTGTCGCTCTTCGGGCAGGTACCAGGCTGCACCCAGTGCCATGCCGCGCGGCACGATCGTTACCTTCACCAGCGGATTTGCCCATCTTAGCAACCATGATATCGTGGCATGACCGGCTTCGTGATAAGCTATCGAGCGTTTCTCCTCATCGGTCATGATCTTGGTCTTACGCTCCAGTCCGCCGATGATGCGATCTACGGCATCCATGAAGTCCTGCTTGCCCACCGTCTTATGACCGTTGCGCGCAGCTATCAGTGCGGCCTCGTTGCACACGTTGGCGATGTCCGCACCCGAGAAACCCGGTGTCTGCTTTGAGAGGAAGTCGATATCCAGGTTCTGATCCAGTTTGAGCGGACGCAGGTGCACTTGGAAGATCTCCTTACGCTCTTGCAGGTCAGGCAGTTCTACGTGTATCTGTCGGTCGAAACGTCCGGCACGTAGCAACGCCGGATCCAGTATCTCGGCGCGGTTGGTGGCTGCCAATATGATCACGCCCGAATTGCTACCAAAGCCGTCCATCTCGGTCAGCAACTGGTTGAGCGTCGATTCCCGTTCATCGTTGCCGCCCGTCATCACGCCTTTACCACGAGCACGACCGATGGCGTCTATCTCGTCGATGAAGATGATAGCCGGCGCTTTCTCCTTGGCCTGGCGGAACAGGTCGCGCACACGGCTGGCACCTACGCCCACAAACATCTCCACAAAGTCGCTACCTGACATCGAGAAGAACGGCACATCAGCCTCGCCGGCTACTGCCTTGGCTAGCAGGGTCTTACCAGTACCCGGAGGACCTACCAGCAGGGCGCCCTTCGGAATCTTGGCACCTATCTCTGTGTATTTCTTGGGGTTCTTCAGAAATTCGACAATCTCTTCTACCTCCTGCTTCGCACCTGCCAGTCCGGCAACGTCCTTGAAGGTCACTTTGTCCTTCTTATCCTTGTCAAATAGTTGCGCCTTGGCCTTGCCAACGCCGAAGATACCTCCGGCCGCACCGGCCATACCGCGACTCATGTACACAAAGAACAATATCAGCAGCGCAATCGGCAGCACATTCACCAGGATCAGCGTCCAGTAGTTGCGACTCTCCTTGTAGGTCACATCCACTGGCGCCAACTTCTTTTTCTCGCGCTTGCCGTTCACGTCGGCCATGTATTTCGAGAACTCCTCTACACTCGGTATCTGACTGCTGATCTCGCCACTCGATTTCTCGCCCGTAGCCTGACAACCAAACACCAGCGTATAGCTTTTGCCGTGCACCTGCGCCTTCACCGAGTTGTCGTCATAAGCCGTCACCGACTTAATGGCATCTTTCTCGATGTAGGTCTGCAACTGCGTGTAACTCAGCTTCTTTTGCGTAGTACTCTGGTCTCCGTGAAACCAGTACCAACCCAGCAGCAGAAACGCTACGACGTATAACGCCGTACTCAGCATCCTGCGCCAATCCGGCTTCTGCGGCTCCGGGCTATTATTCTCCCCGAAGGGCATATTCTGTTTTCTTGCCATTAACTATAAACTCTAAACTTTCAACTTTAAACTTTACAGCATGTCCGGCAACTCCGTCACCTTGCCGTCCTCCCAGAGGTGCTCGATGTCGTAGTATGCACGCGGCTCACGCTGCATGATATGTACAAATATCGTGCCATAGTCCATCGCAATCCATTCGGAATTCTCCTGACCCGACACCGACAGCGGGTGTACGTGCGTCTGCGTACGAACGAAATCGTCCACTTCGTCGGCTATAGCGCTTACCTGCGTGTTGCTCGTACCCTCTGCAATGATCATCATCTCGGTGGGTGCCTCTTTGATTCTACGCAGGTCGATCTGCACAATGTGTTGTCCTTTTCTGTTGCGGATACCCTCAATAATGGTCTCCGCCAATTTCTTGGTTGATATCTCTTTCATAAAAATGTATGGTTTTTCTTATTCGTAAAATCCTATTTATCCAAATTACGCCGCAAAGGTACAAAAAAAATCCCACATACGCAAGTGTATGTGAGATTTTTCTTTAAAACAGCAGTTGCAGGAAGCGGCAGATGTAGTCTTGCCAGTTGGGCCAGGTGTGTCCGCCGCCGCTCTCGTAGTAGGTGTACTCCAGGTGATTTTCCTCCAGCCAGCGCCGGTACTCCTGCACATCATCGTATAGAAAATCCTCTCGTCCGATGGCGATCCAATAAAGTGGTCGCTGGCTCAGTTGCAGCCGTACAGCCTCCTCCCATCGGTCGTAAATATCGTTGGGCTTCGAGGGCTTTATGGCTGGTGAGAACATACCTACGTATCGGAAGCTATCATGCAGATAATAAGATACATGCATCGTGTGGAATCCTCCCATCGACAGGCCGGCTATAGCTCGTTTCTCGGGGTCTTTGCTTACCCGGTATTTCCGTTCCGTCTCGGCCATGAATTGCGGGAA
>AUXO012215803.1_pt1 | contig 15499 bp, 14 predicted proteins | sample 768731 | NCBI WGS metagenome assembly AUXO01 (sample SAMN02715735, study PRJNA202380) | gut metagenome | biome: sheep rumen | host: Ovis aries | place: New Zealand: Palmerston North
TTAAATCTTGGTTCATCTTGTATTTATCCAAGATTAGCACCTCAGCCAATGAAGGAAGATTGTTTGTTAACTTCCGAATTGGAAAAAACAAATGAAGCTTATGCTTTAGCAAAAATATCAATAATAAAATTATGCAGATATTATAATCAACAATACGGTACAAACTTTATATCCGCAATGCCTACAAATCAATATGGTATAGGTGATAATTTTAATATGGAAACAGCCCACTTGTTACCGATGATTTTAAGACGCTTTCATCTTGCAAAACTTCTTAAAAATGGTGATTTAGAAGCAATAAAAAGAGATATTAAACGTTATAAGTTGGGCTGGGGCTTAGACGAAAAAGTTAACGATGACAATATTGAAGAAATTTTAAATGAACTTGGAGCATATAAAGAGAAAGTTGTACTTTGGGGCGACGGCTCAGTATATAGAGAAATGATGTCATCAGATGATTTGGCAGATGCTTGTGTTTATCTGCTTATGAATAAAGATTATGATGAAGTGGGTGAACTTGTAAATATTACAAAAGGCGATGATATTCAGCTAAAAGATTTGTTTGAAATCGTAAAACGAGTTGTAGGTTTTGAAGGTGAAATCGTTTATGACAAAACAAAACCAAACGGCACTCCACGAAAAATGATGGACGCAACTCATATTAAAGAACTTGGATGGCAGCCCAAAATTGAACTGGAGCAAGGCATAAAAGATTTTTACAACTGGTATTTATCACTTGATAAATAAATTATTTTTACGCAATCATAAATTCAATATCTTTTAGAACTTTGCTTAGACCTTCATTATCTTTTTTAGTTATGGTTTCAAGTGTCCAATTTTTGTCTTTGTCTAAAAGCGGAAATATTTTAGACCATTCATAATCCCCACTACCCAAATGATAATGAATATCAATTCTGTTATTATATTCTCCATCACTGATGTGGTATGAATTTGGTTTTAATTGCAAAAATCGTTTTACGTATTCAATCTGGTCAATATTTTGCGAAACAGCAGAACAAAATGCGTGACCTACATCAAGATTAAATCCGCAATCATAATTTTTCATTATATATTCAATTTCTTCAACAGTTGCACCTCTGCATACCATTGAATCAGGATTTCTTGGTGCTACATAAGGCTTATTTTCTATACGCATTTTGTATGGTTTAATTATTTTAATCTGTCTTACAATTTCTTCAACAGAACCATCCATGCCACCATGTACAACAGTATATTCGGCATCAAGTTCTTTAGCATAAGTATTTACTGTTTCATAAGCTTTTTTATTATCGTCAAAATAAGAATTATCTGCTAAATTTACGTGCTGACTAAAATGTGGCGCATGGATTGAAAAATTTATATCATATTTTTCTTTTAAATTTATCCAGCCTTTTAAAAAATCCATTGCGTTTGGATATACATAAAGTTCAATATAGTCATATTTATCTTTATATTTAATTAAATCCTCTTGATATTGCTCAAGCTGGTCAGAAAATTGTTTTATACCTATTCTCATTTATTCCTCAATTAATTTTTTTACGTAGTCTAAATAATCATTTTCTACATATTGTGACACAACTTTTTTTAATTTTTCTTTATTTATATATCCCATTCTATATGCTACTTCCTCAAGACAAGCTATTTTTATACCTTGATTTTCTTCAACAGTTTGCACATATTGAGAAGCCCGCATTAGTGAATTGTGTGTACCTGTATCTAACCATGCAAAACCTCTACCAAGTTTTTCTACATTCAATTTATTTTTATCTAAATAAATTTTATTTAAGTCTGTTATTTCTAATTCACCTCTATTCGAAGGTTTTAGCTGTTTTGCATAATTTACTGCATTATTATCGTAGAAATATAAACCTGTTACTGCATAATTAGATTTTGGCTTTTCCGGTTTTTCTTCAATTGATACGGCTTTATTATTTTCATCAATTTCAACAACACCAAAACGCTTTGCATCTTTTACTTCATAAGCAAAAATTGTTGCCCCGCCACGAGTTTCAATAGTTTGAACAACATCTTTTAATTTACCTGAAAAACTTGGTCCATAAAAAATGTTGTCACCAAGTATTAATGCCACATTTTCATCATTGATAAAATTTTCACCTAAAATAAACGCTTGTGCCAAACCATCCGGTGAGGGCTGTTCTTTATAACAAAAGTTTACACCAAAATTACTTCCATCACCAAGTATTTTTTTAAAATTCGGTAAATCTTGCGGAGTAGAAATTATTAAAATATCTCTTATCCCTGCAAGCATCAAAACTGATATAGGATAATAAATCATCGGCTTATCATAAATAGGCAATAATTGTTTTGATATTGCTATTGTTGAAGGATATAGCCTTGTACCTGCGCCGCCTGCTAATATTATACCTTTCAAATGTTAACCCTTTCTCAATCAATTCTTAATTCAAAATAGCTTTTTAAAGACTTTTTCCAGTTATCACATACACCATTATTTTCTAATACAGAATATTTTGGTCGCTTTGCCTTTGTTTTATAATCTTTATCGCTACAAGGTAACAACTTTACCTTTATATTTGCAATTTTAAATATCTCTTTTGCAAAATTATACCACGAAGTTTCACCGCTACCGCAAATATGGTATATTCCGTATTCAGGTTTTTCTTCTATCAAATCACATAAGGCTTCAGAAAGTTCAACCGTCCAAGTCGGACAGCCTATTTGATTATCTACAACTTTTAATTCTTTATCTTCTTGAGCTAAATTTAACATTGTTTCTAAAAAATTTTTACCGTAAAGCCCATAAAGCCAGCTTGTTCTGACAATATAATACTTTTGACAACTTTTTTTCACAATATTTTCAGCATCGAGTTTTGTTTTTCCGTAAAAATTTAAAGGATTTGGCGTATCAGAAGAAATATATTTTTGACCTTTTGTACCATCGAAAACATAATCCGTAGAAATAAAAACCATAGTTGCGTTAACAGATTTACAAGCTTTCGAAACATTTTCTGTACCTAAAACATTAATTTTGTAAGCAAGTTCTCTTTCATCTTCAGCTCTGTCAACATTTGTATATGCTGCACAGTGAATGACAATATCAGGTTTTTCAGCTTTAATTACTTTCTGAACCAACAACTCATTTGTTATATCAAGATTATCAATATCAGTTTCGACAATTTCATCAACAAAATCTGCATCTTCCAACACCGGACACAAATCTTGTCCTAACATTCCTTTTGCACCGGTTACAAGTATCTTCATACCAATTCCTTTGTTTTTATTGAATTTTCAATAAATTTTATTCTTTCTATATCTTCTTTATAAGATTTTTTTTTGAACTTTAGAGTTTTTAATTCAAAATTCAAAAATTTTTCCAAATTTTCATCAGTTAAATTTTCTTTATTAAAAATAACTTTTCTTGTTTCAACTGAACTCAAATAAGGAATTTTAGAAATAAAGTCTTTAGATTCTGAATTGATTTTACCACCAATAATAAACTTTTTATTATTGATTTTGCAAATATTTGAAAGTTTTGTACAATAATCAAATAATACATCATCATTAGGATTTTCAATACCTAATGATTTTTTTAAATCACTTCTTCCAAGAACAAAACCTGAAATTCTTTTATCACAACTGTCCATTATTTCTTCTAAATTTTCAAATGCTGTTTTTGTTTCAATGTTTATAAAAAGCTCAGGATAAGCATTCTCATAAACTTGATTTACACAAAGTAAAAACTTTTTAACAGAATAAGAGGATTCAATCATTGGCGCAACAATTGAATTAGCACAAAGCATTTTACTTAAATGTAAATCCTGAATAGATGAAAAACCTCCCAGTTTAACACATAAATCTAAACCTACTCTATGTACAAGTTCAGATAACTCATAAGCAGATTTTTCATCATAAAACTCACTTTCATATTCAAGTTTTACACCGGTTACACCTAAATTTTTAATTTCCAATAATTCTTTTAACATGATTTTACAAGTTTTGAAGCAATTTCTAAAGCCTCATCAAAACTCATTTTATCACATAAATAATCTTTTACAATTTTTCTTGCATAAGAACCTATTGCAACACCATTAATATCAACACCGCAAAGACGTGCCAATTCTTTAGATTTTGAATTTGTACCACCTGAAATAATAATATACGCCGGTATTTTGGATTTATTTATAATATCAGCCGCTGCAACAGCTTGAAGAGTTGAATTGTAATCATCAACACCACCACTCATTGGCGAACCGTCAGCTTGAATAATTATGACTCTATTTTTTGAAAATTCTAACATTTTTGTTATTCTTTCAATAAACTTTTCATTAGAAAGTTTTGCTCTATCTAAACAAATACTTAAAACACCTTCAAAATATTCATTTATTAATTTCCACTTTTCAAAAACTTCTTCATCATTATCAGTTATTGCGTGAAATTCAATACAATCAACACCCTCATCTACAATTTTAGGTAATATATTATTTAAATCGGTTGGTTTATTAATTATTTGAACAGCATCATAAGCACATATTCTAAAACATTTTTCACAGCCAATACATTTGTACTCATCAACAATACAATTTTTTATTGCTCTCTGCGGGCATACAGAAAAGCATTTTAGACATCTTCGGCATTTTTCAGAATTAATTATTGCCTTATTAACATGCGGATCACCTTTTATACCAATTGACACACAAATATAACGATTATCAGTAATTTCAGATTTTTTAATAGCCTTTTTAGCAGCTCTTACAACATCCACATTTGCAGAAACATCGAAAATATTACAACCTGCTTTTGAATACAAATACACAAGTTTTTCAACTTCGTTAATATCTTCATTACCTGCACCGCAAACTAATTTAAAACAATGTCTATTTCTTAAAATATCTTCCAGCATACTATTTTGTAATTACATTACCTTGGTTATCCAAAATTCTCCAATATCCGTCAGAAAAAACATTAACAAAACCTTTATACTGAACATCATCATATATTGGAGATACAATTGCAGAATAATACGGAGCATAATATATCACTCCATATCGGTTATCAATCTTAGTCTTAAATATCATGATATTTTTATCATTCATATCTTTTTCATTTATGAGTTCAATACTATCATATACAGGCTCTGAAATAATCTTTCCGTTGTCAGATATAAGCCCTTCTTTTTTATCTTCATGAGACTTATATACATTTTTATACATTGTAATATTTTCATATTTTGGACTTATCAATTTTTCATTACCATTTTTAGAATATACAATACCAACTAATTTACCTGAATACAATTTCCAGTTATACTTATCGGCCTGTTCAATATCTGCATATATTGGACTTGCGATTGAATTATTTTTTATAAAATCAAATAAACCAAAATATTTTGAATTTTTTAATAAAACAACATCCGGATTATCAGTTTTTTTTATTTCTTCAAACTTTGCAGGTAAAATAATACCTTTTTTAAAGCTTACTAAACCACACTTTAAGCCAATTATAGTTTTACAAATGCCATTTTGTTTATCGAATAAAAATATATCATTATATGCAAATTTTGTAATACGATTTCCGTTTTCATCTATCAAACCAATTTTTCCAAATCGATTTACTTTATATATTTTTTTTATAACCGTCCCTTTCTTTGAATGGATTGAATATTCAGTAATAAATTCTTTATCTCCGATATTTTTTAATTTATTTTCAGATTTATTCAACTTATATTTTGACAAAAAAGATTTATCATCAGACTTTGATGTTTTTGATATATCATCTTTCAATGTACCTTGAGAAACGCTCATACGAGTATTTACGCTGTTAAATACAATTTTCTCACTAAAATATATCCTTACAATAATAAGGGCAAAAAACAAAAATATAGCTACGTAAACACCTATTTTAAAAATTTTCATAACATTATTTCAAATGATACTTAAAATAAAATATACTGTCAAATATATTTGTGATATAATACTTTGGTAAAAGGAAGGTTGTATGAAAATTTGTGTTATAGGAACAGGATACGTCGGTCTTGTAGCAGGAACATGCCTTGCAGAAATGGGTAATGAAGTTATTTGTGTAGATAATAATGAAGAAAAATTGGGAAAACTTAAACAAGGCATAATACCAATATATGAACCCGGATTAGAAGAACTGATTAAAATAAATGTTTCAGAAAATCGCTTAAACTTTTCATCTGATTTAAAAAATGCAGTTGAAAAATCTCTGATTTGTTTTATAGCAGTCGGAACTCCTCAAGGAGAAGACGGTTCTGCTGATTTAAAATATGTTTGTCAGGTTGCAGAAAGTATTGGCGAAGCTATGAATGACTATAAAGTTATCGTTGACAAATCAACAGTTCCAGTTGGCACAGCTGATAAAGTAACTGAAATTATCAAATCAAAAACTAATCACAATTTTGATGTTGTTTCAAACCCTGAATTTTTAAAACAAGGTGCGGCAGTAGATGACTTTTTGAAACCTGATAGAGTTGTTATTGGCTCAAATTCACAAAAAGCAACTGAAATTATGCAAGAACTGTATTCTCCATTTTTAAGAACAGGAAATCCTGTTATCATAATGGATGTAAAATCTGCAGAAATGACAAAGTATGCAGCAAATGCATTTTTAGCTGTAAAAATTTCTTATGCTAACGAAATAGCAAATATTTGCGAAAAAGTTGGAGCTAATGCTGAAATGGTAAGAATAGGAATGTGCAGCGACAAACGTATCGGCTCACAGTTTTTATTCCCCGGATTAGGATATGGCGGAAGTTGTTTTCCTAAAGACGTTAAAGCAATATTAAAAACAGCAAAAGAATATGCTTGCGACTATCAGTTACTTGAAGCTGCTGATAATATTAATAAATTACAACGTAAACTGTTTGTAAATAAAATTCTAAAGCATTTTAATAACGATGTAAATGGAAAAACTTTTGCAATATGGGGACTTGCATTTAAACCAAAAACTGATGATATGAGAGAAGCTCCATCTATAACTATTATAAATGCACTTTTAGAACACGGAGCAAAAATTAAAGCTTATGACCCTAAAGCAATAGATATTGCAAAATCTCACTTTAAAGACAGAGTAACTTATACAAAAAATTCATACGATGCACTAGAAAATGCAGATGCTTTACTACTTTTAACAGAATGGAACGAATTTAGACGTCCTGATTTCGACAAAGTAAAGACTTTAATGAAAACTCCTGTTGTTTTTGATGGCAGAAATCAATATGACAGCAAAAGACTATCTGACAAAGGATTTATATATTACGGTATTGGCAAGGCATAAATTTTCTAATGTCTTTAAGTAAATCTTCACTTTCGTCTTGCCTGTTTGTCAAGTCATAGTCAATGTTAATCTTTATCATATTATTAGGTAAAAAATAACTTTCTATTTTTTTGAAAATTCCGGCTTTACTTAAAATTTCTTTTTTGTAACTCGTATAAATAACAGGAATTTTTGATTCAACAACAATATGCGCATATAAAAAAGATTTTAAAAAATCAAAAATTACAGCAAAAGACTTTCCAAAAATAAACATATAAACCAAATACTCAATTAAACTCCGCTTGTTATAAAAAGACTTTGCATAATTCAAATATTCAATCTTCTCTATTTTATCCCAAGTTATTAATTGTTTTAGTTTACAATCATATATACCACTATAATTTATTTTTATATAATATGGTGAAAAAAACTTTGTAATAAAAGTAATAAGAGCTAAAAAAGAATCTTTTACACCCATGATAACAATTGCAACAAGACAATAAAATTGGATATGATAATTAAAAGAAAGTGTTTCTGTATCAGATAAAAGCATATATAAAAACGCAGCAACAGTTGGTGTAAATATTAACATTAAAACAATACCAATAAAGATAAGCGCGCGCTCTTCTCTTATAATTTTTTCTGACATATTATCATTAACAAAAAGAGCCTTTCGGCTCTTATATTTCATAAATGGTGGGCCATCCAAGACTCGAACTTGGGACCTCTCGCTTATCAGGCGAACGCTCTAACCACCTGAGCTAATAGCCCACATCTTTGCGTATTTATAATCTACCATGAATATTTTTTAAAATCAAGTATTTTTAATAAGTTCAAATATAAAAAAATCCCGTCTTAAAAAGACGGGTAAAAATAGCGGACGACAATGCACATATCTGTGCATCACTATAACGAAATTAAATTAATTATATAGTTTATGTATTGAATATATAAAAAAACTTATTACTAAGATATCCATATTGTTCCTTTCGACATGTATATTATAAAATTAGCATACGTCAAAATCGGACATTATTTTTACAAAACAAATTGACGATAACTTCTGTTTATTAAATCTTGGTTTATACCAATATAACGAAGCGTTGTTTCCGGACTTTTGTGGTTAAATATTTTTTGTAAAATTGCTATATCTTTAAACATTTGATAATGATGATAACCAAATGTCTTCCGCATTGTGTGAGTTCCAACTTTATAAGTAATACCAACTTCCTTACAAGCACGTGTAAGTGACCTGTAAACATAGGTTCTGTCCAATCTTTTTCCCCATCTTGATTGAAATAAAGGTTCTTGATTGAATTTATGACGGGTATAACGATATAAAAGTTTCTTCATTTTTCTATTTAGCGGGAACTGCTTATATTTACCTGTTTTAAGCTCTCTTATACTCACATAATCTTTATTTTTAACATCGCAAACATCAAGATTTAAAAGGTCAGAAACCCTCAAGCCGCTATTTATACCAAAGTCAAAGAGAACTAAATCCCTAAAAGACCTTTTTCTGAAAAATCTTTCTACTTTTCGAATGTCAGTTTTTTTTCTAATCGGTTCTACAAAATTCATAAATACATACTTCCTTTCTTTAATTTGATATTTTTATTAATTTATCATATACTTAATGATAAATTTTGACGGAGGATATAATGCACGAAACTAAACCCAGATATTCCAGAGTATCAGATATCATAGAACTTGCAACATATATGGCATCCAGAGTTCAAGGTATAACAATCAAAGATATAATGCAAAAATATAATGTTTCCAGACGTACTGCTGAGCGCATGCGCGACAGTTTACTAAATATTTTCCCTCAAATTATTGAAATTGATGATGTGCAAGATGGACAAAAACATTGGGGATTTGCAGATTATTCAATTAAAGAACTTATTTCGTTTACTCCCAAGGAAATTGCTAATTTGGGAATATTACAAAACAGAACTACCAATAAGGAATTAAAAGAAGAATTAGGCAAAACAATCGATAAAATCAAAAGCCTTCAAATAAAAAAACAAATTTCGATACAAAATAATATTGAACTTATTATGCAAACAGAAGGCTATGCTATCAGACAAATGCCGCAATATCACATTGATAACGATATAATTTTAACTATTAGAGATGCCGTTAGAAATTCAATAAAAGTAAAATGCACCTATCATAACAAAAAAAGAATTTTAGAACCTTTAGGCATGATTTACGGAGAAAAAATATACCTTCTTGCAAAAGAAGAAGCAAAAGGAGGTGAAATATATACTTATCTGCTACACAAACTTTCTGACGCTTCACTTACAAACGAAAAATTTGCAAGGGGTGACTTTAACCTGAAAGAATATTCCAAACGCTCTTTTGGAGTTTACTTTGGAGAACCGCTTAATGTAAAACTAAAATTTGATAAAGATATAGCAGACGAAGTTCTGAATTATAACTTTCACCCTACACAAAAAACAGAACAACAAACAGATGGTTCGGTAACAGTAAAATTCAAAGCCAGCGGAGATAAAGAAATTTTATGGCATGTCTTTAAATGGGGAGACAATGTTGAAATTCTTGCACCTAAAAAACTCAAAAATGAATATACAAAAATCTTAAAAAGTATTTTAGAAAAAAATAAATAAAAATATATGAAAATTAATTATACCTTAATAATAACATTGGTAATAACATCACTTTTTTTGTCCGGATTTAAAAACGCAGAAAAAGAAGAACACATAAAGATTGACGAAAATGATATAACATCACAGCCATATAAGGTTGAATTAATAGACGATAAAACTCCGCAGACTCAAAATTCTCTATCACTTAAAATTGCAAATGATGTAAATTTGCATAAAATTAAAGTCGGAGAAAAATTTTTACTGACACTACCAAGCAATATAAACCTTGTAGATGGCACTATCATGCCGGCAGGCACTAAATTTTCGGCAACAGTTATAAAAAAAGAACATACAAAAATTGGAATTAAATTTAAAATAATAATTAATGAAATAATTTTCACAGATACAAACAATTATATTATTTTGTCAAATCCCCAAAATATAAAACCGCTTAAAACTATCAGTGTAGAAAGAATTCTTGGTAAACACGCAAAAGTAAATGGTATTTTTAAATTAGGCACAGAAATATCATCTGTAAATATTTCTCAAAATAGAGTTCACTTAGAACCTGAAACAACAACAGCAGTAGGTATCGGAATAATTATAAAAACAGGAGTTCGAACTATAAAAGCAGGAACTCCCGTTACTATTCAGTTTAATGACAATATAAAACCGCAAGTTGAAATTTTATAATGAAACTCCTGATTTAGCAGCTGATGTTGTCAGTGTATTTGTTAATTTCGTAATAGATTTAACCTGTTTCGCAACTTTTACCTGATTTTTAATCATATCTTTTAAGTCGGTTTTTAACTCAAGTGCTGTTACAGGATCTGACTTGATTTGCTTTATTAATGTTTTTGATTGCTCTGCAATTTGACTATAAGAACTATTTACAGATGATAGTTTTTTTAAATCATTTTTTATTGCAGCTTTTTGAGCAGAAGTCATATTTTTAAATGTGTCTTTTGAACTTGAAGATTTTAAATATTTATTTAATTTAACAGTTCCGTCTTCTGCAATTTCAATATTAATAGTTGCTTTTGATGCAGCGGAATTTTTAATTTTTGCTTTTTCTTCATTATATTTTTTTAATTGCTCCGTAGGCAACAAATTATTTGCTAAATTATTAACAGCAGCTTGATAAGTAGATGATACGGAATTTACTTTACTTTTAATTGCAGATATTTGAGCCTTCATTGCAGCCTTGTTAGCCGAATTTGCAGTAGTTTTTTGTGTTGTTGAAACAGATGGTGTTGTTATATTAAAATCAAACCCTTTCAATGACTTATTAATCGTAGCTGCATAAGCAGAATTCAAAACTAATAATGATGACAAACACATTGCAGTAACAATTTTCTTTTTCATTTTTTACCCCCTTTTGTTCACAACAAAATTATATCAGAAAAGAAGGCTCTCGTAAACGAGAGCCGTTATAAAATACATCTTCTAATCGTGAAAAATTCACACTAAGCTTTTGCATTTTGAGCATCAGCTTCTTTGCTAACTAAAGTAGATAAATGAGCAATCGTTCTAGGGAAATATTGTTGTAAATATTGAGAACGAATTGCCAATAAATCCATTGTTTTCGGCGTAGTTAATAAAGCATTACCTTCCGCAATTGTTTCTCTCAAACCACCATAAGCACCACCATAGTGATTTAATGTATTTACAAAGTAATCAATATGATCCCTTTGCGCATCAGGAAAAGCCTTATTGAAGTTTGCTTTTTCTTCTTCAAATGTTTTTTCTAATTTTGTATCAGTAAATATAGCCTTACCAAGAGTGTTATAGTATGCACCTGTTGAAGAAACGTCAATATCTCTCATATCTCTGGCATGACCAAGCTCGTGTAAAACTACAAATAATTGATCTCCTGAATGAATAGATTTATCACCTGGCTGGTAATATGATTCAACAGGACTATCAATACCTACAAGTTTTTTTGTAGATTGAGATAATTTAATCAATTCTTCACCAGGCATTTCTTTTAATGATGCTAAAATTTTCTTCTTGTTACCTTGAATTTTTTTATCAATATCAATTACAGCGTTTCTTTTAGGATTTTTCATATCTGTAACTCTTATTGTCTTTTCATCAAGAAGAATTTCATATTTATCATCATTATTTGAAGAAATTATTCTGTTTGGACTAACAACTTCAAAAGTTGCACTCTTGTTTAATAAAACTTTTCCGTTTTTATCTGTAATTTTGTAATCAGAAATTCTATTACCGTTTTCATCATTTTCAAATAAATAATCAGTTCTTGTACCATCAACAGAAACCATGTTCTTTTTAATTGAAGTAATTCCTGATTTTTTATCAACTTTACCTGATGAAACTTGTTCAATTTTACCATCAGGATATTGAACTTTTATATCGAAAATTCCAGGCACTTCTGACGGAGAAGTATATTCAGTTTTAACAACTTTATTATTTTTGTCTTTTACAACTCTAACTTCATGCGTAACAACAGGATAATTATTTAAAGATGCATCAAGTTCCATTCTAACTTTTGACGTTGTATGATTTCTTAAATCGTTAGATTTTTTAATTTCATAAGTTTTGCCTTTTGAACGATATAAAGTCAAACTTTCAACAGCATCTTTGTTTAAATCTTTGTCTAACAATACTGAATGAATTTCATTTTTACTTGTTTTTGCCATAACGTTGTATGCATTTTTATCAGAAGCATCTCTTGTAAACACTATTTGAGATACATCATTTTTTAAAACTTCTGTTTCAAATTCACTAACAACATTTGCAGCTTTGTTAAAAAATTCAGGTGTTCTTTTACCTTGTGCTAAAGCTACAATATTTTTAGTTGGAAGACTTGTTTTAGACAATGGTAATGCATTTTTCAACTGTTCTGTTTGAAGAGAATTTTCAGCCAAAGTAAACAAATCATTTGCACCATATCTTGGTCTTTGTCTGTAATCAACAGCATTTGAATATTCTGTTACAACATCCAATCTATCAACTTTATTTCTTGATAATCTTACTACATCAGAACCTTTAAGGTAAGATTTTTTTGCTAAAGTATTTATTGATTCCCATTTTTTAGGTTCTTGAGTTAATTGCGCTTGAATAGTTCTTAATTGAAAACCGTCAAATTTTGGATTTGTTCTTCCATTACGAGTTTCCACCATATTACCTAAAGTTTCAACAGCTTCTTCTACACTAAATTGTTTCTTTTCAAAAACATCATTTTTTGTATTTGCAAATGGTGATGTTACCACCGTTGACTCATTTTTTCTAATACTATTGTTTTTTGCAGTTTTATTTACTGCTGATGTAAAACTTACATTTGAAACTCTTAAATCCATATCCTAACCTCGTACCAAATTATTTTTAATAATAATAGTATATTTTACACTTATTGTCAAGCTTTTCTTTGTTTTTACATCAAAAAGAGGATATTTCTACAAAAATTTCAACATTTTCATACGCCAACATTCAATAATATAAATATTATCGCAATAAGTACACTTAATAAACAAAACTTAATATAAAATATTACAAAAACTTTAAACTTGGTTTTATATCGCTATACAATTGACTTGTTAAAGCAAACTCGTCTTGAACTTTCAAAAAAGCATCTACCATTGAAGGATCAAACTGAGTTCCCCTGCCTTCTGTTATAATTTCTACACACTTTTTATGAGGAAATGCAGCTTTATAAGTTCTTCTGGAACTAAGTGCATCATAAACATCTGCAATAGCCATAATTCTGGCACTAAGAGGTATTTCTTCACCTGACAAGCCTTCCGGATAGCCTTTTCCGTCCCAGCGCTCATGATGATACTTTGCAATATCTATCCCCATTTTTATAAATTCATTCGAACCAAACATTTCATAAACTTCTTCAAGTGTTTGTGCACCATATATTGTATGTTTTTTCATTTCTTCAAATTCTTCTTCAGTAAGTTTTCCGGGTTTTAAAAGTATTGCATCAGGAATTGATACCTTACCAATATCATGCAGAGAACTTGCAAATACAATATTTTTTATAAAATCTTTAGTTACAATCGATTCATATTCAGGCAATTTTGACAATTCAACAGCAAGAGAGCGGCAATATTTTTGAACTCTTTCAAGGTGTTTGCCTGTATCATCATCTCTTGATTGAGCAAGTTTGGCCAGAGAAAATATTGTAGCCATCTGCATTTCAGTTATAGTTTTATTTTGTTCTTCTACTGTACTTTCTAATTTTTTATTTTTTTCTTCCAACTGAATATTTAAATCATGTAATTTCAAGTGAGTAGCGACTCTTGCTATAATTTCTTCCGGTTGATATGGTTTTGTTATAAAATCAACAGCACCTATTGCAAAACTTCTTGCGACAATGTGTTCTTTTCTGGTTTCACTTTCCATAATAATTGGCATAGAAGGCACAAGAGCATCTTTTTTTATACGTTCACACAAGTCTAATCCGTCAAAATTTTCGAAATCAGTACCCATTATTACCAAATCAGGACTGCTCAAAATAATGGTAGCACGAATTGTCATAGGATCGGTTTGTGTTAATACAGCATAACCTTCTTTACTCAATATTGCTTCAAGTTCTTTTAAATTTTCTTCTTTACTGTCAACTATCAATATCTTCTTTGGCATATTACAATTATAACACTAATAATTAAATTGTAAAATTACATCCAAATACGTTTTGTTTTTATATTATTATTTGATAGAGGATTGTATTTTGCTTTAAGTAGTTCTTTTCGCCCATTTAAAGTTCTGGTATATATTATGTCTAAATAACCAAAATAAGGTTCAATATTCTTTGCAAATTTTTTAACATTATTTTTATTTGTTCCGATTATATCAGGCACAGTAAGATACTTGCCTTCGTGGCACAATACATACCTTTGATTAATTGGAGAAGAATACAATTCTTCCATAACACCTATAAAGCATTCCCTTTCGTAGTTTGAACAATCAGAAATTGTAACATAGGGAGTGTAGTCTGACGAAACAATATTTTTGATTTTAATATTACTTTTTAAAGTTTTAAAAATACCAATATCACATAATGTATTTATAACACCATCTATCAAAAGATTTGTACGTTTTTGAAAATTTTCAGTTTTATAACGCATAAACAGCGGTATTATAATTTTTTTAAAACACCAATTTTCTTTATTATTAATCAACAAAACAGGCAATTTCACTCTATCTGACTTGATTACACTGTAAACTTGAGAAACGTAATTCTCTTCGGTAATTACACTTTTTTCAAAAACTTGAGTCCACATAGATTTAATTTTATCTCTGGACAAGGCTCTTATAGCAAACTCCCGATTCTTTTCTTCTATACTACCATATGGAATACCTATTCTTTCTAATCCGTTTTGAATAGTATTATCTATAAAACTAATACCTTCAAATGTTTTAAATCTATTGTACATAAGCTCCATATCATAATTAGCAGTTTTATAATCAAAGTCTAAATTTTCTGATTTTACAACAGATACCAAATGCCAAATATTTGCGGTTTTTTGTAAGTTATTTTTGTCGATTCTAATTGCTCTGCCTCTCATTTGATTTGATAACATAAATGAACCGACAGCACTTGCAATTACAAGGCAATTTATACAAGGAGAATCCCAACCTTCACCTAAAAGCGATTGCGTACC
>AUXO012314404.1_pt1 | contig 15499 bp, 16 predicted proteins | sample 768731 | NCBI WGS metagenome assembly AUXO01 (sample SAMN02715735, study PRJNA202380) | gut metagenome | biome: sheep rumen | host: Ovis aries | place: New Zealand: Palmerston North
GAATTTGCTTATGCTACAGGAATGAGAGTTACAGAAATAATTTCTTTAAATGTAGAAGATGTTAACATAGAGCAAGAAGTAGTTACATGCAAAGGTAGAGGAAAGCAAAGAAATATTCCTCTTGGTAAAATGGCTGTAAATGCTATTAAAGAATACTTAAATGGAGCACGTGATATATTGGTTAGGTCAGACAGAGAGAAAGCTTTATTTGTTAATTTAAATGGAAAAAGACTAACAAGACAGGGATTCTGGAAAATAATAAAATTCTACCAAGAGCAAGCTCATATAGATAAAGATATAACACCTCATACTCTAAGACATTCATTTGCAACACATTTATTACAGAACGGTGCAGAATTAAAAGCAATTCAAACTATGCTTGGACATTCAGATATATCTTCAACTCAAGTATATATGCAATTTAAAGATAATGGGATAAGTGATATATATAAAAAAGCTCATCCACGTGCATAATCAATAATAATTAAACTATCTAAAATTAATTTAGATAGTTTTTTATAATTAATATTGTTGACAATGAAATCTAAAAAATATATAATTAAAAAGAACCATACAAAGGTTAAAAATATCTAATATACGGAGGTAGAAAAAATGGAAGAAAAAAAAGAGAAAAAAACAATCACAATTTCTTTAGGAACAGGAGTTGCATTAATTGTAATAATATTATTATCTATAATAATACTTGCAGGAGTATATTTTTATGAAATACAAAAAATAAGAAAAGAAAATATCGAAACAAATTCTAATAATATTGTTTCTGAAAATGTAACAGTAACAGAAAATATAGTTGTTAATAATACTACAAGTGAAAATAATGCAGATACTAATACAACAAAAGAAGAAAATATAGGTAGTAGCTCAGAAGATAGAATCAAATCAATAGAAGGAAGATATGATACATATGTAAGAAACGAAATGAAAGAAGATCGTTGGGATGTAGATGAAGATTGGTTTACATTATCTTTTGAAAAAGATGGAACATTTTCAGCAGCTAATGCTGGAGAAGTAAAAAAAGGAACATATAGTATAAAGGGTGATGATATAGAATGTACTATTACATCATCAATAAGTGAAGTGGCAGGAGAAACTTCTCCAAAGCCAGATAATGGCAATATAAAAATAAAAGTAATAAATGATGTTATAATTGAAGTTGAAAAAGTTGATGGATGGATAACTGTAGTTGAAGGTATGAAGTTTGCTAAAATAAAAAATGAAAATATAAAAAAGGGAACATATTTAATAGAAGGTTATAGTAATCAGGGAATTATAAAAGATCAAGCTATAAAAATAGAGGAAGACAATATATTTGAATTACAAATTGGACAAGGAGCTGCTGTAAGAGGAGTATATACAACTTCTGATAAAGATGGAAAAATATATTGCGAAATATTAATTTGGTGGGCAGAAGCCGGAGGAATAGCACCACAAGAAGCAAAAGGAGAAATTGTATTAAGTAAAGTAAATGAATCAACATTAAGAGTTGAAAGTATAACAAAACTTATATCAAAAAAGAATGAGTGGACAAACGAAGGAATAAAAAAACTTGATGAAGATGAAGAAATGGATATGGAAATAAAAAAAGGAGAAATTTTTATTTTAAATAAATAAAATTTGATTAATAATATGAAAAAGAAGTTTATTAATTTTCTATAATAGACTTCTTTTTTTTGGCACCAAAAATATAAGTACACATAAAATATAATAAGGTAAATTATATAGGAGGTACTTATGAAAGAAATACTAGAAATAGAAAATATAGGTAAAAAATATCAACATAAAAATGGGGAAACATTAGCAATAAAAAACATTAATTTAAAAGTTAAAGAAGGAGAATTTATAAGCATAATAGGCCCAAGTCGGATGTGGAAAATCTACATTGCTTTCTATAATTTCAGGATTAGAAGAAAAATCGGAAGGAAAGATTTTTTTAGAAGATAAAGAAATAAATGGAGTTTCATCTAAAATAGGTTATATGCTACAGAAAGATTGCTTACTAGAATGGAGAACGATATATGATAATGTAATGTTGGGACTAGAAATAAAAAGAATAAAAAATGATGAAAACAAAAGATATGCAGAAAGTTTATTAAAAAAATATGGGCTATATGACTTTAAAGACAAATTTCCAAATCAACTTTCTGGAGGTATGAGACAAAGAGCTGCATTAATTAGAACTTTAACAGTAAAACCAAAAATATTACTTTTAGATGAAGCTTTTTCAGCTTTAGACTATCAAACAAGAATTAAGGTTACCGAAGATATTTATTCAATTTTAAAAAAAGAAAAAATAACATCATTAATGGTAACACATGACATAACAGAGGCAATAAGTATGGCAGATAGAGTTGTTGTTTTAACTAAAAGACCAGGAACAATAAAAAATATTTATGATATAAATTTTAAAATAGAAAACAGAACACCATTAAATGTTAGAGAAACTCCTTTATTTAGTAAATACTTCAATGCACTTTGGAAGGAGTTGAACATGGATGAGTAATGAGCGAAAGAAATATTTAAGAAAAATAAAAATAGAAAAAATAATTGTATTAGGAAGTCAAATTATACTTTTAGTAGTATTATTAGGGTTATGGGAATATTTAGCACAAAGTAATATAATTGATAGTTTTATAACAAGTAGTCCAAGTCGTATAATAAATACATTTGCAAATTTTTCTTCAAATAATTTGCTAGAACACATTAAAGTTACAGTATATGAAACAGTTGTAGGATTTAGTATAGGAACATTTTTAGGCTTTTTTATTGCTATAATTCTATGGTGGTCAAAATTCATTGCTAAAGTACTAGATCCATATTTAGTAGTATTGAATAGTTTACCTAAAGTTGCTTTAGGCCCAATAATAATAATTTGGGTTGGAGCAGGAACAAGCGCAATAATAGTGATGGCAGTTGCAATTTCTTTAATAGTGACAATATTAGACATTTTAAATGGATTTTTAAATACAGATAAAGAACTAATAAAAATGGCTAAAACATTTAATGCAAATAAATATCAAATATTAACTAAAATAGTTATTCCTGCCAATATATCAACATTTATTAATTCTTTAAAAATAAGTATTGGATTATCATTAGTTGGTGTAATCTCTGGTGAATTTTTGATTTCAAAAGCTGGACTTGGATATTTAATAACATATGGAGGTCAAGTATTTAAACTAGATTTAGTAATGACTAGTGTAATTATTTTAGGAATTGTAGCAGGTATAATGTATATGCTTGTTTCATTTTTAGAAAAATATATCTTAAAGAAAAAAATGAAAGGATGATATGATGAATAAAGATAAAATTATTCCAATTATTATTTTAATTATTGCTATAATTATTGCAATAGTAGTTGGAAATGTTATGATGAGTAATAGTAATAAAAATAAAGATGAAAAATCACTTCAAACTATACATGTAAGTGAAGTAACACGATCTGTTTTTTATTCTCCACAATATGTGGCAATAGCTGCAGGTTTTTTTGAAGAGGAAGGATTAAATATAGATTTGACAACTGGTCAAGGAGCAGATAATGTAATGACAGCAGTTTTATCGAATCAAGTAGAGATAGGATTTGCAGGACCTGAAGCTTCTATATATGTATATAACGAAGGAAAAGAAGATTATACTCAAGTATTTGCACAACTTACAAAAACTGATGGTTCTTTTTTAGTTAGTAGCAAAGATATAAAAAACTTTAAATGGGAAGATTTAAAAGGAAAAACTGTGATTCCAGGAAGAAAAGGTGGAGTTCCATATATGACTTTACTTTATGTGTTAAAGTCAAAAGGAATAAACCCAGAAAAAGATTTGATATTAGATGATAGTATTAAATTTGATTTAATGGCGAGTGCTTTTTCTAGTGGTACAGCTGATTTTGTAACTTTATTTGAGCCAACTGCATCTCAAATAGAACTATCAGGTAAAGGACATATTGTTGCTTCTGTTGGAAAAGAAGCTGGTGAAATACCATATACTGCATATTTTGCAAAAAAAAGTTATATAGAAAATAATAATGATATAATAACAAAATTTACAAATGCTATCTATAAAGGACAGCAATATGTTGAATCACATACTTCAAAGGAAATAGCAGAACTAATTAAAGATTTTTTCCCAGATACTGATGTCGATGTATTGACAGAATCAATAGAGAGCTATAGAAAAATTGATGCTTGGAATAAAACGCCTTATATGGCAGAAGAATCATTTAATCTACTACAAAAAATAATATATGATGCAGGGGAATTAGAAAAAAAGGCACCTTATGAAAAAGTTGTAAATAATTTCTATAAAAACAGTAAATAAATATATAATAAATAAGAATACTATTAAAATAATAGTAAAAAATAAGAGATACATATATGAAATGAATTTTTAAAAATTTCAAAATAATATGTATCTCTTTTTAGGTTTTAATTGACAATAAAAAAGTATAATAGTATAATGTCATAAAAAGGGGGAATAAAAATGGAAAATGAAAAAGAGTCAAAAAAAAGTAAAAAATGGTTAGGACTACTTTTTGTTATTTTAGTAATAATTGCAGTTGTAGCAGGAGGATATTATTATTTAAAAGTAAAAACATCACCAAAAAATGTTTTTAAAGCCATAGTTGAAGATGAAGTAAGTAAAGCTGGAAACATAGAACAATGTGATACTTTAAAATCTTCTGTAAAACTAAGTGGAAAATTAGATACTGAAAAGGAAGAGTATAAACAGATATCTACTTTACTTAATAATGCAGAAGTAACAATTGATTCACAAACTAATTATAAAGATAAAACAGAAAAACTTGGAGTAAAGATTAATAAAGATGGAAATGAAGCTTTAAATGGAAATATTTACTTTGCAGAAGGTGATAATAATTTATATGTGTATTTAGAAGGAATTTTAGATAAATACTTTAAAGCTGATTTAAATAAAATAGATGAAAAAGGTGAATTGAAAGATTCTTTAAATGCAATGTTTGATGCATCATCAAATGAAAAAATTGGAACAATAAAAGAAATCATAGAAGATGTTATTAATAATAAGCTAACTGATAAATATTTTTCACAAGAAAATGTAGAAGGATTAAAGAAATCAACATTAAAATTAACATATGAAGAATTAAAAAATATAGTTAAAGAAATATCAGAAGATTTACAAAAAAATGAAAAATTCTTAGCTGCTTGGGATAATCCAACAGAAATAAAAGAATATTTATCAGAATTTGTAAAGAAAATTGATAATAATGATGAAAAATATAATAAAATAGTTATAGAAATATCTATTTACACTAAAGGATTATTAGCAAATGAGTTTGTAAAAGCTGAATTTACAGTATTAGATGAAAATTCAAAAGTTGCATTCTTTTTAAATAAAGTTGATGATAAAACAATGGAATTTAGTCTAAAAATTACAAATAATGAAAATAATATGAAGACAGATGTAGAGACATTAACAGGAACTTTAAAAATTGATAAATATGGAAAAAATGAAGGAAATATTGGATTTAATGTTAAAGTACCAGAATTAGGAGATCTAACTTTAAATGTTGACTATAAGACTGAACAAAATGCTGAATTAGAAAAAGTTGATGTTGCAAATAGTGTGGATTATTTTAATATGACTCAAAATGATGCAGCAACAATCATTCAAAACCTTGCTAAATTGCCATCATATAATTTAATAAGATTATTATTTAACAGTTACTTTAATCAAGACTAAATAATGATAAAAATAATTGATATTATAAAGGTTATTAAATATTAATATTTAATAACCTTTTTTGTTGACAACAACAAACAAAAGTTTTATAATTAATTTGGTGATATAATGGAAAGACAAATATTACATATAGATGTAAATAATGCATTTTTAAGTTGGACTGCTGTAGAAATGTTAAAAAATGGATCAAAAATTGATATAAGGGAAATTCCTGCTGTAATAGGAGGAGACGAAGAAAGAAGAGCAGGAATAGTTTTAGCTAAAAGTATGCCAGCAAAAATGTGTGGTGTTAAAACAGCAGAGACTATATATATGGCAAAGAAGAAATGCAATAATTTACAAGTTTTTTCTGGTTTAGAAAGAAAAAAATATAGAGAATATTCTGACAAACTATATAATCTATTGTCTGAATATACTGACATAATTGAAAGGTTTTCAATTGATGAATGTTTTTTAGATATGACAAATTATTTAATGAATGATAGTTTAATAAATAAAGCATATGAAATTCATAAAAGAGTAAAAAATGAGCTAGGATTTACAGTAAATATTGGAGTTGCACACAATAAACTTTTAGCTAAGATGGCATCAGATTTTGAAAAGCCGGATAAAGTACACACATTATTTGAAAATGAAGTACAAAGTAAAATGTGGAAATTACCAATTTCAGAATTATTCATGATAGGGAAAAAAACAGTACCTAAATTATATAATATGAGGATAAAAACAATAGGAGATTTAGCAAAAACAGATAAACAAATATTAATAAAAAAATTCGGGAAATATGGGATTTTAATGTGGGAGTATGCTAATGGAATAGATAAATCAGAAGTAAATCCAATAAAAGAAAAACCAAAGAGTGTGGGAAACTCTGTAACTTTAAGTAAAGATTTAACAAATATAGACCAAGTTAAAGAAGTTTTGATAGAACTTATAGAACAAGTATCATTTAGATTAAGAAAATACAATTTAAAAGCAAATACTGTTAGTGTACAACTTAGAACAAAGGACTTTAAAGATTTTTCTCATCAGAAGAAAATGGATTTTTCAACTTCTAATACTAAATTTATTTTGAATAAGTCTTTAGAAATTTTAAATGAGATGTATTTACCAGGCACACCAATTAGACTAGTAGGTGCAAGAGTTGATAATTTAGAAAGTGAAGAAACGGAACAATTATCAATGTTTAATGAAGAAAGTAAAACAAGACAAGATAAAATAGATAAAGTATTAGATAAGATAAAAAATAAATATGGATATGACTCTATTACAAGAGCTGGAACATTAAAATCAAATTAATAAAAGGGCTTCCTATTTAAGAAGTCCTTTTTTATTATCTTAATAAATTAAACCATTTATTAATCATAAAGCCTATCATTGAAAATATATCTATCTTTTTTATAGTATTATTAGATATTAAATTAGAAGTTTCAAGTATATTATCATTTAATGAGAAAGTTACTTTTCCTATTATATCTCCTTGATTAATAGGAGCTTGAATAGTAGTAGGTAAATCAATTTTTTTATCAATATTTATGCTGTTTCCCTTTGAAATCAAAGTTCCAACATCTCGTTCAAATATAGCATTGACTTCAGATTCGGTTCCTTTATCAATATTAACAGTTTGAACAGGATCTCCTTTTTTTGCAAGAGAAATAAATTCAAAATTTGTAAATCCGTAATTTAGGAGATTAGTTGCATTGCTAAATCTAATAGCTGATGTAGGAGCCTTCATAATAACGGCAATTAATGATAAACCATCTCTAGTTGCACTTGCTGAAAGATTAAATAAAGCTTGTGATGTAGAGCCAGTTTTAAGACCAGTACATCCATTATAATTTCTAATTAGTTTATTTGTATTTACAAGAACTGATTTCCCATCTCTTAAAGAATCAGTCCATATTGTTGTATATTTAGTTATTTCAGGGTATTTATTCAATAATTCTCTTGACATAAGAGCAATATCATAGCTAGAAGTTAGGTGTCCATCCTCATCAATTCCATGGCAGTTTTTGAATGTAGTATCTTTCATTCCTAGTTCTCTAGCTTTGTTATTCATCATATTAACAAATCCTTCTTCTGTTCCACCTAAATGCTCTGCCATTGCTACTACGCAGTCATTAGCAGATACTACACAAATTGCTTTAAGCATTTCAGAAACTGTCAAGGTTTCAGTTGAATCAAGCCATATTTGGGATCCTCCCATTGAAGATGCTTTTTCAGAACAAGAAATAGGAGTATCGTAATTAATCTTTCCTTGTTCTAATGCTTCCATTATTAATAAAATGCTCATTATTTTTGTTACACTTGCAGGACGCAACTTTTCATGAGAATTATATGAATATAATATCTTACTAGAAGATTGCTCAATTAATATAGCAGACTCACAATCTAGCTTTAATGGATTAGAAGTATCATCTGTGTAAGAAGGTGTAATATTATTGGATACTAAAGAAGTTAATGATTCTTTGCTATTCCATATATAGTTAGAATAATCTGCATAAGATACATTACTAAAAAGAATTTGAAAAATAAAAATAATTAGAAAACAATTAATCACCTTTTTATAATATTTCATAATTAATACCTCCATATTTCTTTTCTCCATATTTCTTTTAGAATATATGAGAGCTATTCTATTTTTAGAAGTTTAATTGTTAATTCATTTTCAGTATTTGATGCTTTAATTCTAATTTTATTACTTGTATTATTTTTAAATTTAAAATCATAACTTCCATAAGATACAGCTGCATCTTTTCCTTGAGGAACATAATATACTTTTCCGCTATGAGGGTGACGTTCTATTACCTTTAATTCTGGAACCATAAGAACAGCGTTGTATAAAGTACTACTAACTTGACATTTTCCGCCACCTAAAGCTGAAATTTCTTTACCATCTTGAAATACATTAGCTTCTTGATAACCTTTTGCTGTAGTTGCTTTACCTAAAGTTTTACAGAATGAAAAGGTGGAGTTTTTTTCTACAATTGTATCATTTAAAGTTTGACAAGCAATAGATATATTATTTTGCCTTTCTGAATATTTAGTCCTTATTTTTGTAGTAAATGAAGCAATTTCTGTTTCAATTGAGTCTTTTTTTTTATCTGTTAAAGTAGTATTGTTACTATGTGTATCTGTATTATTTTTTTCTTTGTTTGAAGTATCTGAGATGTCATTGTTTGTGGATAATTTTGATGCTCTATAATTTGAAATATCTGAACTATTATTAAAGAAATATAAATAAATTCCTATTCCTATGAATAAAATTATAAAGATGGTGAAAATAATATTTTTTTTCATAATTTAAGCCCTTTCTAATACATATTTAAACTTATTTTTGCCAAAAATTAAAAAAATATTATTGAAAATATGAAGAAATTCATATATAATGATAAAAAAGAAAAATCTGAAAGGATGTCTAATATGGATATAATAGAAGAAGCAACCCAAATCTTAAAAGATAATAAACAAGAAAAAGTTTTTAATATTTTTAAAAAGCTTGATAACAATAATAAAGAAAAAATAGCAAATCAAATTTTAAAAATAGACTTTGATGAGATAAGAAAGTTATATTTAAATAGAAATAATAAAGACAAAAAAGAAGAAAAAATTGAGCCTATAGGATTTATAGATAAAAGTAAAATGAATGAAGAAGAAATAAAAGAACTTCAAGATATAGGAAAAAAAGTTATACAAAATAATAAATATGCTGTGGTTACAATGGCTGGAGGACAAGGAACAAGACTTGGATGGAAGGGACCTAAAGGCACATTTAAACTTGATATTGGAGATAATGGAAAATATATTTTTGAGATCTTGTTAGATACATTAAAAAGAGCAAAAGAGAAATATAATACAGAGGTATATTGGTATATTATGACAAGTTCTAATAATCATGATGATACAGTATCTTTTTTTGAAGAAAATAATTATTTTGGATATGATAAAGAAAAAATAAAATTTTTTAATCAAAGTAGTTTGCCATTACTTGATACAGACGGAAATTTAGTTGTTGATAATAAGTTTAATATAAGAGAGGTATCTGATGGAAATGGTGGAATATACAAATCATTAAAAAATACTGGAATGTTACAGGATATGATTGAAAAGGGTGTTGAATGGATATATGTATGTGGAGTAGATAATATTATGGCAAATATGGTAGATACATTATTCTTAGGACTAACTGTTAAAAATAATATGCCTATAGCATCAAAATCAGTAAAAAAATCTTATCCGGAAGAAAAAGTGGGAGTATTCTGCAAAAAAAATGGAAAGCCAGGAATACAAGAATATATAGATTTAGATAAAGATAGGATTTATGCTAAAAATGACGATGGAGAATTATTATATGGAGATTCAAACATTGTTAGTCATCTATTTAATATTAAGTCATTGATAAGACTTGCAGATTATAAATTAAAATATCATTGTGCATTTAAAAAGAATTCATTTATAGATGAAAACTTAAAAGAAATAATACCAGATAGTCCAAATACATATAAATTTGAGTCATTTATATTTGATGGATTTGAATATTTAGATGATATGTTAATATTTAGAGTAAACAGAGAAGAAGAATTTGCACCAATCAAAAATGCAGAAGGATTTGATAGTCCAAAAACAGCTAAAGAAATATATACAAATTTTTTTAGGGGGAATTAAATGAAAATAATAAAAACAGAAGAACTTTTTAATTTAAATGAAACTATAGCTAGTGAGTTGCTTAAAGAAAATGAATATCCATGGGAAATTCTTAATCAAATTGGTGAGTATATAATATCATTAGGAAATAGTTTGAATTTAGAAAGATTTGATAAATATGAAGATAATATATGGATAGCTAAAAGTGCAAAAATTTCTCCAAGTGCCGAAATAATAGGACCAACTATTATAGATGAGAATGCAGAAATAAGACATTCTGCATTTATTAGGGGAAATGTGATTGTAGGAAAAGATGCAGTTGTAGGAAACTCTACTGAACTTAAAAATTGTATATTATTTAATAAGTCAAAAGTACCACATTTTAATTATGTAGGAGATTCTATTTTGGGTTATAAATCACATTTTGGAGCTGGTGTTATTACATCAAATATTAGGATAGATAAAGCAGATATTATTATTAAATATAATGGAAACATTATAGATACAAAACTAAAAAAAATGGGAGCTATGATTGGAGATTGTGTTGAAGTAGGATGTAATACAGTTTTAAATCCTGGCTCAATAGTAGGAAAAAATACAATTATTTATCCTCTTACCAGTGCTATAGGAGTTATAGATGAAAATGCAATTTATAAAGATAAAGATTGTATAATTATTAAAAACTGATATAGTATAAAAAATAAGTAAAAAAATATTAAAAAGCCTTTTATATAATGAAAAATATAAAAGGCTTTTTTTTAATCAAAATTAATATAGATAGATGGATCTAGATACTCATTATTTTGCAACAATTCAAAATGCAAATGGTAATCATCTAAAACTTCAAAAGAAGCGGTATTTCCAACAGTACCAATACTCTGTCCTGATTTAACTTCTTCTCCTTCTACTACAAACTCAGCAGTTAGAAGATTTGAATATATAGTTTGAAATCCATTATCATGATTTATTATAATGGTTAAACCATATCTAGGATCATTTTTTATTGCATAAATTTTACCATCAGCAGCAGAACTTACTACACTAGTTTTATCTGCTTTAATATCTACACCTTTATGAGTAATCCATTCTTTTAAAGTATCTGAATATACTAAAGAATCTTTTGCAAATTCTCTAAGTATAGTTCCAGAAATAGGAGGAATAAAAGTTAATTTTGATTTCTCTTTAGATTTCGAAGAAGTATTAGAAATATCTTTTTTTGTATTAGTAATATTATTATCAATTATAGTATTGTTTTCTTCTTGTATTTCTGCTGTATTAGCTGGGCTATTTTCTATTTGATTAGTTTCATTACTAACAACAAGTTCAGCTGTTTCAAATTCTGTTTCATTTATTAGTTCATCTTTGGCTTCTTCGGTAGTTTTACCAATTTGAGTACTAACAATTTCTGATTCTATTGAATCATCATTTTGTGAGTGTGAAGTAGTTCTTTTATTTATAAATTTTGCAGTAAATATAATTATAATAATTGCTGTTAGAACTATTCCAACAATAATAAATTTTTGTATTTTTTCATTATTTCTCATAACAAAACCTCCGATTATATTTTTTTTATTAATGCTATTATTTACTTTAAACAGATTTTTATACTTGTTTTTAAAATATATTTGATAAATTAAATGCATATTTATCTCCAATATGATTTAAAATAAATATAGCCTTTTCTAACTCTGAAAGTGCAAATTCATATTTTGAAGATTCAATTAAACTTTTAAAAGAAACAAAATCTGTTTCAACTTTTTCTAATTCATTATGTTCTAAATATAGTGAAAGAACATCATGATATTTAAGCCATTTATCATATACTATATTTATTTTATTTAATAATTTTTTATTGTCTGTGTTATCTTTATTAACTGAATATATTTCATATTCTATTTCAGATAAATGATTTGTCATTTCCTGTATTATCTTTGATGTATATTTTTGAGTTATAAATTCAAGACTTACAACTATAATAATGATAATTAATACAATTATTATTTCTTTATACATATAACACTAACCTTTCTTTTGTTTTTTTCCTTGACAAAAAAACTGACCTTTACCATCAATAGTAGCTAATAGTACTTCTTTAGGTTCAAGATTAAATTCATTAACTTGTTTTTTTAGCCATGAATAAGTTTTATTTATAGATTTTAAGTTATTAAACATTATTTTACCATCTACAATTAAATCATAAGGAATACCTTCATAATTTGGCATTATACCAAAATCTTCTGGAATAGTAGATCTTTTATTTGGTTTTCCTATTACAGTAACTTGACCGCTGGTTTCAAGAATTGCATATTCTACATCTCCAAGGTTAAAATAGTTCTGAGCTCTTAATCTTTCTTCTAATTCATTAATAGTAAATCTTTCTTTTTTTAAAGCATCTTCTTGAATTTTTCCACGGTATATAAGTAAAGAAGGTTTTCCACACAATATTTCACGAGCTTTAAGACTTTTAAGATTTATAAAAGAAATAATAACATGCATAACTAATAGTCCCATTATAGGAATTATTCCATTACTTATGGGAATTCCAGTATCTGACATGGGAATTGTTGCTAAATCTGCAATCATAATAGAAATTGCAAGCTCAAAAGGTTGAAGCTGTCCAATTTCTCTTTTTCCCATCATTCTCATTACAACTAAAACAATTATGTATAAAATGATTGATCTAATAAAATTTATAAGCATAAATCCTCCAAACTTTTTTCTATCTCATTTTTACCAAGAAAAATAAAAAATATTCACTTTTTGAATAAAAAATAAATAATTGTAAATAATATTTTTATAGCTAAAAAAGCTATAAACTTAGTGAAAAAGGAGGCCGAGATTATGGCTAATTCACAAACAGAGACAAGTCAAAATACAGGAAGTAGTATATGGCAAGTGGTAGGAAGGCTTATTGCTGCTGCTGTAGTTTTAGCAATTACTGCATTTTTTACACCTGGATTTACTATAAATAATATATGGGCTTTAGCTATAGCTACAATAGTTTTAGCAGTTATGGATTATCTTATTGCTAAGTTTACGGGTATTCAATCTAGCCCTTTTGGAAAAGGTTTTGTTGGTTTTGCACTAGCTGCAATTACATTATATGTTACTCAGTTTTTTGTTGCGGGATATACAATATCTTGGATGGCTGCAATAATAGGTGCATTAATTTATGGTGTTGTTGATTATTTTATACCTGGCATGCAAAATATGTAGTTTTGCTATAATAAAAAGTTGATACAGTCGATTGTATCAACTTTTTTAGTTGTAATTATGTATGTTTTATGATATAATAAATTTCGAGAGGTTTATTATATGAAAAATATTAAAGATTATAATCTAGAAGAATTAAAAGAGGAAATATTAAATTTGGGTGAAAAAAAATATAGAGCAGAGCAAATATTTAAATGGATACATGTAGACAATGTTACAAGCTTTGATGATATGACAAATTTATCATTAGAACTAAGAGAAAAACTTAAACAAAACTTTTCTTTATGTGTATTTAATATTTTAAAAAAACAAATTGCATCAGATGGGACTATTAAATACTTATTTGATGTGCTAGATGGAAATGCAATTGAAACTGTTCTTATGAAATATCATCATGGATATAGTATTTGTGTATCTTCACAAATTGGATGTAAGATGGGATGTAAATTTTGTGCATCTACAGGAATACCATTTTCTAGAAGTTTAAGCTCTGGAGAAATTGTTGAACAAATATTAGCTGTTCAAAGAGATGAAAATATACGAATATCAAATATTGTTTTTATGGGTATAGGGGAGCCACTTGATAATTATGAAAATGTAGTAAATGCAATAAGAATAATAAATAATCAAAAAGGGATAAATATTGGTGCAAGACATATAAGTGTTTCTACAAGTGGACTTGTTCCAAATATTTATAGATTAGCAGAAGAAAACATTCAGTGTACACTTTCTATTTCACTTCATGCTACTAATAATGAAAAAAGAAGTAGTATGATGCCTGTAAATAATTTATATAATATTGAAGAATTAATTAAAGCTTGTAAAGATTATATAGCAAAAACAAATAGAAGAATATCATTTGAATATGCACTTGCCAAAGAAAATAATGATAATTTAGATGATGCAAAAGAGCTTGTAAAACTATTAAGAGGAATGAATGCACATGTCAATCTTATTCCAATTAATAAAATTGAAAATGGAAAATATACTAAAAGTTCAAATGAGGCTATTTTAAGATTTAGAGATTATTTAAATGATCATGGAATAGTTGCAACAGTAAGAAGAGAACTAGGATCTGATATTGATGCTGCATGTGGACAATTACGAAGAAAAAATTTAAAAGATAATAACAATTAAAAAACAAATTAAAAGCTATACTAGTTTAATGTATAGCTTTTTTACTTTTATATAGATTACATATATTACAATCAGTACAATAAATTACTTTATTTTCATAAACGGCCTTTATGGTTTTTATAAAATCATCTATATTATTATCTATTAAATGTACATAGATTGTCTTAGGATTTAATGAGAGAAGAGTATTTAAAGCATAGTCATTTGAAGAGAATGTGATATCAGATAAATATTTTGCATTAAATTTATTTGTATCATTTATTATTATTTTTTTATTCTCATCTAGTAAAATAGGATTTGAATTATTATAAACTATATTAATAATATTAATATGGTTTTCTTCTGTACTAATATATAATTTAAGTAAAGATATGAACTCAGTATATTCTCGCTTTATAATAAACTTATTAACAGATTTATCAACTTGATCAGCTAGGTATTCAATATATTTTTTTATTCGAAAGGTAATAAATCCTTTTAATACTATAGATTTGTGCTCAGATAAATATTTATAAAAAAAATTGCAAAGAAGGTTTAATGAATCTTCTCTTAAATAAATACATTCGTCTTTATCATCTAAATCATTTAAAGTATAATCAAGTATTTCTTTTTGTTCAAACTTATTAAAGTAAAAGTATTCCCTACATATTATATTTTTAATTATTATTTTTTCATAATTATCTATTACAAGTTTAGAGAGAATTTTGGAAATATCAAGTAATACATTTTTTGAATCTTTATTATTAAAGTGTATAATAATATTTTTATAAATTTT
>AUXO018710457.1_pt1 | contig 15498 bp, 8 predicted proteins | sample 768731 | NCBI WGS metagenome assembly AUXO01 (sample SAMN02715735, study PRJNA202380) | gut metagenome | biome: sheep rumen | host: Ovis aries | place: New Zealand: Palmerston North
ATAATATATCACTTGTACCTAATAAGGATATAGAATATATGTTAAAGGAATTAATTTTAGATAGTGATAAGGTTAATTTAAATAAGTTTTTATCTTTAATTAATAATTATAATTCATATGCTAAAAAAAGAATTATATATAAAGTATTAAATGATATGATTGTATCTGATCATAGAATTGTTGATAGAATTACAATAGATTTTACCCTAGATTTAATAGAAGAAATGGATGAAAGAGATTCTATTGAAATATTATATAAGGCATTTAGAATAATTATTAGTCAAAATGAATTATATAAAGCATATGCGATACATGAATCAAAGAATGAAAGATTCTATTTAAAATTAAGAGGCTTAATTGAAAAGGATAATAGATTTAAGGGATTCTTATCTCATACAGATTCTAAAAAGTATTCTATGACTGAAGATAATAGTATATCTTTTTTAGATGAAATATATAATGTTTATTATTCTAATCCATTGAATAATGATGATTATGTATTTAAGGATAAGCTATTTTCTTATATAGATAGCATGTCATCTAATGAATTAAAGGTTAAAGCTTTAATAGAATGTTATAATAGATATTTTAAGGGTAGGAGCTTAGCATTTAAGTCTAATAAGGATTGTATAAGAAGAATTAGTCAGGAATTATATAAATATCCTTATGAATTATTTATAAATGATTCTTATTGTTATAAAGAATTAGTATCTATTGCGAATGACTTAAAGAAGGATGAAGAATACGCAATGGTTATTTTTAATCTTGTAACTTTAGGTTTAAAAATAAAAAAGAGCTTAGATGATGATATATATAGAAAAGAATTTTTTAGTAAGTATTTAGAAAAATCTTTTGATATAGATTATAGATATAAGGATTTTTTTAGTAATGCATATATTAAATATTTATTTGATTCTATAAACTTATATATTATAAATAATGATGATATAGATAATATTGTTTTAATGTTCCATAATGTGTTTAATAATATTATAAATAATGATGTTGTTAAGTCATATATGGTATCTTATTATAAGGATAATAGTGATAAAAAATATATGTTTTTGTTTTCATATGTAGCACTATATTCTAATAATAATTATAGATATGTATTTAATGAATCAATTAAATATTATAATAATAAGACATTAAAAGAATTCATACTTGCAATTAGTTATTATAATATTGATGATAAGAGTAAAAGTAGATATAAAACATATATAGTAGAATTACTTATATCAAGAAGTAATAAAATTATTGGATTATATTATAAATTGAAATATAAAAAATATTTAAGATAGTAAAATAAATAAGCGTTTTCGTAAAACGATTTCAAAAATAAGGAATAAGCTTTATTTTTTGATTTTAAGCGCTATCTTTTATATTGACATTCTTGTTTATATTGTTGTATAATTCATATTAGATAAATTGTGTTTTATATGGGATAAATATTTAAACATAATTTTATATTTTTGAAATGCTTAGGTTACAGGAGGAAGTATTTTATGGGTTTAGCTAAAGGATTTCGTATACTAAATTTGGTTTTACTAATAGCAGCAGCTGTACTTATGCTTATTACACCACTTTATTATGATGTTCAGCGTATCGTTTTAACTGTTAGGGAAGGCGATACATATAAGACAACTGATGACTTATCTTCAATCGATACTATCGCAGCATATGATATTGATTATACATTAAGAACATTAGATGGTGAATATGCAAAGATTGATAGTGTTACTAAGGAAACAAGAGATGGTTCTTGGACTACTACTATTAACGGCGAAGAAAGAGTAGAAGAATATAAAGGTGCTACTTTTTATGTAGTAGATGCTACAGTATATAGTAAAGATAATGCAGCAACTGGTGTTGTATATCATTTTGAATTAAACGATAAGGACTACCAAATTCTTGGTGGTATTGCTAAAGATGATGTATTCTATTTAGGTATTAAGTCAGTTTCTTCATCAATTAAAACAGAAGATGTTGGTGAAAATATTTCTAAGTATGATGCTCGTGATGAATTAATTAGATACAATGTTGTTACAGGTGCTAATGCATTATTCTCAAATGATAATAATGGTACAACAAATTCATTTGTTTTCTTATTTGTAACAGTTTGTGCAGGTGCAGTTACTTTACTTGCTTCTCTATTCTTAATGAGAAAGAGAACAGAAGTTATTGCAGCTAACGTTATCGCAGCAGTAATCGGTCTTGCAACAGTATTATTCGCAGCAATCTTCTTTACAACATTAGCTCCACATGTTGCACAAGTTAATGGTACAGGTCTTGCAATTACATCAGTAGTTGTAGCTGGAATATCAATGTTTGCAGGTTTAGTTGGTGCAGCATTCGCTATGAAGCAAAAGGAATGCAAGATGCTTGGTAAGGTAATGACTACAGTTAGTGCAATTTCAGCAGTAGTATTATTATTCTTAACATTCTCAAGCATTGGTAAGTCAACTGCATTAATCGTTGTTCCAGTATTTGGTTTAATATTAACATTAGCTGAATTAGCATTATCAATCGTAACATTATTAGTCTTCTCTAAGAATCAAAAGAATGAGAAGTTAAATGAAAATGGTGTTATTGAAGAAGATAATACTTATGTAGATCCAAACGCTCAACCAGCAGAAGATACTAATGAATAAAAATGAAACCACCCATTTGGGTGGTTTTTTATTAGGCAGGTTCGTATAAGGCGAACCTTTTTTCTATGTTTTTTACCAAAAATAGCTAAAATTACGAACCAAAATTTTGGTTTATCGTTTCGTATTAATTTTCTCTTTATTATTGTATATTTAAGTTACATAAAATATTAGAATATGGAGGAGATATTATGAGACCTTTATTTAAGAATTATTCAAATGTTATATCAAATTATGACTTATTATCACCTGATGAAGAATACGAATTATTTAAGATTATAAAAGATGAAAATAAAACTTTATTAGAACGTGATAACGCAAGAGAAAAACTTATATATTCTAATCAAAGATTAGTATTATCTCTTGCGAAAAAGTACTCTAATAAAAAAGTATGTTATGATGACTTAATCCAAGAAGGTAATATGGGACTTATTGAGGCAATAGATAAATTTGATTTAGATAAGGATTGTAGATTATCTACAACCGCATATCTATGGGTACTTCAAGCTATAAGAAGATATGTATTTGAGGAGGGTAATATTAAAATACCTTATAATCAAAAAGAAGATTTAAGAAGATTAAAGGAATCAATTAATGAATTAAGAAATATGTATAATGAGATTCCATCAATTGAAGATATCGCCAAATTTACAGGTTATAGCGTAAAAAAGATCAAAAGTCTAATGTCATATGAATATAGCTTTACATCATTAGATAAGGAACTAGATGATGGTAAAGATTTACATGAAGTTATTCCATCTGATACAATCTCACCTTTAGAAAGAAAGGTATATGATGAAAGATTAAAAATAGTTTTTAATTTAATTGATAAGCTTCCAAATGATCATAAGGATGCAATAAAATTAAGATTTGGTCTTATAGATGGTAAGGAGTGGACTTTTGAGGATATCGCAACAAAAATAGGTAGAAGTAGAGAGCGTACAAGACAAATAATAAATGAAGATATAGAAGAAATAAGAGCTAGAATCAAATTCTAGCTCTTATAGTTATTTAATATTTTATTTGCAGTATCTATTTCATCATCTTTTAATATATCTGGCTCAATTACTTTATATTTTTCTTGAAATTGAGCTAAATAGAATTCTATTTGGGCTATAGATGCATAAAATGTTACTGTATTTCCATCTATTTTAGTATAATTTGGTCTATTTGAAGATACCTTTTTAAATAGATTTAATCCATCATCACTAAATTCTATTACTGCAGTAATTGGATCATGTGATATAAATTCTATACCATATAAATTTGATCTTTCAATGAATGATTCTTTTTCTTTTCGAGAAAGCTTTTTTTGCATTTCAAGCTTAGTAAGTTCTTTAATAGATGATAATCTAATAGAAAATATATGACCACTTTCTGATATTCCTGCAACATAAGTAAAATTATTACTTTTACCAGTCTCTATGATAATTGGTAAAAATTTTTTATATACATTTTTTCTTTTTAATTTATATCTTAAATATTTAGAATCTTTAATTGCTGCATTAATTAATTCTATTTTATCCTTATAAAATATAGATTCTCTTTTTACTTGATCTAATGATGCATATTCATTCATTACACTAAAAAAGTATTTTGCAGGTGTTGGATTTATGTATTTATCATCATAACCAATTGGTGGAATTTCTTTTATGATATTTATTATTTCCTCATTTATATCTAATTGATATTTTTTATAACTATTAGATATGTTATTCTTATCTCTTTTATTCTTTAAATCTAATAAATAATTATCTAATATTTTATTGATAAACAAATCTATATCTTTATTGCAGTTTGTATTTAATTTGTTTAATTCTTGTCTTTTTTCTTTTAGTCTTAATCCAATTGATGCATCTGCAATCTCATAATAATTTAAGAAAACAGCCTTACAATAGGTTTGAAGCCTACCTTCATCAAATGCTAACGCATCATCAATTAAGGTTGTAATAGTCTTAGTTGGTACCTTATTATCTTTAATTTTATATGTTTTATCATCTAAAATATCAAACGGCATAAATATCACTTCCAATTTATTATTTTAATAATTTGCTAATCTATTTATATTATATTATAAAAAGTGTGCAAAAATGATAGTTTTTCACTATCTTTCATTAAAAAAAATAATAGAAATATTATAATATAGAATACATCATATATTTTTCTTTAAATTCTCTTTATTATGCTATAATAAAAATACACTTTTTTAGTCAGGGGTTGAGATAATGGATGAAAAAATAGACTTAATGACCGTTGCGTTAACTGACAATATGGTTAACAAAGGATTTAAATCAACAGAAGAAGGCGTTAAGCTTTTTATTGTTGAAAAAAGAGAATTCTCTATATTAGAGTATCATACTGATTGTAAGATTAAAGCATTAGGTGATACTGAAACTAATGAATTTGCGTTAGTAAAGGAAGTTACAATAATGAATCATACAAACGATTGTTTGAATGATTTAAAGCTAACATTTGAATTTTCAGGTGAAATATTTAGTATGAATCCTGTATTATTAAAATCAATTGATTCATATACAAATGTTACAATTAAAGTTCCTTTCTTAATGGCAAATATTGATAATATTAAAACAGATCAAGAAGAAACAATTAATCTAAGATATCAATTATTTGATTCAAATGATAATTTAATTACATCTGAGGATGTACCATTTGTATTATTACCTTTAGCACAGCCACCACGTTATGCAAGAGTAGATATGAGATTATATACTAAATATGTTACTCCAAACGCATCAGGTATTAAGGAATTAACTTTAAATGCTACTAAATATCTTAAGAATAAGATATCATTTTTAGGATATAATGGTACAACATTAGATGATATATATGATCAAGTAAGAGCGTTATATAATGCATTATATGATTATGGCATTAATTATCAATTACCTCCTGCAGGTGGATTATATATTTTAAGTGATAATCTAGATTTAGATTCTCAGCTTATAAGAATGCCATCTGATGTATTAAAGGATAGAAAGGGTACTTGTATTGATTTAACATTACTTTTCTGTTCATTATTAGAAGAGGTAGGCCTAAAGCCTATACTTATTGTAGAATATGATCATGCATTCCCAGGTGTTTTCTTAAATGATAATGATATGTTTATCAATGGAGAAGAAGAAAATATAACAGAGATTTATAATGGTGCATCAATAGGCGTTAATAGATTCTTACTTTTTGATGCAACATTTGTTAATAACAATTCAGCAAATACTTTTGATGATGCAGTTCGTCAAGGATTCTTAAATGTAAAGAATTATAAAGAAAAGTTCTTTAAGGCAATAGATGTTAAATCATGCCATAGTACAATATTTAAGCCAATTCCATTAAGACTATCTGATGAATTATTAGAGCTTGAAGAAAATGATAAGCTAAAAGATAATAGTGAATCTAATATCATTGAAACTAAGGTTTTAACATTAGATTCATCATATGAACATGATAGATTCTCATTTTGGGATAAGAAATTACTTGATTTAACAGAGATAAATCCATTAGTTAATTTTCATTCTAATCTAACTAATTCAGTTAAATTAAGAGGGAAAAAGCCTATTTATGAGATGCTTCAAACAAATTTAGAATTAAAGCTTTATTCTATTTCTAAAAAGAATAAGAATGATGTTTTCTTAAAAAGCCAAGAGGAATTATTTAAAACATATGAAACAAATGATTCATATGTAAATGAATTAACAATTGATGAAAAGACTTTATTCGCAATAGGATATGATTCTACATTAAGAAACTTAATTAAAAAGAATAAAACTGCAGTAGAAGAAACAGGTGCACAAACTCTATATTTATGCTTAGGCGTATTAGAATATAAGACTAAGAAAAATACTATAGGACACGCTCCATTTATGGTATTACCTGTAAATATTACTAAGGATAAGAGTGGAGATTTATACACTGTTAAATATGATTACGATAATATAATGATGAACGAAACATTCTTCGAATATTATCAATTAAATTATGGTAAAAGCTATAAAGGATATTATAACCTTGTAGGAAAGAATTCTTATTTAGATATAGTAAGAACATTTAAGGAAGAAGGAGGAGATATTAAGTTATTAGAAAACTCATATTTCCTATGCAATCTTACATTCTCTCACTATATTATGTGGTTAGATATCAAGAAGAGAAGCGAAGATTTAAAGAAAAATAAAATCGTTGAATCAATTATTGAATCAAGAAATATGCTAGAAGATGGTGTTGATTCAGATATTAATATAGAAGAAAAAGAAAAATATGAAGATTTTGCAGCACCTCTATATTATGATTCAACTCAATTAAACGCTATTCTTGCCTGTGGTAATGGTAAATCATTTATCCTTGATGGACCTCCTGGTACAGGAAAAAGCCAAACAATAGTTAATATGATTGTAAATGCATTCTACCATGGAAAGACAGTATTATTCGTTGCGGAAAAGAAGGCAGCCTTAGATGTTGTTTATAAGAGATTAAAGAATATTAAGCTTGATCGTTTCTCATTAGAATTACATTCTAATAAGGCATCTAAACAAGAATTCTTTAAAAAGCTTGATGAAACTATAAGCTTAGGTAATACTAAAGAAAAAGAAGACTTCTTACCTAAATGCTATAACCTAGATTCTAAAAAAGAAAATATTTTAGATACTATTAAATTAATGCGTGATAATAAATATTATTATTCATTATATCAATCTATTGTTTCATATTTAGGATTAAAGGATAAATATGAATATAATTATCAATTTAATGATGAATATTTATTATCATTAAATAAAGAAAAATATGATGATACTATTAATATGTTTATTAACGCAAAGAATCTTGCAGCACATATTAATGATTATGATAAAACATTATTAAAAGCTATTAAAAAGGATTATATTAATTTATATGATAAGGAAGAATTTATATCTGATTTTAATGAATTAAATAATCTTATAAATGATTTTTATACTGAATTTAATAATTTAAAGAGTGAATTTATTAATATAGATTATACTATTTCAAATACAGTATTAGTATTAAAGATATTAAATACTATATATGATAATAAGCTATATTTAGGAGATATTAATTATTTTATTTCTAATAAAGATGATTCTATAGTATTAGATACTATTTCATATGGTATAGAATTAGATGGCTTATTAAATAAGAATAAAGAATTTAGTAAGAATCAAATTTTATTACTTGATTCTAATGCTGCAATAAATGAATTATCAAATGTAGAAGGTTTCTTTAAGAAATTAAAGGTTAATTCTAAATATAAGAAGGAATTAAAATCAATTTTAGTACCTAACGCTAAGCTACCAAAAAGACAATATGTTGATATTTATAAGGACTTCTTAAGAATTAATGAATTGAATTCATTAGTACTTGCAAAAGTAGATATTATTAATAATTTAACAGGTATTGATTATATTACTAATTTAGATAAGAGTAATGAAATAAAAGAAATCTTATTAAATACAAGAGAATTTGTATCTGATGTAATTAAAATAGATTCTAATTATATGGATAATCTATTAAAGTTTATAGATATTTATAATTCTCGTGATAATAAGATTAATATGCTAAGAAGTATTTTAAATACTAAGCTTAATTCATTTGTTTTGAAATATGATAGCTTAGTATCAAAATATGATATTGATAAGAATTTATTTGATGATTCATTTGATAATGTATTAGCATTTATTAATGATGCAATTATAGATTCTAATTTTACTAAGGTTATTGATATAGTATCAATTAATAAAGAATTAGCATCTTCTAATGATTTAATGATTAATGATTTTGTTAATGAAATGTTTAATAATAAATTTGATATTAATGAAATAGAAGAAATATATGAATATTCATTAGCTAATTCATTTATTAGATTATATTTTAAGGATGATAAGATTAATTTCTTTAACCCAATTGCCTTTGATAAGGAAATAGAAAAATATAAGAATTTAATTGATGAATATAATAATATTGTAATTGAAGAGGTTTCATCTAGATTATCTAAGAATTTAATTAATAATTCAGTTAAATATGCTGAAACATCACCAATAGGAAGATTAAAGAAGATTGTACAATCTAATGGTAGAGGTACAACAATAAGAGAAACATTAATTAATTATAATGATATTATTAGATCTTATTATCCATGCTTCTTAATGTCTCCTTTAAGTGTTGCGCAATATTTACCTGTAAACTTAGATAAGTTTGATATTATTATTTTTGATGAAGCATCACAGATTCCAGTACATGAAGCTATTGGCGCAATAGCTCGTGGTAAGTCATTAATTGTTGCAGGAGATCCTATGCAGATGCCACCTACAATGTATTTCCAAGCTGATGTATCAGAAGAACAAAATGTTTCTTATGAGGATTCACCATCATTACTTGATGAATGCTTAGCTATTGAATTACCAAGAATAAGATTAAAGTATCATTATAGAAGTCATAATGAAGAATTAATTAGATTCTCTAATGATAATTTCTATGAATCTAGCTTATATACTTTCCCTGAATCTAAGATTAGTGATGTTATTGACTTTAAGTATGTAGAATTAAAAGAACAAAAGAAGACAAGTGATATTACTAAAGAAGAGATTACTGCAATTATTGATACAATAAAAGAGATTTATAGTGATGATGCAAATATTGATAAATCACTTGGTGTTATTGTATTTAATATGAAACAGCAAGAAAAAGTATATGATGCAATACAAAATCTAATTCAAGAGGATAAAAAGATTTCAAGAATATTAGATAATATCTTAAATACTAAGGGTGAAGAATTATTTGTAAAATCTATTGAAAATGTACAAGGTGATGAAAGAGATATTATTATCTTATCTATTGGCTTCCGTCTAAACCAAATGGGTCGTGCATCTGTTGTAGGTCCTATTGTTAAGGCAAATGGAGAAAGAAGATTAAATGTTGCAGTATCTCGTTCAAAAGAAAAGATGATTGTAGTATCTACAATAAAATATGAATCATTCCCATCAGATTCTGAAATACAATCAAGTGGTGCATTAATGCTAAAGAAATTCTTAAAATACGCAATGGATGTATCAGAAAATAAGATTTCTAAGGGTAATTCATCTCCTACAATGGATTTAAAGGAATTCATTAAAAATGATCTTGTAAGATTAGGTTATAAGGCAGTATGTAATGTTGGAGATTCTAACTTCAAAGTAGATATTGCAATAAAAGATGAAAATGATAAGGATTACTTACTTGGTATTATTATTGATAATGCGTTAGTATCTAATACATCACTTCGCGATAAAATATATGTAATGCCTAATGTATTAAATAATTTAAAATGGAAGATTATAACTATTTATTCAGTTGAATACTTCAAAAACAAGGATGCATGCCTTGATAGAATTATTGACGCAATAGATGATCCTTTTGTTAAGGAAGAACATGTATTAAATCCAAAAATCGAAAAGAATGATGTTATAGAAGAAGCATACGATAAATTACCATACAAGGTAACAAAATCTAAAAATTTCACTAAATATGACCTTGAAAAAGGCTTTGATTATAATATTGGCTTAGTATTAAATGATATTATTAATACTGAAGCTCCTATATCATTTGATTTAATCAAGGATAGAATAAAAGAATATTCAGATATTAAAGTATTTAATCAAAAGGCAGTACAAAGATTACGTATGATGCTTAAGATATTAGAATATCAAAAGACATTAGATCAGGATGGCAATGAATTCTATTGGCAAAAGGTAAAAGAAAAAACAATGGATCATTATCGTGCCGCATTTAAGCGTGAATTAAAAGATATTTCTAAAGAAGAAATAATTTGCGCAATGAATAATGTAATAGAAGTACAAGGAAATATTTCACAAGATGATTTATTTAAATTTACTTTAATTGCGTTTGGTTATGATAATAAGGTATTATCAAAGACAAATAAAGAAAGATTATTATATGTCTATGATTATGCAATCCAAAATAATTTATTAATAACTGTTGAATAGGGCATAAGCCCTATTCTTTTTTTTCCTTATAATAGTTTTTGTTATTTCAATAGATATTTAAAAATATCTAATAATGTTATATAATTTATTTAGTTTTGGAGGTATTAAATATGAAATTTAAAGCTTTACCTTTAGTATTAGCATTACCATTATTTTTAGTCTCTTGTGGTAAAAATGATAATAGTGATGTTGTAGAAAATGGAAAAACAAATTTTGAGATAGGACTTGATGATAGCTATAACGCTGTTATAACAGGATATAATGGTAATAAAAGCTCAATTTCTATTCCAAAAAAATATATTTATAATGGTAAGGAATATCCTGTAATTAAAATTGCAGATAACGCATTTAATGGATGCAGTTTCTTATCAAGTGTTAAAATACCTTCAACAATTATGTCTATTGGTAAAGACGCATTCTATGGTACTAAGATTTATAATGACCAAAAGGATAATTCTAATATATATGTAGATGGATGGCTTATTTTGGGTAATGAAATAGGTGATACTAAAATAAGAGGTATCGCATCTAATGCGTTAGAAAATTTTAGTGGAGATTTAGTATTAAATAAAGAAGATGTTACATTAGATGATGAATATGATTTCTTTTCTATTTCAGATAATGCATTTTATGGAAGTAAGATTACATCATTTGAATCAGATATAGATTTTAATTATATAGGTAAATCTTGTTTTAAGAATTCTTCTATTAAGAGTGCTATATTTAATGGTACTGTACCTTATTTTAGTGATTACTTATTTACATCAAGTGAGCTTGAAACTGTAAAAATACCATCTACAGTATGGCTTTTAGGTGTTGATGCATTTAGAGGTACTAAGATTAAAGAAATCACATTAGATGAAAATATTACACATCTTCAAAGTGGTGTATTCCAAGATTGTAGTTTATTAAGTAAGGTTTTATTTAAGGGTAGCAATGTATCTTTTAGTGCATCTACATTTAAAAATGATTCTTTACTTGAAGATATAAAACTTCCATCTAACCTAACATCTATTCCATCTGAGATGTTTTATAATTGTAAATATTTATCAAATATAGATATTCCATCTACAGTATCTTATATAGGTGGACAAGCTTTTTATGGTTGTAGCTTATTAAAAGAAGTAGTATTACCTGATAGCGTATCTAAGCTTACATATCAAACATTTGGTGAATGTAAGATTTTAAAATCAGTAGTTTTACCTAAAAATATAACATTAGAAAATAAAGTATTTTATGGGGCATTAGCTTTAGAAAAGATATATTATAAGGGTAGTCAATCTGATTTAGAAGCACAAACAGTTACATATGATGCATATTTTAATGCTAATTATATTTATTATTATCAAGAGGATTTAGATAACATAGATCCTACTTTAAAATATTGGCATTACAATAGTGAAAATGAGATAGAAGAGATTTAGTATTATGGGTTATTTATATGGTTTAAAAAAAGGAATACCTATAATGCTTGGATATATCGCAGTTTCATTTTCCTTTGGAGTTATGGCTGTTGATAGCTATGGTATAACTCCTCTTACCGCAATTATTATATCCTTAACTAATGTAACATCATCAGGGCAACAGGCTGGTGTTGAAATGATTAGCCATGGATTATCATTATTTGAAATAGGGTTAACGGTATTGTTAATAAATTTAAGATATTCATTAATGTCTTTATCACTATCTCAAAAGCTAGATAGTACAACACCTACTGGATTAAGATTACTTTTTGGCTTTGGTATAACTGATGAGGTATACGCAATTGCAGTAACAGAAAAAGAGAAGATTAACGCAAGATATATGTTTGGTATTATAACATTGCCTATAATTGGTTGGGTTTTAGGTACAACACTTGGCGCATTTGCATCAAAGCTAATACCTGATGAAAAGCTTTTAGATGCTTTAAGTATTGCCTTATATGCAATGTTTATCGCAATAATAATACCTGATGCGAGAAGAAGCTTAAAAATAACATTTGTTATATTATTATCTATATCAATATCTTGCCTATTTTATTATGTACCATTTATAAAAGAGATTGGTATTGGATTTAAGATTATAATATCAACTGTTATATCGGCATTATTTGGTGCAATAATATTCCCAATTAATGATGAAATTAACGAAATAGAATATAGTAGTAAGGATGGTGATGATAATGCCTAATCATTTATACATCACCCTTGCGGTTTTAATTATGGCACTAGTAACATATATTCCTCGTGCTATACCTATTTCATTTATGAAGCGTGAAATAAAGAATAGATATATTAAATCATTCTTATTTTATGTACCTTACGCAGTTATTGCGGCAATAACATTCCCATCAATTCTATATTTCACATCAAATATAATTGTTGCAGGTCTTGGCGCATTAGTTGCGTTAGTATTATCATTTTTCCGTCAAAAGCTATATGTTGTTGCGTTAGTATCAGTTTTAACAGTATACGGCTTATTATGGCTTTTTAGTGTATTAGGGTGGTAAATAGTGAAAAAGATTCTTATTTTAGGTGGTGGACTTTCAGGTCTTGCAGCAGGCATAAGAGCTCTTGAACTTGGATATATACCAACTATAATTGAAAAAAATGAATACGCAGGTGGTCTTTGTACATCCTATGTAAGAAATGGTTCAATTAATGATTTATGTATTCATTACCTTCTTGGTATAGGTAATGAGCCAATGAAAGAAATATATAAGCATTTTGGCTGTCTAAATAATGCAAGTATCATAAAGCTTCCATATCTTTTTAGATTTTATTATTTTGATAAAACAATTACTGTATCAAGAGATTTAAATCAATTTAAAAATGAATTATTATCTTATGCAGAAATAGAAGATATTAAAGAAGTAAAAAGATTTATAAAATATATTAAAAATATGGAATACTTCCCTATGATTGCAAAAAAATCTACTGAAATTATGACTAGATTTGAATATGTATTAACAGGTATGTCTTATTTAAAGCATATGCCATCATATTCTAAAATATCTAGAGTATCTATAGAAGAATATGCAAATAGATTTAAATCTGATATATTAAAAAGCTTTATATTATCATTTATGCCAAAATCATTTTCTATAGTTTATTTAATTGGCTTAATTGCAAAATTTGTAACAGGAAATGCAGATATCTTAAATATATCATCTAAAGATTTTTCATATAATGTATTAAATAAATATTTATCATTAGGCGGTAAAATACTTTATAATGAAGAAGTATTAAAACTAGAATATAATGATAATAAAATATCTAAAGTTATTACTAAAAACAACAGCTTTACTGATTTTGATTTTGTTATTAACGCAATGCCACTAAATTATTTTTATAATAATATATTAGATGAAAAATATAGAACGGATTTAGTTTATAAAGAAATAAATGACCTAGATAATAATAAAATATTATCAAGCTTTATTGTATTCTTTAAGGTTAAAAAAGAATATAGCCATCAAATACCACATTATTTTATATTAAATAATAAAAATAATATTGATGTTGCAGGTAATATAAATCCATCTATTGGATTTAGATCTTATGATTACATACATAATAGTGATAATACAATTACAATATCAGCGATAGTAGATCAAGATTACAAAAATTATTCATTTTGGGAGGATTTGAAATATAAATCCACATATGAACAATATAAAAACGATAAAGCAAAAGAGCTTATTTTAATGTTAGAAGAAAGATTTAGTTTCTTACATGGTTTAATTGAGATATCCGATATAATTACACCATTATCATTTAATAAGTGGGGAAATGTATTATATGGAGGATATTTATCTAATTTATCAACAAAAACTTCAACTCGTGGTATTTTTGAGGTAAAATCTAGTTATGTTTCTAATTTGTATCACGCAGGTCAAATGGTTTATATGATTGGTGGTATTGTAGGAGCGTTAATAAATGGTAAATTCGCAGTTGAAGTAATAGATTATCATAATAAAAAAAGTAGGTAATAAATATGGCAAGAAGAGGTCTTAGAAGTAATAGAATAAAAGATAAGGATCCTGAAGAAAAAAAACCACAAAAGCTTGAGTTCACTTATCAATTTAAGGTTAAAGAAACAAAAGAATTATTAGAATTCTTATTAGAAAAAATGAATACATCAAGAAATGTATGTAAGCAATTATTATCTAATAATCAGGTTTTAGTTAATGGCGCATTAGAAAGACAATATAATTTAATGCTTGCAAAAGAAGATGAGGTTAAAATTTCAAAAAGACCTATTCATGATGATTCTTTTAATAAAAAGCCTAAGAAAAGAAATATAAATAGACCTAAGAAAATAGATATTATATATGAGGATAAGGATTTTATTGCGATAGATAAGCCTGAAGGATTATTATCTATTGAAAACGGAAAGGATATTGTATCAGCATATTCTTATGTATCTGAATATTTAAGATTAAATAATAAGTTAGACCGTCCTTTTGTAATTCATAGAATTGATAAAGAAACAAGTGGAGTTTTAGTATTTGCTAAAAATCCATATGTTCAATCTAAATTACGTCTTGAATGGAATAAGTATGTAGTATTAAGAGAATATATTGCGTTAGTTGAGGGTGAAATGCCTAAGAAGAGTGATAGAATTGTTGTTAATCTTTTAGAAGATAAAAACAATATGGTTTATGTCGCAAAAGGACATGATGGTAAAACATCTATTACTAATTATGAGGTAATTAAAACTGATGGTAAATATTCATTATTAAGAGTTTTAATTGATACAGGACGTAAGAATCAAATAAGAGTAGTTTTAGCTAATTTAGGTCATCCTATTGTAGATGATGATAAATATGGAAGTAAAACTAAGACAATAGGTAGATTAGG
>AUXO012650349.1_pt1 | contig 15496 bp, 15 predicted proteins | sample 768731 | NCBI WGS metagenome assembly AUXO01 (sample SAMN02715735, study PRJNA202380) | gut metagenome | biome: sheep rumen | host: Ovis aries | place: New Zealand: Palmerston North
CAATCTACATCGCCTGCATGAACAGGGTTTTACCGTCCGCGAAATCGAGATTCTTTCTGGCGTGTCCAAAAGCCAAGTTGCACGATTCCTAAACACTCCGCAACAAACAGCAGGAACATCCAAACCTTATAAAAACGGAATCCCGCAACGAAATCGACGCAATTTATACGCCAAAAGACTCGATGAGATAAATCTTGCGGAAGTCCATAAAAAAGGCGAAGAAGAAATTGTGTGGAGGTAAATAGAAAATGAACTAATTCATCATTGTTTCTAAAAACTCCCCTCTAAATACATCGTCTCAGCTCCAATAATTATAAACAGAAGTGGTTCGCCCAACTCATTTTTTATTTTTTTCCATTCTTCTTTATCAATTTTTGATGGACTTGGATTCTTCTCTGGATGGGAATGCCATTCACCTAAATAACCAATCCGTCCATTTGTATCGTTGTTTATAGAATTCCATACATCTAAATGTTTTTCATCCTGACGCAGGAACGCATAACGAGTTCTTTCATCTTTAACACAAGCAGACGTTACCGATTCAACATACAGAGATTCTCCACCAATGATACCTAAAATAATACCGCCATTCTCATCAGATGTCATTGCATTTTTCTGTATGCTTTCAAATTCATCAATGGCTTTCTTCGAAAAGAATATTTGATGAGTGTTTCCTCTTTCATCAAGATACTGTAGCTGCGGACTTAAGATACTTTGCATGAAGGACAACCTGTATTTTTAGGAATTTCTCGGCATTGCATACACCCCCACACATTGTCATCGCATTCCTGCCACCAAAAAACTGATTCTTGGCTACTATTCTTTTGTAATGATTTAAACAAAGCCGTCATCATTAAATTTGCCGCAGATATCGAAGCTGTTATCGGGAACGGAATATAGACCGAATTGCACGAATCTACGATATATTCATCATCGGGTAATTTAGGAAGCAACGTTTCTTTCGCGAAATCATCTATGCATTTCAAGCAAGCCTTTTGCGTATCCTTTATAACGGATGCACAAACAGCATGACTTCGACCATAAATATAGCCGCAAATATACAAAGGCATCTTTTGCATTTTACATAGCCGTCTTCCCAGGTAATTAGAGAAAGCCTCATTTCCCGTCGTATCTAAAATAATATCATAAGGCAACTCGGAGTTTTCGTCGAACTCTTCCTCAAAATTCCTAGTTATAGCAATGATTTTAAGATTGTGAGAAAACTCATCTGCTCCTCGGCATTGGTTGAGCATAGCATTCTTCATTTCTAATGCTTTATTTTTTTTTACTGAAGACAATCCAAGATAATGGCGAGAAAAATTTTCTACACCATATATATCGGAATCAATAATGGTCAAAGGCTGGTTAAACCCAGCTCCAGATTTAATTAGCATGGGCAGTAAGTTACTGCCCAAAGTGCCGCATCCAATAAGCATAATTCTTTTATATCGCAAGGAGGTTCCTCTTTTAGCCATTAAATTTCGTGAAAACATATTAGACTTTGTATGACAAAACGGCAAACAAGTAATATAATCGTCATCTCCATCTGATGGGGATACAAGCAAGCCTAATAAGTTTCCCTTCCATTCAAAAATCAAACTGAACTGTTCTTTATTATAACATCTGCGAAGAACGATTTTCAAAAAACGACTATAAGCTCTCTTGCCAAGACATTTTTTACCAAATGCAAGTAAATCTTTTTTTGTTGGGAATGGATACTCAAAAATTGAAAAATCTACGTCCCGATATAGACGATATCGCTCTCCGAAAACTAGAAGTTGATCCGAACTTCCTTGTTTTGAATACTCAACTCTGACATTTCTTGGCCCTACTTGATTTATTTTAAAATGGCCCTCTTCTTTTCCATCAACCCAATACGCAAGAATCTCTCTAGTAAATTCTTTTGCATACTCCTTTGGTTCCAAATCCAACGTACCTTTTATCGCCTCTAAAATTTGCAAAACAGCATGATACGGGTTAAACGCATCAAAAACATTTGCACCATGTTGTATGTAACACAAATCACCCTGGTCACACCCCTTTTGATTAAAGTGCGGAATTTTCCGATAGAAGCCCTTCATTTTTTCATCAACGAAATACACAGAAGGGAAATCAAGGCATTTCGTATCTTTGAATATAAGTGTCAAATTTACCCTGCCGAACCATTTAGTATCAACAAAACCGAAAAATTCAAGCGGAGAACCATCTCCATTTGTGTGAAATCCGCAAATAGAGAGAGCATTAACCAAACCTTCCCAGATCCGATTCATTTTAGCCGGCCCTTGTTGTGCGAGGCGGCTGCCTAAAATTTGGAGTATAGCTATCCTTTACATCCGGGAAACGATTGCCATCATCATGATTGCCAAGATGCGACATCCTAAGTACCATGCACACTTCAGGCAATGAGCTCCAGTTATTCATTTGAATAGCTCCACGAAATCCAGAAGCAGAAAGCTTAAGCCTGTTAAAATCCTCCTTTGAGCACTTTATAGTGTCGCTTGGGTCTGCAGGATTTTCAACACAAACCTCACCGCAATTGTCTTCGTTTAAAGGCAAATTCAGTTTTTCTATACCAACAAGCACTTTCTGCAACTCAGTTTCTATATCATTTAGGAAAGGTCTTTTCCCATTGACCTTTTCGGCCAAACTCATCAAGAAAATAGACGAAGGTCCTTTTTCTTCAACCCACAGAAAGTCACGCCAGCCCTTCAAAATACGATATATAGCTCGATCACTATTCGTTTTATTCATAAAATACATATTCAACAAACGTGGATCAGAAGCCCTCCAACGATACACCCCATCTTCGTCTCTATAAGCAAGCATGATGGACTCCGTAGGCAAATCCTCCCAAGTTTCCTCAACCTCTTCCTCGTCAGATCGAGAAAATCCAACACTTTCGAACGCCGCAGATTGATCATGTATTTCTTTAAATTTATCCGGTGGCGCTGAATATAGCGGAACATCAAAATGAATCTCATCATTCAAGGTGATGCAATAAGACTTTTTCCCCTTTTCTGCGCTTTTCCACCCGTTTTCTTTTGCAAGGGGCTTTAATATGGAATCCACCATATCAAAAAAATCACTTGCAGCCTGCCGAGGCATAGAGCCGTCTTCAAGATAAGACAACGGGAGATAACACCCATAGTCAAAATCGACCTGTTGCTTCGGAGGATTATACGGCATATTTTGCGTTCCATAGCCAGCAGATCCTTGGCGCATAAAACGAGGGATTACACGCTCCCCCTGTTTTTCCGTTTGTTCGCGAATTCCCTTCGTAAGTGCCGATTTTACCTTTTTCCTAGCATCTTCTAAAAGGTCTGCAACCTCTTTAGTCACAGCAATGTTTTTAAGATACTCATGAAAGCATTCATTCAATGTAGTTGTGGACATTATTCGTCGTCTCCTAATCCCATGAATTTTAAAAGATTTGTTCGCTCTTTTTGAAAAGCTGATTGAGCCTGTTGCGCTAGAATTTCCTGCGATTTTTTCGATGCCTTGTCCAACGCGATGTATTTTATCTGCTCCTTCGGAGGCTCTACATCTATCTTAAAATAGCGATCGTCTCCCAACTGAAATCTTATGACATTCTCCGTAGCAGCTTCTTGGGCCGAAATTGCAAGATCAAACAACTTTCCCTTCCACTTAGAAAGAAAGCCCGAATTTTTCCATCGGCAAGCATCAGTAACACCAGAGCTCATAGTACCGATGTGCAATAGATTATATGAATCTTTAGAACTGCCTAGGTACTTCTCGGCCTCAATACAAGCATAATAACCTGGATGGTTTGCAACAAGTCCCCCATCCACCATGTAACATCCACTAAGACCATCCATTTTATGGATTGGAAAGTATGTTGGTGCTGCACTCGTTGCCAAGGCTACATCAACTAATTTGAGTTTTCCATCCATAACCAAATTTTTGTTATGAGGCGTTTTAAATACTTGAGGCTTTCCCGTGGAATAATTAACAGAAGGAATCAATACATTATGCTTCAAATCTGCAATTTTTTTATCTCCAAAAAGTTCCGTCAAAGCATTTCTTAAGCATCTATCACTAAATTTGTTTTGAATTAAACCAGCCCATCGGAGTGGATTCATGCCAAATCTTGGAAAAATTTTCGGACCCCACTTTATATAGAAATTAACCATATCTTTAGTATGGATTTCCGCAGCCAAAGCAAGAGCGTTTATACCACCAATTGATGTTCCTGCTATTAGAGAAAAATAGTTTGCCAGTGGACCGTCTAGCTCATCTTCCAAAAGAGAAAGAACCGAAGCCTGAAAGAAGCCACGAAAACCTCCGCCCGAGAGAGAAAGTAAATACTGCTTAGTTGAATTATCATTTGACATATTAAGCTACCTTTATTTTTATGAGGGTAATTAAGCAAAACCCGTGCCAATAATCAAAAATACCGAATTTGCACTTTTTCGGCTCCCTAAGCAGGGCCTTCCGCCCTCACAACGTTTCGTTACTGAACAAAAAAGCAAATACTGTTCAATTTTGAAACTTTTTCTCATTTTTCAAAATAAAACCTTGATTTTTGCACAAAAATAATGTAAATTTTGAGAAAATCTCTCAAAATTCAAGGACGTAGACAATGCTTTTATCATTTACCGTTGGCAATTTTCGCTCTTTTAAAGAAAACAAGACATTCTCCATGAGAGCCGCCTCTATCCAGGAACTCAAGGAGTTTGTCCGCGAAGATTGTGGTGAAAGTATTCTGCCTGTTACAGCAATTTACGGAGCCAACTCAAGCGGAAAAAGCAACCTTCTTACAGCAATGTTGGCGATGAGAAGTGTATTATTGTCTTCTATAAAAACGAATCCCACAGAACCGCTCAACACCGACATATTTAAACTAGACGAAGCATATTCTCAAAAGCCCACTCATTTTGAAGTTGTATGCACCATAGAATCAAAAATATACCGTTACGGTTTTGAATATAACGAGAAAAAAATAACGAAAGAATGGCTATATGACGCCACCAAGGGAAAAGAAAAATTGCTCTTCACTCGCAACGAAAACGGAATAGGAGTAGACGATAAATTTGCGGAAGGTCAAGGCAAAGAAGAAATAACCACAGATAACAAACTGTTCCTTTCCGTGGTCGCAAACTTTAATGGGAAAATATCTATTTCCGTTATGAATTGGTTTCAAAATTTCAATATTTTATCAGGAATCAACGACGAAGATTTCAAACTATTCTCCATCGACTACATCACAAAAGATTCGCCCGAAGCAACCAAAGCGAAAAATTTCTTAAGAAGCATGGATTTAGGATTCTCAAGTTTGAAAAAAATCGAAATGAATTTAGAAGACACGTTCCCCCCTGATTTTCCAGAAACCATGAAAAAAGAACTTCTAAAAAAAGTTTCAAAATCAAAAATTCCATTCCTTAAATCCGGGCATATATTCCACTCAAATGATGGTTCTGTTACAGAACATTTTTTCTCCGTTGAAGAAATGGAATCTGAAGGAACGAAGAAAATTCTCAATATGTCGGGCCCCATCATAGATTCTTTAACAAATGGCCAAACTCTCGTTATTGACGAACTTGACGCAAAGTTACACCCGTTACTAACAAGAAAAATCATTGAAACATTCAATTCACCAGAAACCAATCCAAACAAAGCACAACTGATTTTTGCTACACACGATACAAATCTTCTAAGCAACAAAATATTACGACGTGACCAAATCTGGTTTGCAGAAAAAGACAGAAACGACGAATCAACGGACATTTATCCGCTGAGCGATATCAGAGAACAGAACGGCGACAAAATCCGCAACGACCGCATTTATGAGAAAGATTATATAAATGGAAAATATGGAGCAATTCCCTTCTTAAGGAGTTAATATGAAAAAACTCTCGTTAGAAGAAATTGAACAGGAAGAAGTGCTACACGCTAAACGAATCGAGCAGGAATCGCAACCCAAAGAGCGATTCGTAAAGCTCACGTTTTTGATTGCAACCGAAGGCACACAAACAGAGCCGAACTACTTCAACGCGCTTAAAGCGGAACTCGAAAAATCGAACCGATTCAGTATCAACATTTCCGTGCAGGGCAAAGGGAAATCAACGACCGCTCTTGTCGGAAAAGTTCATCGACAAATAAAATACAACCACCAGGAATACGACCGCGTTTGGGTCGTCTTTGACAGGGACGAATTCCCAGATTTTGACGAAGCCATCCAACAAGCCGCGGAACACAAAATCAATTGCGCGTGGTCAAACGAAAGTTTTGAACTTTGGCTGCTACTGCATTTCAAAGAAGTTTCTAAACACACGAGTCGCAAAGATCTCTACGATATGCTAGAAACTGCCATTCGCAACGAATTGCATAAAACAGACCCAGAAGCTCTTTACGACTATTCCAAAGGCGATCCCCAAATTTACGAGCACGTAACAAAACTCGGCAATGAAGCTGACGCATTTACAAGAGCCGAGGCCCTTAGGAATAATTTCAAAGATTCAACAAATGCACCAAGTTCGCAAAATCCTTGCACACACGTTGATAAACTTGTATTTGAATTAAGAAATCCGGAACTGACGGCAGAGAAAGTTCGGGAAGAAGAAAAGAACGGAAGCTCAGGCCACTAAAGGACTCGTTCAATGATTCTTGATAACGACCCACTCGGCATACGCAGCATTGATATTAAATACGAAGGTTCGACTAGAGCGACCCAGTATTGCATTGACGATTTTATGAAACGTCTTTATGGCAGTCGCAAAATTACGGACATGACCATTTTGACTTGCGAAAAATATCACGCCCTAATGCTATGCTTTGAAAATCGGGACCTCGTTGTTTTTATCAAAAGCGGATTGACTTCGGGTTATTCTAGCGAAGGCCCCAAGGGAACATCCCTTATCATTCGCCTTGCCGAAGAAGCCGGAATTATCATTAAGGAAATGAAGGCCGCACCTTCGCTATTCAAAAGAATCAATTCTTCTCTCGCTACAGTAAAGGATGTAGAATTCATAAAAAAGAACAGCAAGGAAAGTTTTGATTACGACCGTCTTTGCCTAAAGAATGTCGATAAAGAATATGTCCAACGAGCAAAAGAATCCTTCAAGAAAAACAAGGATATCATTTTCGTTAGGACTGAAGACGAAAAAACAAGAGATGCTGTTGAGATTGACAGGGCTAAGGCATTAAAGATACTGCAAGAAGTTCACGATGCCGTAACCAAATCAAAAGATTCATCACTTTTGTCCGACTTTGGGAATTTCTCTTCAATTCTGTCATTCATCAAGAGTTTTCTATGAAAATTCTAAATCTCTGCACTTTAGCCGGCTTCCCCTCTTTTTTCTTTGAAGAGATGGAAAAACATACAGAATTACTGTTGAACACAGAATTTGAAGATGAATTGGTTGAAAATCCAGTCTTTCAAGATTTGATTGATAGAATAACAGATTTCTCCAAAGACTGTAAAATCATTGGCTACCACTACACTAGAGCCGACAAAGACGACATTATAAAAGGCGGCCTGAAATCAAGAACTGGCCAAGAAATTAGGGAAACTTTTTTATCTCGTTATGGAAAATTGTTTACAGACGAAGAAATCACTTCAATAAAGAAAATATGAGCATTTGCTTTTCCAGAAAAAGATAATTTTCGCCGAGACAACCTAATTTACTTTAATTTAACCACGAATGCTCTTTTTAATGGTGATGCAAGGCCACTACTAAAGCATTATGGCGGAGAACAAGTGTATATGCCCCTACAAAGAGAATCCTCTATCACTCAGAAACTCCAAGATATCGGCACTTCACTTTTGATTAAAGCCATATTAGCCCCAAAACAGTTGAGCAACTTTTATGAAGGCGATATTGCGAAGATTGCGATATCGTCATTTCATCGACATCTACGCCCTGACGCAACACAATGTGATCGCGATGCCTATCAACGAGAACCAATTTTACCAAATCAAATTGAGATCATTGATTTAAGTAAACTGCACTACAATAAAGTACAAGAAGAATATTGCGATACAAGCTTACATTAGACATAAAATCCTCTAACAGAATAAAATTATAAAAATCACTCTATTTTTTGTTCTTTTGCAAAATCGATGGACAACTTCGTATATGATTTTTGATGACACTTCTTTATGTCAGAAGATGTTTGTAAAATAAATTCCAAGCGGTTCCCATTAAAATCAGGAAAAGCTTGTTTCAACACATCTAGGCCGTCAGGATTATTAAATCGCCGTTCTAATATTTTTTTTAATGTATTTTTTGCATTCGTACAATTATAGCGTTTTTCCATATTTAGGTGTTCTTTTCCATACAATTCCTTCGCATAATCATTTTTACATTTGAAATGTATTTTAAAAGTTTCATTTATTTCGTTCAATAAGACTGATTCTTTTGTTGAAAATTCAAACGGATTTTGATCATCAGTATCTTCTTCAACATATAAACAAAAATCTTTATCAAATTCTAAATCACTTTTCTTTTTATTACATTTTGAACAGCACGGAAATAAATTATAAAAGGATATGCATAAAAAAGGATGCTTTGATTTACATTTATAATGATCTATTTCAAAATCAACTTCTCCTTCAGCATCTGTTGCATCATCATCAGAAGCATTCACATCAATCATGTTACAATAGACACAAGAAAGAATTGGAATTTTTTTCATTTGTTCTGCAAATTCCCATGAGATATCATCATATCTTAACGCATACACAATATGTTTATAAAACTCTTGTTTTTTTCCAAAAAGTTTTATCTTAGTTTCTGCAACGTTACTCGAATCAAATATTAAATCATACTCATCGCATTTACGCTTGAAATCAGAAGGTTTAAGCAAAATCAAAGAGTCTAATTCGTTTTTTAATTTTTTTAGGTAATCTAAACACGATGTATTTTCTGCAGTTTTCTTTCTTTTTTTTAGTTGATCAATAGCAATCTTCAATCGATCATCCGGTTTTTGGAATTTTTTCCCTTTAGAACAATTATGTCGTTTAAACAAGCTGTCTTTATATGCCTGCGCATACCCCTCTATAGTGGAATCTATTTTTAAGCGATACATATTTAGCCTCTATTCTTTTCTAAAAATTTTTGTTTGATATGCTGTCTTAAAAAATCATCGCCAATTAAGGAAATATACTTTTCAGCAAGTTCGTCGCTCCACCCATTTCCAGATTCTTTACCCAAAAGATATTTTATCAAAGAATTAATTTTATTTTTTGCAAAATCACCAACAAAGTAATCCATGAAAAAATGTTGATTTAACAATACGCACACATTCTGCCCAAAAGAATCCATCTCTTTTTTAAGCACTTTTCCCATTTCCATACACGTCACGTTATTTTTAGGAAAATCAGATAAGATAAAAGGAGAATGTGTAATCACAAACAAATTGAAATTCAAATTTGTTTCTTTGCTCAATACTTTCACCATCATCATCACTTTATTTATAAATTGACGTTGATATTCTGGGTGAAAACAGATTTCGACCTCATCAAATATCAAATTCATACATTTATACTTAAACAAACTATTTGACTCAATTGAACCAACATTTCTAATATGGTACAAATGCGTTGACAAAGTATGCAGCATTTGCCGTTCACCAGAACTCAAAGAAATATACGGAATATTTATTTTTCTGTCTTTCTTTTTTTCGTCAATTTCATCAAGAAAAATATCATAATTAAAAATTGGAGGAGGGGTATTTTCCATTATGTATTTAAATGTGTATTTTATTCCACATTTTATAGGTTCTCCAATTTTTGACAAGATTTCGAATCCAAAAGGACGAATAAAACAATCATCTTTAGTGTTATTAGGGATGCGAAAGCGCCATTTATCACACAAGCGACGCACTTGTCTAGTTATCGCCTCAAAATATTGATTTTCAGAAAAAGATCCTTTTTCTTTTATTTCTTTAAAAAGATCATCATTATTATCAATATTCAAAAAATTCACAACCTGATGAATTTTGGTCACCACGTGAGAATCAATACTCTTCAAGTCTCTTAAAAAATTTACATAATTAAACTTATCAAAAGAACCAAATTTATTCCACACAGATGATTTAGAGCCACGCCGATTATAACGTTCAAAAAGAGGATTAGTTACTAAAATTTTTTCAATTTTATTTTTTAGATAAAAAAGGGCTAATTTTTTTATTGGAGGGACATCCTTTTCTTTCATTATTGATCGCAAGTGAAATTCGTCAATTATCAACTTGTAAACATTGTCCTTTCTTTTTCTTATTTGCAAATCAACATTACTTACAAGTTTTAAAAAAGTCAACGTTCTAGATAAAATTTTACGCTCATTAAATTTGAAAACAACATTATTTAATCGATATTCACCGTCAAAAGATTGTTTTGCGAATTTTGAATACAATAAAAGAGCTAATACACGACTTGTTTCAACCTGCTCTTCTTTCACCAAATCAATTTTTCCGCCATCCCTAGACGGATTTATTACAATAGGCCTTGTATATCCGTCATTTTTATGAAATAGATTATTTAGCCAGCAGTCATTATAAGTGGAAACATTTCCATTTCCATCAACTCTATAGCATTCAACTATATTATTCTCAGGAATAAATGATTGTATAGAAAAATTAGAAATTACAGTATGAAAGAAACAATCTATAAAGGGTACACTTCTTTTTTCTTTGATAGATAAAGAACATACATCCACATTATTCGTAATATTCCTTAACGAAATGTTAAAATCATCACAGTCTAATAAATATTCAATTCCATCAATTGAATAATATAGCATCACATACAAATGAGCAACAAAACATAGTGGATCATTTTTTTCCACTCTTTTTTTTAGCAGATATGTAAAGTTGTTAATTGCCATATACATCAAGTCCATCAAGGAACTTTTACCGCTACCATTTCTACCAACAACAGCGCAAACTGAAATTTTTTCACCCCAATAATCGTTCAAGTCAATTTTCCGATTATTACAAACAATAGCCTTTGTTTTTTTATTTTTATCATAAAAATCATTAAAAAAATAGCGCCCCGGTTTTAAAACCTTATAAAGCTTACATTGCCTCACGATTTCGTTATCTTTTATTTCGATACAATTTATTGAAAAGCTCATAATACTCCTTTTTTATAAGTAAAATTTCTACATTCCTTTCGTTTCCGCATCTTCCATCAGCGTCTCTTTAATTTCAATCACTTTATCAGCATATCCAAAGTCATGGATTGAAGCTATGATAATTTGATGATTTGAAAAATCTCTTTTCAAAATTCCCATCATTTTTCGGACATTCTCCTCTGAAACTTCTCGTCCGCTTGGAGAATCCAGAATGATTGGTAAATAACAATTACATTTTTCTTCAACAAGTCTCACATATGCAAGTTTAAAGCAGAAAACAATTTTATGGAAAATTGCTCCTGATAGACTCTTTAAATCTGATGTAAAAATGTAATCCTGACTAGGGCTTGTGTAGTCAACAACATCCAATTCTTGTGCATAGCCATAGATTATGGAATGGATTCTATCTATTACAGACGTATCTGTTTTTGCCAAGACATCCATTTCTTCTTCAACTTCTTTTCGTTTTTTTTCAAACGACGTCAAAGCATCCTTAACCGCACTTTGATTCATGTTCAATGAACTGATTTGACGGTCATATTGACTTTCTAAGGTTTCAACTTCTATCAAGCTCAAATCAGAATCAGCTTTTTCTATTTCCGCATCTATTTTGGAAAGATTCTGAGTGTACGAGCAAATTTCATCCGCAAGGAGTTCAATTCTAGCTTTAATCAAAGATTTATTTTCTTCGACACCAATCAGATTTTCTTTCGTTATAATTTGACTTCGGCCATCTTCTAATTTTATACTCAACCGCAAAGAATCTATAAAATTCACAAAACTATTCTGATCTTTCAAGCATCTTTTTAGGATGGATACTTCTTTTTCTGAAGCTCTTTTCTTATACTCAAGCAAGGTTTTATCTTTTTCAAGAGCAACCCTTGACGAATCCATTACAAAATTATGTTCTTCATTAAGTGTACTTTGATATTCTACGATATTTTGAAAGTTCTTATACTTGACAATAGCTCTATTGAGAGAATCCAACTTTCTTGACAGATTCTCCGAATGTTTTCCAGTCAAAGACAATATAAAATCATAGATATTGAACCGAACATTTCCAATAACTTTGCCACGATTTAAAAGAGTCCACCCCTTTTCCTGATCAACATAAAACACGCCCAGTAAGTTTGAAAGTAAAATTTCATCATTCAACTCAAAAACACTCTTTTGCAACGACAACTGTTCCGCGGGAACCACAAAAAATTCATCGTTAAAAGACACTTCTCTATCTTTTCTGACAATTTGAGCTGTTTCTCCACTTTCTAGTTGAAAGTTAAGTGTAAATTCCGGTTTTGTTAATGGAAACTTTTTTGTTCCAGGAATCGGATATCCCATTGCATAAATTAAGCTTCTCAGCAAAGTGGTTTTGCCAACACTATTTGGGGCACTATGAATAAGGTTAAATCCTTTTTCAAATTCATACCTTTTTTCAAAGTAGCCATCTTTTATCAATAATGAGTTTATAATCATATGCCACCCACATTTTCCCTGATATTATTGATAACAGATTGATTGTTGAAAATTTTTCCCAAAATCATATAAATAAGCATCTTTTGTTGATCCGGTTCTACATCAGGAAAAAAACTTGTAAATAAAGCCCAATTTGCTTTAATAAAATCCTTATATTTTTTTGTTTTATCCTGCATTTTGTACTTCTGATATTCCGCAAGCACTTTTGATATGAGTTGAAACTTATGGGAACTATCTTCTATAACAAATCCATATGTTTCCTTCACAGAATCTCTCAGTCCGTAATCACCATCAAATTCTTCATCTATCATTTCATCTGTTACAAACTCATTTCCACTGTCGCAAATAACAGCAATAATGCACCAAACTATATCTCCTTTCGTCAAAGTTATATTGACATCTTTTTTTGAGGCATTCTTTTGAAATTTCAACTGCAACTTTTCAAGAATTTGCTTTTTTGCAATATTCCGATTAGCAACATCATCCATAAAATTTTCTACTGACTTGCTAATTTCTTTATAGCGATTATCTTCATCATCGCCATAGAATGGAATCACCTCTACAGACAGCTTATCTTTTTCAATATTTGATAGATTGTTGCTTTTTATAATACCATCAATTATTCCCTGAGAGTTCGCACTCAATTCACTGTATTTAAGACTTGTTCTTCCAGAAATATAAGGATCTTTGTCCTTCTCTGCATGATTGAATGGATAAATATGATTGTTTGTTGTAAAAACAAGCGATTTTACATTTTTCTTACCACCGGCATCATTCAAAGACTCCAAAGCCTTTTCCAACTTACTTTTAACATTCGTGTCTTGCTCTGGGCTTTGTGATGATTTCGCTTGAATATATGAGGTTTCACCATCATTAAAATTGATTTCTATATCTTCTGTAGCACCTTCAACACGAACGCTTTTAAAATCATTCTTGATATTCTTTAAAACAAGAACGATTGCTGCATTGTGTTGAAAATCCCACCCGAAATCACTAGCAGATGCATTTCTGTTTGCCATTTTCCAACCCCTATATGCTCTATGCGACTGTCACTTGCCCGTTCATCAATAAAGGCAAAATTTTATCTCGTAGTGTTGTGAGGCGAGAGATTTCTTTGATGTTTTTTTGAATTACGGCTTGCATCGGGACAACCAAAGTACTAAACTTTTTTATCAGTTCGTCAAAATTATCTTTCGCGATGCAAATAGGGTAATTCATGATTCTTGTTTTGTCGCCACGAGGCATTTTACTGCCTTTTGCACCCTGCATTACATAGTCAAAGAAATCATCTTGCCATAAGGTCTTATAGACAAAATATGAATTATCCGAATTTAGAGAACGAATACAAAGGACATCTGTAGAGCATGTTCCACTTTGGTCTGCATACCATATTTTCTTGAAATACGGACGAATGTTTGATATCAGAATATCGTCTTTTTCGTAGCACAAGACATTCCCAGATGCAGGTTTTAAGATTTCACCGCTTAAGCCCTGTTTTTGAGGCATCATATTATCTGTGGAAACGTAATTAAACGCTTTATCAAATTTGGTCGTTGTTTTGACATATTCCGCAAAGTCTGCCAAAGTTTTCACTTCCCACCCTACAGGTATTTCCCTTTTGAGGGTTGGGTTGTAGGTCATGGGACCACCGGTGATTTTGTAGGGGCGGCTGTTTTTGTCGGGGAAGTCGAATTGGACGAACCAGCAGTCGTATAGGCGTTTTGCCATTGCTTCGAGTTTCTGGTTCATCTTTTTGTTGAGGGCGATTTTCCTATCAATAAAAGAAAACAGATTTCCGATTTTTTCCTGATCTTTGATTGATGGCAATAAAATTGGAATTGAATTTACAGTGCCATTGGAAAGAGTGTATCGTTGACCGCTTCCGCTTGCATTGTTTTCAAAATACTTTTGAATATAAGACGAATGCATAAAAGCATTCAAATACTTGCCATTTAATTTCCGTTCATCAGGTGTAATTAAAGCATTATGATATCCAAGAACAACATCATCAAAATCATCCGCTATATAAGTCGGAATGCCAATATCATCACGAGTTTCGCTATCCTTCGTGAACGCCACCTGACCTTTTTTTATGGAAAGAGCTTCTATTTCCTTATCACTCGCAGTAGCTTCCATAAACGAATCATGCAGATCTTGTGTAATTGCCCAATTGTGGTAAACATCAACAAAATTGCAAAGCCGAACACTTTTCTGTCCAGGTTTGCTCTTTTTGTCAACACCGCTAATTTCTACTCGGGCGACATCACTCAATTTTACTTTTGTCAATTCCATATTCATTCTCATCAAGCTTTCACCTAGATTGCTTCCCATTCACTACGTTCAGGGCAGGCTTGCTATCACTTCTCGCAATGACACTACCTTTTACCTAATTGTTTATCCAAGAAGATGTCTTCTTCAAGTTCTTTGGTTTTACCAGCAAGTCTTGCCATTTGAGAAGCATTTGCTATTTGCCTTGCTTCTTTTCGATTCCTTAGTTCTTGACTTTTTTCATTTTCACGCTTTTCTTCTGCTTGTCGCTCTTTTTTTTCTTGCCTTTGCTCAGCTTTTACGGCATCATCATGTTGCTGCTTTGCAATATTTTTTGAAACTCTGACTGCCCAAATAGCAACAAACAGAGATGCCAAACTAATACAAATCGCAATAGAATCCATATTCTTTCTTCCTTTAAAACCTTTACCTAGATTGCTTCGTCGCTATTGCTCCTCGCAATGACAATTTCATCTTTTCTTCCCTTGATTTTCCGTTAGGAAAATCGAATCCGTGTGGCTTCATCCTCAGCTCTAATTGAATTTCAAATTGCTCAACTGTTTCTGTATTTCCTTTTCGAGTTTGTGGCTTTCGGCGAACATGGCGGCGAGTTCTTCGGTGTCGGCTTTCATCTGGGCGTTGAATTCGTCGGCGGTGATATC
>AUXO016775395.1_pt1 | contig 15493 bp, 19 predicted proteins | sample 768731 | NCBI WGS metagenome assembly AUXO01 (sample SAMN02715735, study PRJNA202380) | gut metagenome | biome: sheep rumen | host: Ovis aries | place: New Zealand: Palmerston North
CCCTTACTTATACCAGTAGTTAACTTTTGAATAATTACCCCCTAGTTAACGATTTTTGCGTAACCCTCTAGTAAACTTTCTAACCTTTCACACCTAGTTAACGAAATGCAAATAATAGGAGACAAAAAATTTAAGAAACAAATTGTCTCGTATTCTATCAACCTACATGATCTAATTTTCATGTACCTTATTAGTTAATTTTTAACATTTAAAATTTATTTGTGGTACAATGGTATTGTAATTAAGAAAGAACATATCTCATAAGCACTATAGAGGATATGATTAGTCCTGATAATAATTATGTCCTCTATAGTACCTATGAGGTACTAGAAAGAAGGAAAATAAAATGGAAAAAGAAAAAGAAAAACAAGAAAAAAATATTATAGAAGGAGAGATTGAATCAAATGAACTAGTTACTACTAGTGAAAAGAATTATCTAGTAAATGATGTTGCTAATTTAAATACAACTCATGGATCTAAGAAATATATGTATACTACTATTAAAGATAAGAAAACTATATTTAATTTAGATGCAGAAGTTGATTATAAAATTAATGATTTTGTAGATAAGGAAATTACAATTAAAGATGTGCTAATAAAAATATTTGAAAAAGAAGAAAAAGAATTTGATGATGAAACTGGTGAAATAGTTAATAGTTATAAATATAATAAAGTAACTATTATAATTGATGAAAACGGTAAAAGTTATGTTACAGGATCTAAGATGTTTACTAATCAGATGATTGATTTAGTTAGTGGTTTTGGAGAAGATGTTAAAGGTACTAAAATTAGAATAGTAAATAGGAAAATAAAAGACTCTGATAATAAGGCTTTAGGTTTTGTTATAGTAGATTAATAATTTGTTAAAAAACTAATAGAGATAAAAAACACTCCTTTTTATTTATTCATATTCAATTACTTTTATTTTATTCTACTGTTATTATCTGCAAGTTTGGTTATTAGTTTAGTTTAGCAGATAATTTTATGTTATAATATAATAGGAAAGGAGAATATATCATGGGTATAAAAGAATATATAGTTTTTATGAGTGGTATAATACTATCTATTTTATCTAGTTTATTTGGTTATTATGATACAGCACTTAAAACATTAATATTATTTGTAGTAATTGATTATATTACAGGTACACTATCAGCAGTATATAACGGTCATAATTTATCTAGTAAAAGAGGCTTACAGGGATTAATAAAGAAATTTTTATATTTTTGTATTGTAGCAATATCTTTTCAGATAGATAAGTTATTAGGTCTTGATGGAATTTTAAGATATATGTCAATATATTCACTTATAGCAAATGATGGACTATCAATAATAGAGAATGCTAGTGAAATAGGAATACCAATACCTAAAAGGTTGGTAAAATGTTTAGAAGTAATAAAAGAAAAAGGTGAAATTGAGTGATTAATAGAGATAAAATTTATAACTATTTAAGTACTAAAGGCTTAAATAAGGCTACTATTTGTGGAATAATGTCTAATATTTATTATGAATCTAATTATATACCTACAGCAGTTGGTGATAATGGTACTAGTTTTGGTTTGTGTCAGTGGCATTTAACAAGACGTGAGGATTTATTTAGATATGCGGGTAAAAGAGGATTAAATGTTAATAATATAGAGACACAGTTAGATTTTATGTTAGAAGAGTTACATACTAGTTATTTACTTGTAGATACATTAATTAAAAATAACTCTAATAGTATAAGTGATGCTTATAATGTAGCAGATGTATTTTGTAAATATTATGAAGTACCAGCAGATAAAATTAATAAGGCAAGAGAAAGAGGTAGTTATGCTAGACTTTTATATCAACAATTTACTAATGAAATAAATTTGAATAAATATACAAATAAAGAACTAGCAACAATGGTAATAGAAGGAAAGTTTGGCAACGGTGAAGAAAGAAGGCAAAAATTAGGTAATAGATATAATAGCGTGCAAAAGATAGTAAATGAAACAATTAATGTAAAAAACAATAAATTAACTGATGATATAAATGAACTTGCTAATTCTGTTATTCGTGGTGATTATGGCAACGGTGAAGAAAGGCGCCAAAAATTAGGAAGTTTATATTCAATCGTACAGAAAAAAGTTAATGAATTGTTAGGTAAATAATGGCAGTAGTAACACCTAGAATAGCACCTTTTATAAATGTTACTTTTTGGGTAACTAGTGTATGGTGGGAAGAACCAAGAAATCACAGAGGGTTAGATATAGCAACTGCTACAGCAGGTGGATCAGTACCAATATATTCTATGTGTAATGGCACAGTTATTAGAAGTGAATATTCAGGTACAGCAACAACAGGTTATGGTAATGTAGTAATAGTAAAAGATGATGTAACTAACATGGGATTCTTGTTCGCTCACTTAGATAGACGTGATGTACTCTCAGGCGATCATGTCGTAATAGGTCAGCAAATAGGAATGGAAGGAGAAACAGGAGAAGCCTATGGGATGCACTTGCATTTAGAGATGCAGGATTTAACTAACCATGATTGGATATATCAGGCTCCAAAAGAAGTATATACTAATCCAGCAGATTGGATGGGAATACCTAACGTAGAAGGTACAGAATGTTATTATAATGGAATTCCAGTCCCTCCACCTACACCAGTAGTTGATACAGTAAAAAAGAATAAATTTAAATGGGTACTTTATGCTAGAAAATTTAGGAATAGATATTGACTAAATATCTATTTTTAAATAAAATGAAGAAAGAAAGAAGGTGAATTATAAATGGCAAAATTAACAAAGGAAGAGTTAATAGCAAAAATTAATGAGAAAGAACTTCCAGAAGAATTTAAAGTTGAACTAATGGAAGATATTACTGATTCTTTTGGTGAATCTGAGGAGATGGTAACAAAAGAAGAGTTTGAAAGTATTACAGGTAAATATGAAGAACTTTTAGCAAAATATAAAGAAAGATTTTTGGATTCTAAAGAAGAAGTAAAAGAGGATGAAGATAAAGAATACGAAGAAAAAGAAGTCATAGATGTAAAAGAAATATAAGAAGGGAAGTGAATAAAATATGGCTTTAAGAAATGGCGTTTTAAATGTTAATAGTGATAGTGAATTATTATCATATATTATTAATGTTACACCAGAATTATCTACAGAGATAGATCTACCAGTACAGGGTGAATCAATTAAACCAATTGGAAAATTAATTATTGATAATGAAAGATATAAAAATGCTTTCTTAAATACAATTAATTTGATTGGTCTTACTATTATTAAAAGAAATGGATGGAATAATCCATGGGATGAATTTGCAAATAGAGGAACTTTAAGATTCGGTCAACAAATAAGAGAATTGATCGTTGATCTTGCTAATGTTTATGATTATAATAAAAATGCTTTAAATGTAACTAAGTTTTTACAAAATGAAGTACCTAATGTTTATAATTATATTCATGAATTGAATTTTCAAAAATTTTATGCAACTACTACAAGTGACGAACAAATGGCTATGGCTTTTGATTCTGAAGGTGGATTATTTGATTTAATAGAGCAGATAACTGCTAGTTTATATGAATCTTGGAAATATGATAAATATTGTGTTGATAAATATATGTTGGCAAGACGTATTATTGATGGTACTATTCCTACACAATATATAGAAGACTTTAATACAATGACTACACGTGAAAGAGTTAGTGCTATTAAGAATGTTAGTAGTTTGATGACTTTTAGAAGTGCTAATTATAATCCAGCAGGTGTTAGAAAAGCAGTATCATTTGACGATCAGATTATGATTTTAAATACTGATTTTCAGGCTAAATTATCTACAGAAGTGTTAGCAACTAGTTTCTTTAGAAATGATGCAGAAATGAAATCACGTTTGGCTTTAGTTGATGGATTTGGAAATCATGATACAGAAAGACTAGAGATGCTATTAGAAGATGCTTATGTACCATTTACAGAGGCTGAATTAACGGCTTTAAGTAAAGTACCAGCAGTAATTATATCTCGTGAATGGTTTATGGATTATTTATATACTTTAGACAATGCTACAGATTCATTAAAACAAACAGACTTTTATAATCCTACAAACTTGAAAAGAAATATTTTCTTACATGTTTGGGCTGTAATGTCAACATCTCCATTTGAACCTTGTGCTGTATTTACTTTAGATGAGCCAAGTGTAACAAGTGTTACAATATCACCTTCAACGGCAACTGTTACAGCAGGACAAACTTTACAATTATCTAGTGAAGTAGTAACTGTTGGATTTGCAAATAAGGCTGTAGTTTATAGTGTAGAATCAGGAGAAGGAGTAACAGTTAATCAAGAAGGATTAGTTACTATTCCTAGTGATTTTTCAGGAGAGACGGCTACTATTAGAGCAACTAGTATTTATGATTCTACTAAATATGCAGATGCGACTATCACAGTAGCATAATTAGAGAAAGTGATAAATACTTTCTCTTTTTCTTAATAGAAAAGAGGTGAATCTATGAAAAGAAAGATTATAAACTCTCAATTATGTAATTTTAATACTTATGAAATGTATAAAAGAGAGTTTATTAGTTTAGCAGAAAATGTTTTTATATTTAAAAATGTTCCTAAGTTTATTGATATGGCTTATGTTAACTCTAAGTTATTAAGAAGTGGAGCAATTGCTTTCTTTTATGAGGAAGTACTAAAGACTTTAGTAGCACTACCTTTTATCAATCTGGGATCACTAGATTTATATGGTAGACCTAAAACTATTCAAGTAATAGGGCAGAATGGATATTCTAGAGTTTTAAGACAGGGTGAATTTGTTATTATGTATGATAATAATTCAAGAATACCTATTTGGATTGATATCCTACAGTATAGTGAGAGGTACGCAATGATAACTCGTACAATTGATATAAATATAATACAGCAACGTACACCAAGAGTTTGGAAAGTACCTCAGGGGCAAGAAGTAACATTTAGAAATATGATAAATAATGTTGATGCAATGGCCGAAAATGTTAGTACCTATTCTTCTATGTCTATTGATGATATAACTTGTATATTGGAGCCAGCCCCTTATGTTGCTAATGAACTAGAGGACTCTAAAAATAAAATTTATGCTGAATTTTTAAGACTTATAGGAATTGCTAATTTACAGACACAGAAAAAAGAAAGAATGATAAAAGATGAAATGATGGCTACTCTAGGTGGAACAGTAGCAAGTAGATACAATAGGTTTGAACCAAGAAAAAAAGCAGTTGATGAAATTAATGAAAAATTTAAAGATTATTTAGAAAAACCTATTGAAGTTTATTATTATGATGGAGTACCATCAACTGAGGATAACTTAAATATAAATAATGAAAGTGTAGGTGAAGAATATGATATTTCCAGTGATGTTTCCGTATCTTCCGAATGATCATCCAGAGCCACCTACTTTATATAGTCTACTTAACTCAATAGTTAACTATGGTGAAGAAGAACAAACTAAAATAAAAGACTTAGCAAAGTCTGGACGAAGTACTATTTTTGATTTTTCTTATCCTTTATCTACTAAAATAAATAAGGAAGATTTTGAATGTATGATCTTAAATAAATTTTTAATGAGAAGAATCGGATATGAAACACTAACGGCTTTTAAAATTGCCTTAAATGTTAAGTTAAATGAAATAATGCCTAATTATAATAAGTTATTTGATGCACTAGACGGGTGGGATATATTAGAAGATGGTGAGGTTGAAACTAGAGTAAATGAAGAGACTAATACAACCAGTACTAGTACATCATCAGAAAATAGTGGAACTGAAGATTTAAGATACTCAAATACTCCACAGAATAGACTTACTGACGTTCAAAACGGTAACTATGTTACTGATTATAATTATAATACTTCATCATCTGAAGGATCAGCGGAAGGTAATTCAGAAGGCACTCGTAATATAGAAGAGACAATAACAAGAACTCCATCTAATAAAATGGAAATATATAAAAATTTTATTGAATCAAAGACTAATATTTATAGTATGATATTTTCTGATTTAGAAGTACTATTTTATGGTTTAGTTTAAGAAAGGAAGTGTATAAAATGACTGATAATTTACCAAGTCAATTAGAATATAAAAAATATAATTATAAATTAACACCATTTAAATTATGTGTGTTGCAAAATTTTCCCTTTATAGAGGCTGATTTTGATGCTATTACTAATTATCAATTATTATGTAAGGTAGTAGAGTATTTGAATCATGTTATAGATAATCAAAATACTGTAGAAGATAATTTTAAAATAATGGCTGATAATTTAAATACATTATATAATTATTTAGATACTCTAGATTTTCAAGATGAAGTTAATAATAAATTAGATGAAATGGCTGAAGATGGAACTTTAGAAAATATTATAAATAAAGTTTTAAATGCTACTAATGGTACTTTAATATGCTCTATAGATTATAGAGATTGTACTGAATTTATAGATGGTATAACTAATGAGAGTACTCCTATTAAAGGATATATTCAAGGATTTACTACTACTCCTACTAGTTATATTATAGCAAGACAAACAGGTGGTAATTTTGAAGATAAATCTAATATGATTTATTTAGAAGAAATAAGTAAATCTACAAAAGAAACTTTAAAAAGTGCATATTTAGAATTATATCATGCTAATAGTTTAGCCTATAATGATAGTACTAAAGAAATTTATGTTGCTACAAATAGTTATAGAGATGAAAATTTTAATCTATTACCAAAAAATGAAATTATAGTAGTAGATTACAATACATTTACTATTACAGATACTATTACACCACCAACAGAAATAACAAGTAATAATCGTGTTAGAAGTGTATCATATGATAATAAAAATAATGTACTAGCATTTGCAGATACTACTGATATATGGATAATGAGTGATTTTGAAACAATTGAAAAACATATTACATTAAATACTAATTATACAGCGCCTTATACAAATCCAGTTAATAATTATATTACTAATCAAAATACAGTAGTATATGATAATAAAATTTATTCAACTAGATTTTGGGCTAATGGATTATCTGTATATGATATGAATGGTAATTTAATTAGAAATTATTATGATTTTGATATAGATATTGCTTTTCAAATGGGAGAGTTAGAAAGTATAGCTATTGAAAATAACGGTGATATTTATTTTGCAAGTACGCAACTTGCTGTTAGTAATAATGATGTATGTAAATTGTATGATATAACAATTGTTAAATCTAATTTAAAATATAATGGTTATAAAAATTATTATTATTCAAGTGTATTATCAAATAGAATTGGTTATTATGTTGATTGTGATACTACTAATAAAATACAATGCGGTACACAAAACTTACCATTTAAATCAATACAACAAGCCATTTTTGCTACACAATATAATTTAAAAAATGTTAGTTGTTCTATTAACTTAATGGGTACAAATAAACAATATGGATTTATTATTTGTAAAAACAATATTTCATTAATAATAAATGGTAATAATAATAAAATATATGCTATGCAAATACAAAATCAAAATATAGAATTAATTAATTTAATAGTTAATAATGATATTTTAGTTAATGTTGGATCTTCTAATAATCCAAGTAATATAGAATTTACAGATCAATCTAATGGTATATTTAATAACGTCAAAATTTTAAATAATTCTAATGAAAAATTAACAAATGGTATATATGTTTTATTTTCAACAATAAAAATATATGATGGTGAAATAAACAATTTTACAAATGCTTTTAGATTATTAAATTATAGTACCTTATACATGCGAGGTACTTATATAAATAATTGTGATTACTACTGGTACAATGAAGCAAATTGTAGTATTTATCATGCTGACAGCCCGGCAGTAATAGAAAGGCAAAATCCAAATAGTCAAGAATTATTATATTATAATAAATATCAAAGATTACCATATACATTTGAAAATAATATTCTTTCTTTAAATAAACCTACATATGATAGTAATAGATTATTTGTATTTGGTTTAAGAGTAACTTTATCAGATAATACTGTTCATGTTAAAAATGTAATGGTTAGAGCAGGTGCTAATAATGAAGATAGTTTTACTGTTATAAGTGGATCTACACAATATGTTGTTTATTCAAGTTTTGCACATACTGAACAGGGTAAATGGAGAATATATTTATATGTTATAAAAATAACAAATGATGGTACAATAACAGTTGATACTACTAATACTACTTATAATTTAAGAGATGTAATGACGCTATAAAAAAGACTAGGATTTATTCCTAGCCTTTTATAATGAATTATTTAAATTGAAATTTCCTATATTGTTGTGATTATGCCATATTGTAACACCATTCTGACAAGCAGTATTGATAACATTCATGTATGCCTCTGGTACAGTACCATAGCCTACTTTTTCACCACTACCTATTTGAATATAATTCCAGTTAGGTCTACCAGTAATATTTGGAGTTTTTAAAGTATTAACTGTATATCCGAATCTTGTAAAATATTGGTCGATCATACGAGCAAACTCTTCTTTAATACTCATTTTATAAAAATGAAAATTATTTTTATTAGATGAAGTAATAACATCACCAGCATTTAAATTGCCTCTTGCTTGAGGTGGTATTAATGAATGCTGTTTTTTTGTTATCATAGACTGTGCTATAGATACACCAGCATTAGCAACTGAACTAATACCACCAATAACATTTCCAGTCATAACAGCCCCAGCAACTCCTAATGTACCACTAATACCAGCACTAGCCATGTTTAAGTCATCTGTAGTCATTGTAACACCAGCAACGTTTACTGAGTTTTGAGTAAGCCAGTTTGTATACATATCAACAGGATAAGAACATATTGGAAATTTACCCATATTGATAGACTCTTCATCATATTCAGCAATTCCTTTATAATTAAGTGGTGTCATTCTAATAGAACAACCAGGAGTAATAGCCATACTAATTTTAAAGTTACAAGTAGAAGTTGAAAAATCTTCATAATGTAAAATATTACTCATACCATTATTATTTGATACTATTAAATAATTATAAGGATAGCAAAGTAACTTTTTGTTAACTGGTGTGTACCCATTTAAAGTAGTCATTTTTGAAATTGAATTATTATATGTAATAGCATTATCAGATTCTGGTACTTCGGGACCAGTACCTGTTCCTAAAAATATACGTGGTGCCATGAATAAACCATTTATACCATCACTTTGTCCTTTTTTAGCAACCTCTGTTAATACAGTTGCTATATCAGTTGTATTAAAAATAGGATAATATACACATCCTGATGCTATTCCATTATATTTTCTAACACCTGCCATATTATATTTATTAGTAGATGATGGACTTGATGAAGATAGATCTAGTGTGGTAGATACTATATACATTAAATCACTTGCTATATCATCCATTTGATCATCTATTACATGAGAGTTACAAATATACTCCCCTGTCTCTAGTCCTTCTAGTACTGTATGTTCTCCTACATTATCTGAATTAACATGCTCTTTTATTACAAAACATGGAGACGCACTCCAATATGAAAACCAAGTACTCCAAGCATCTACTGTATAATAAATTTCTGTATTGTTATCTCCTCTATATATAACTTTATCAATCCAAGCAAAAAACCATTTACCAGAATAATCTGTATTCTGAAAAGCCATATAGTTAGAAGAAAGACATGTATTATAATTAAATCCCGTCTGAATTGATCCAGTATCTCTTATAAAACTATAGTTATTAGATTCTGCTGTTTTATTTGTATTAACTAGTGCTAACATATCTGTCTCACTATAATTTAAAACATTTTTATATTCTCTATCTAATTTTATTCCACTTGCCAAAATTATTTTACTGTTCATCTCTATCGTACTTCCTCTCTATTTCTTTAATAATTACTGATATTGCATAAAAAGTCTCTTGCTTGTTAATATTATCTAAACTCATATTATTAATAATAACAGTCTGTAGTTGTCTTAATATGTAGATAGCAGTTCCTAATTTCATTTTTAATCACTTCCTTATCATAAAATCAATTGCTGACTTAAAATCAGTACCAGTTAGATCATCTGAATAAAATATCATAGATTCTCTAAAAGTATTATATAATAAATTTTCTATTCTGTCATTTTTAAATGTTAATCTATAAATATCTTTCTGATAATATGGGCTTGTATTAATCTCATCTGAAAATACTATTAAATCATTTTTAAAATCTCCTTTTTCATAAGGAAATATAAACCAACAGCAATTAGTATAATCTTCTTTATCTTGTAAAAATTCACCTAAAAATTTAAATCCCTGATATAAAAATCCTATTCTAAATAATATGTTATACATGTTTTTTGACTTTGGTAGGTGAGGCTGTGGCTTACTTTGCCAACTTCCCTTATCTATCATAGACTTAGCACTACCTATTGCCATTGTTTTACCACCACTACTTCGACAATACTCAATAGCAATTTTTACATCATTTTCTTCATTATGGACTACTACGGTTTCAATTTCACCCTGTTTCAAGTTTTTAACTATTTTCATTAATCCCCAATCTTTTAAATATGGTGTTACTTTAGATATAGTATTTCCGACACAAAAAAGTCTTGTAGTACCTCTTTTTCTATCAACTGTATTATAAAATATCATTAGTCTTGATGGTTCATCCTTAATATAGCATCCTCTTTCAAAAAACTCTTCAAATATAATCATATCTACATCTAAGAATGATGCCGATGACATATGTTGTTCTGTGGATAGTGCTATTACATATCCAATTGCTTCATCTTTTGTAACTCTTGCTTTCTTTTCATCATAATTTCCAAAATATAATACTTTTCTATAAACAGTTATAAATTCATATTTACCACCCGTTAATTCTTTTACATTTACATCTTTAAAATATTGTTCTATCCATAAATTAGTAACATCTGCGTTCCAACGTCTCATTAAAATAAATTTATTTCCTGTTTTAATATAATGTTTAACTCCTATTTCATGTTTAACTTGATAACTCTTACCGTTAGATTTTTCTCCGTATATAATATTAATATCAGCATTTTTACTTAATATTTTACTAATATCATAATATCTTTGTACTTTAGTCATTACTACTCCTATATAAATTTATTATTTCTTTATCAAGTTCATTTTTTACTTTATCAAAACATTTTTCACTAGCACGTCCATTTAAGATATTAGAATAATTTACTTTAATTTTTCTACATATATGCTTTAATTTAATTTTTCTATAATTATTTATAAAATCTCTACTTTCCATCTCATTCACCCTCATTATATACACTATATTTACTATGCTTATCTGTTATAAGTTCTATATAATCTAAACTTTTACCTAGTTCATATTCACACGGATACAAACCTGCACCTGATAAGTCTCTAACAGTATATTTATTTCCTAAATAATCAGTCATTTCTACTTCAAACTGATTATCATTATATTCAATAAAATGCTTATTAGTACTATTATATGAAAATATAAAGTTGTCTCTAAACTGATCCAAGTCTTTTAGTTCTATAGATGCCTTCTTTGGTACTCCTGCTACTGTTATTTTTATGTTATCATCTTCGTCTACATAAGCATATTTTTTTGCTCCCTGTGTTATAAATTTTTTATACTTAGCGTCCATCTCAAATAATCCTAGTGGATGTGATACTCCGTTTATATCAACTGGAGCAAACTTATTATATGGAATATTTAATATACTACTAGTAAATTTTAACCTTTTCTTGACTTTTTCATTATAAGAATTTATAATAGACGTATCAAATCCATTTAATAATTTAATTGAATCGGTATCTGAATATATAGCCCATTTATCTAAATTAGTTATATTTTCAATTAAATTTTTACGTGCTATTGATGTAACCCATACTCCCCATGCAAAAGACTGAAAACCAGTCTTTTTTTCTTTTTCTAAAGCATCTATTATTTCTTCATTTGTTAGTGGTATTTCTCTCCATTCGTCTTCATACAATACTTTATCTGCTATAGTTCTTGTAACACTCATCCCGTATATACTATTAAATCTAGCCTTCTCTAAATTGTATAATAATTCTTTTTCCTTTATTCCTTTATATTCTGTTTTCTTAACATATTTATCTAATATAAATAAAATTAACTCTTTTGGTAGATAACTATATAAACTATAAAAAGATTCAACTATTTCATAATGTCCTACATTATAAGTTTTTAATATTAACTTAAAATCTATATCAGTTAAAACTATCTCAGCATATTCTGCCTTTATAATTCTACCATTATCATAAAAACCACCTTTTATTTTTTTGCAACGTGATGCACTTAAAAAATTATTATCATATTTACTATTTAAGTTATAAAATATAACTCTAACTAAATAAGCAAACCCTTTTATCATCTCTTTTTCTTTTTTAATATTACACTTTCTAAACTCTGTCATTGGAAACTTAAAGCACGTCATACAAAAAGGATATGATGAAGTAAAATCAAATGATGTAATATTTTCAACAATTGTATCAGTATAAATATAATTAGCATGCGTATATCCACCCATAAAAGCATCATTTAACATATTATATATGTGTGGATCAGTATTTACTGCACGTGATACTTTTCTTCTATAATTATAGTTTTTTAAAGTTATATTTCGGAGCTCTCGTCTGACTTGTCCTGTAGATGTTAGTGGAAGTTTATCTATACTTTTATATAATGTTAACATATACTTAATATATTCATATAATACTAAACAATCATTCTCACAATAAGATAACTCTAAATCAGTTAATGGTGTATTACTGTGCCTTATTTTATTATAATCTAAATTTCCTACTAACTTTTTTACATCTAATTTATATACCTCTGTTAATTTTTCCAACTTGCAATTAGTCATAAATAAAGTACATCTGAAAGTTACGTTATAATCTAATAATTTTACTGCCATTGGTCTTCTCGACTTTCTAGCCATTACTGATTCTATTTTAAATACACTCTTTAAAAACTGAAACTCAAATCCCAAATTATGAACGAATATCATCTTTTTAGCATCAATTAGTTCATCTAAATAACTAATAAATTCTACTAACTCATCCCACGTTCTACCATAATATATAGTATCATTTACTCCTAACATCCATATATACATACATGCCTGTTTTATACTTCTTTTTTTATCCTCTTCACTTAAATTTAAATAATCTATATTATTATATATCTTACCATCTAATATTAGATATGAAGTTGTTTCTATATCAAATGTATATATTGTTGAATCATAATTTTTATCTATTTTATATTTATGTAGTTTGTAATCTTTGTAATAGATCATTATAATCCAAAATAATTACCCCTTACATATTTATTATATAATCCAACTAAATCATCTTTCATATCTTCATCTGGTATTATATTCATATAATCAACTAGTGTTTCTACAAAATATCCTTCCGTCCATCTATCACTTATACTAGCCTGAACCATTTTAACAAACTCACTTTCATCAATTCCATATCTTGTAAGCCATTTAAAATCTGCATTCTGAAATGTTCTTGCAAACTCTTCTATTGATTCATCATCAATATCAGTATCAACATCACCTATTAACTGTTTAAGTCCAGCCCTAGCCGATTCACGTCGTGCTTTTATTCCTGCTACTGTTCTTGTTTTAGTTTTCAAAAATTTATTTAATAATACATTCAAATCTCTTAAATCTGTATTACTTAAACTCTTTCTTATTTGAATACGTCCACTTTTTAAATTGTATGCTTTTCTTAAATTCTTTCTTGCTGTTATATCTTCTACTAATTTTTTACTAGAATATTGTAAACTTCCAAACTCTCTTCTAATTCTTGTTAATTGCCTGTTTACTTTTTTTATATTTTCATTATATTCATTTATTAACTTTCTTCTATCCCTCTGATATTTACTTTTTTCTAATCTAGATACACTTGGTATCAATCCTTTTCTTTTTGCTATTTTATTTTTGATTCTTCTTTTCATAAATATCACCTTCTACATATATAATACAAAATTATTACAACTATTACTAATCCTATCATATTAGAAAATATTATTAAATAATCATGAATCATTAGAAACTCCTTCTAATTCGTTCATTTTATCCTTAATTTCTTGATAAACATGATTTCTTATAGAACTTTCTGCAGAACTTCCTACATTATGTTTTAATTGATAATCAACCAACTCTCTTAAACTATTCCAGTTGGATTGTAATTGAATTTCACTTATTTTATTAAAATCTTCAAAAGTAAATTTAGTAATAGTAATTGTTTGATTATTTTTCAAATGAATAGTTAAAATATCATCAACATAATTATGCTCAAAATCTAAATAATAATCCTTAGGTATTTTCACATATTGATTAAAAACTGTCATTTTATCATTCATTCTATTTCACCTACCTTATTTTATTAATAAATTCTTTCAAATCTTCTAAATTATTGTATCTATATCCTCTATCATCAATATATAAAATACCAACTGCTTTTTCATTAGTAACTCCAACAACATTTTCTTTATTCCAATACATATTTTTATTCATATCTTTTTTAAATAATTCAAATTTAACTCCTAAATTTAATTTATTCAAATGTTCTACTATTTGTACTGCTGGTCTATTTGATGAAATAACTACATAATAATCTTTCATAAGAATTTTTATATAATCAATTAAGTTAGTATCAATTTCACCATAAATAGTTCCATCTTTCCAACCATTATAACCAACATGAATAACACCATCAAAATCAAATACTATTGTTTTCTTACTCATTCTATTTCACCTAACATTCTTAATAAATCATTCATACATTTTAAATAAGTCGTTCTCATACAAGTAAAATTTGCTTTATTTTCTTTTATATACTCAACAACATCATCTTTTTGTTTCTTTAATTGTTGATTTTCTTTCAATGTTTTTCTATAATCATCTAAACTTTGATAAAATAGTGCTTCTACAATACTTCTTAATTCTATATCAATAATTTCATAAGGTAAATTTTTATGTTCTTTTATATAATTCATAACACATTCAATATTATGTTCAAATACTAAACTATTCATCACTATCACCTGATTCTTCTAATACTTTTTCTAATATTCTAATCTGTGATCTTACTTCATTAATCTGATCCTCTTGATAACTATAACCATCTTTTTCATATTCTTTTAATAGATAATCAAGTCTTTCATTTAATTCATTTAATTTACTTTTAATTATTTCTTTCATTTCAAACACATCCTTTTCTTAATTACAATACCATTGTACCACAAATAAATTTTAAATGTTAAAAATTAACTAATAAGGTACATGAAAATTAGATCATGTAGGTTGATAGAATACGAGACAATTTGTTTCTTAAATTTTTTGTCTCCTATTATTTGCATTTCGTTAACTAGGTGTGAAAGGTTAGAAAGTTTACTAGAGGGTTACGCAAAAATCGTTAACTAGGGGGTAATTATTCAAAAGTTAACTACTGGTATAAGTAAGGG
>AUXO017438749.1_pt1 | contig 15492 bp, 14 predicted proteins | sample 768731 | NCBI WGS metagenome assembly AUXO01 (sample SAMN02715735, study PRJNA202380) | gut metagenome | biome: sheep rumen | host: Ovis aries | place: New Zealand: Palmerston North
CCCATGGAATGACCCAGCAGGAAATACGGAAGATTCGGATACTTTTCCTTGGTCAGTCTGGTGAGCTCATGCATGTCATCCAATAATATCCGATTGCCGTTTTCGCCGAAATAGCCCCAGTCTTCCTCACTCTTCACCGAGCCGCCATGACCGATGTGGTCATTGCCGACGACCAGGATGCCCTTGGAAGCCAGAAAAGCGGCAAAATTCTCGTAGCGGTCGATAAATTCCACCATGCCGTGTGCGATCTGCAGGACGGCAATGATCTTTCCTTCCGGCACATATTCCATCGCCCTGATATCGACCGTTCCACCACTGGAGCGGAATCTGAATTCATTCTTTTTCATAACGTTTCCCTATCTTTCTATTTCAATCAGCGCAAAAAGAACTTCTGTGGCCTTTAAAATATCGGCATCCTTTTCGATTTCGATCTTTCCTTCACTGATCCGCAAAAAACCTTCGATCTCTCCCTTTAGCGGATCCCCTTTGTAAATCAAGCCATCCGGTTCCAGAATATACTGCCCTTCTTCTTTTTTCAGAAGACCCGTCTTTTTTCCCAAAGGATCATAAAAACAGACGACATCTTCCTTCAAGGCGACATCTTTTTCCACATAGGCGATCTCGTGATCTTTATCATCGTAAATTCTGGTGCGGTATTTGAAAGAAAAATCATAGATGCTCCAGAAGCGCAGCTTCCCTTCTTCATCGAAGACCTGCGTCTTGTTTCTGCTTAGTCTTTCATTATTGTCATATACCAGTTGCATACTCTCATTTTAACATAGATAATCCGATATAATAGTTTTATGGAATACATCAAACTCGGCAACAGCGACCTCAAGGTTTCCCGCCTCTGCCTTGGCTGCATGTCTTTCGGCGAAGCGGATCAGGGCCAATACCAGTGGACACTGGACTATGAATCATCAAAAAAGATCATCGACAAAGCCTATGACTGCGGCATCAATTTTTTTGATACTTCAAACAATTACTCCAACGGCACATCCGAGATCTTCTTAGGAAAGGCAATCAAGGATTACAGACGGGATGACATCGTCATCACGACGAAATGTTATTTCAATGAAGGAAAGCTTTCAGCCAAAGCCATACACCGGGAGGTGCAGGGTTCTCTGAAGCGTCTGGACACCGACTACATCGACATCCTGGTCCTTCACAGATTCGACTACGATACACCGGTCGAAGAGACTCTGGCCGCCTTGGATGAAGAAGTTAAAGCCGGCCGCATCCGCTATTACGGTGCCAGTGCGATGTATGCCTACCAGTTTGTCAAATACTGCTATACCGCCGCTTCTTATGGCTATCAGCCTTTTGTCACCTTGCAGAACCATTACAATCCGATCTATCGGGAAGACGAAAGAGATCTGATCCCGATCGCCGAACAGTTTGGCGTATCCAGGACATCCTTTGCCCCCTATGCCGCCGGCAGACTTTCCAGAAAAAGCTGGGAAAGTGACAGCGACCGTTTTGTCAAAGACGCAAAAGAAGGAACCCGCTATGATTCCTATGAATACTACGACAGAAAGATCGCCCAGCGCATCTGTGAACTGTCAGAGAAGTACAACACCTCAATGGCTGCCATTGTCCTAGCCTGGCAATATGCCAAAGGGGTCGCTTCGCCGATCGTTGGTATCACAAAAGAAAAATATCTTGAGGACGCCGTTTCTTCATTTGAAGTCAGATTGAGTCCACAAGATATTGACTACATCGATGAGCTTTACATTCCTCATCCGATTACCTGCAACCGTTAAAGAGAGATCCTCTCTTTTTTATTTCAGAAATTTATATTTGAACAGATAAGGATAGAATCCAAAGGCAATGGCCGAAGCAAAAGCGTAACGGAAACTCCGGTAAAGCAGTGCAGCCATTGAGCCATCTGCGAGATTCTGTACCGGCAGCTTCAGCAGTTCCACGATCGCCAAGGTCAGGATACCGCCCAGAAGAACCCGGGCAATGATCACCGGAATGCGTCTGGTGTTTTCAAAATGAATGTAGCGTTCTTCTATCAGATCGCCAGTCATAAAGCCGATGAGGATCCCGGCCACCGCAAAATAATCCTCGCTTCGACAGAAGCTCATCCCGGCCAGAGACAGAATCAACAAGGCCAGATACAGATGTTCCTTTCTCATCTTGCGATAGCCAAGGTCGATCAGAAGAATCCCGAAGAAGCCAAGGACCAGACCCATCAGAACATCGGTCGGATAATGCACGCCCAAGGCAAAGCGGGATGTGCCCACCAAGAGGACGATCGGAAGCAGATAAAAGAAGACCTTCCGATCTTTTAGTTTCAGCCAGAAACAGGTCATGATGGAGGTGATGCAGGTGGTATGACCGCTTGGAAAAGAGAATCCCTGGACGATCGGATCGTAGAGATCGCCTGTCTTTGCCGGTGGCTTCAGACATTGAATCGATTCATTGACAAAATACGGTCGGAGCCGTTGAAAAATATTCTTGATCATATTGTTGCTGAGCTGGCCAAAGAGAAGATAGAGGATCGAATAGGAACCCCACTTCTTGTCATAGCCCCAATAGATTGTGCCAAGGATCAATACGGCAACAACCTCTTCGCCAAGCAGAGTGACAGCACGAAAAAAGTCGACCAGGACCGGCCATTTCAGAATAAATGCCTGTATATACTCGATCAGAACAACTTCCCAAACAAATTGAAAAGCTCTTCCCATTTTATTTTCTCTTTCTCAGTTCTTCCAAAGTCGTCTTATAGGCGTCTTCTTCCAAAGGATAGGTGATCTTCTGATAGCCCTCTTTCACTAAAAGCCGGACGATGACTTCCATGAAGCCCGGATTCTTTACTAAAACCGGACCGATGATGTGGGTACCGAAAAGGTTCTTGATGCGATAGCCTTCATAATCGTTATCCACCAGGGTGCTGTGCTTGAATTCGTAGGTAAACAGTTTTTCTTTTTCACCGCCCTTGATCAGGCTCGACTTATTGATAAAGCCGACAACTTCCGAAGTCTTCTCGTTATTGACGATGACATCGCCAGTGTAGCGTTTGTCGGTGATCTCCACAGTAAAATCGACGATGTCCAGACCCGGCTGGTCATCAATGTTTTTTCCTAAGAGTTCCATGGCATTGCCGGTGAAAAGGATGACCTTCCCATCATCGACAGCCTTTTTGAAATAGTATTTATACTTTAGAAGATCTTTCAAGGCGATCAGTTGATTCTTTTCCGTGCCTGAGCCCATGTAGATCATATCATAGCGGTCAAAGTCGATGCTTTCTTCGACATCCTTGCGGTCGATCGTCACTTCAAGGCCCTGGTCTTCCAGGTGCTTTTTCAAAACCAGTACGTTGCCGTACTCGCCGTATAAATTCATCAGTTCGGGATACAGATGCAGGATCCTCATAATGTCACGACCTCCTTCAAAAGCTTTCCTTCATCCGAGAAACAGGTCAGGCAATATAAGAGTCCTTCACTGTTATCCTTGAGGTAGGCCACGGCATCAGCAGTTGCCTTAAAGGAAACAACCTTATCCATATCGACACCGGCATATTCCAGACGGGTCGCCACATCCGAAATGTACTTTCCGGCGACGACAATCTTCTTCACGTTTTCTCTTTGCAACAGTTCAAAACTGATATCCCAAAGCCAGGAGGTATCGGAAGTAAAATACTTGCGGCTGATATCATCGATGATCAGCAATAAGGTGACATCTTCACCTCTGCCGGTGACAAATTCCAGATTTCTGTTATAGGAGATCGTATTCTCGTGTTTGGAGATCAGCAGTGTGCCTTCCTTGTCTCCGATCAGGAAACGCTTGATACGGCCGTTTTTGATCAGGTAATCATTCAACGTGGAAACGATCTGCTTGCTGTCGATGCCCAAAAGAGAACCGATCGTATAAGCCGCCAGCACATTGTAGGCGTTGAAAATCGTATGGAACGCCAGCTGCAGGGTGTCCGTATCATTGATCGTAACGGTTCCCTTTTCCAGATCAAGATCGCTGATCCGATAGTCAGGTTCCGCCCGCTTGAAACCGCAGTTTTTGCATTCGTATTTGCCGACATGGGCAAACTGACGGTACTCGTAGACCATCTTCTTCTTGCATACCGGACAATAGGCGCCGTCATCATAAACACTGGTGCAGGTCTCGGATACATATTCGTTTTCATCAATGCCAAACCACACGACTTCATTATCGTGACGGGCACTTAAGGAAGACACCAGCGGATCATCGGCATTGAGCACCAGGATCTCTCCTTCATGGACCGATTTCTCGATGTCATTCAGGACGTATTCCGGATGGCCGTTTCTGGTCATCTGGTCACGATAGAGATTGTTGATGCAGTAATACTTCGGTGTGATATAGGAAAAGATATATTTGGCATATCTTTCATCCGCTTCGATCAGCAGCACGTCCTTTTCAAAACGGCCGGAATTGGAACAGTTTGATAAGATCAGTGTCGTCACGCCTTCGATCTGATTGGATCCTTCGTAGTTGTAGGCAACACTCATTCCGGCATTCTCAATGATGCCATGGATCATTTCAACAGTCGAAGTCTTGCCGTTGGAACCGGTGACGGCGATGATGTTTTCCGGCAGGTCAATCCTTGAGAGGATATCCGGACAGATCTTCAAAGCAAGCTGGCCGGGGAAGCTGGAACCTCTGCCGAAATACTTGCAGATCTTTTTGGTTAATTTACATATAATGATCGCTAAAAACTTTCTCATAACCTTATTATAAACAAAGAAAAAGAGCTGGACACTCTTTTTCTAACAAACGATTGAACCGACTTCCATGTCGGAGCTTAACAGTTCAAGGACCTCTTTGCCGTCTTTCTGTTTGACAGCCGACAGCAGCATGCCGTTGGACTCAAGACCTCTGATCTTGCGCGGTTTGAGGTTCATGACAGCGATGACTTTTCTGCCAAGCAGCTCTTCCGGCTTGTAGTAAGCGGCAACACCGGAGAGGATCTGACGCTGTTCATAGCCAAAGTCGACATTGAAGACTAAGATCTTGTCGGCATTCGGGTGTTTGGAACATTCCGTTACCTGACCGACCACCATTTCGACTTTCTCGAAATCAGCGAATTCGATCTCCGCTTTATGCTCGACTTTTTCTACTTCCGGCTGGCCCAGATAAGCGTGGACTTCATCCATCGTCTTGACAGGGTCGATACGGTTGAATAACGGTTCCGGTTTCTCTGTCACCTTATTGCATTCATAAGCACCGAAACTGCTTAAGGAATCGTGGGATGTTTCCCTGGTGCCGATCTGTTCATAGACTCTGGCACTGGTTTCCGGCATGAACGGTTCCATCAGGACAGCACCGAAACGGATACCTTCCAGCAGGTTGTATAAGACGGTATTGAGTCTGCCCTTCTGTGCCTCGTCTTTTGCCAAGACCCATGGAGCAGTCTCATCGATGTACTTGTTGCAGCGTCTGAAGACTTCCATGATCGCTTCGATCGAATCACCGACGCGCAGCTGTTCCATCTTGTCTTCCACCGTCTTGACCGAATTCAGAATGAAGGACTTGAATTCCTTATCGAGGTCTTCTTCGACAAAATCCTTGCTTAACTGACCGTTAAAGTACTTGTTGGTCATAGCGACCGTACGGTTGACAAGGTTGCCATAAACATTGGCCAGATCGGAATTGATACGTTCGATGACCAGTTCCCAGGTGATCGTGCCATCCTGGGCAAACGGCATCTCATGCAAGACGTAGTAACGGATCGCATCGACACCGAAGAACTTCACCAGATCATCGGCATAGATCGCATTGCCTCTGGACTTGGAGATCTTGTCTTCTCCTACCAGCATCCACGGATGACCGAAGACCTGTTTCGGCAGCGGAACATTCAAAGCCAGCAGCATGATCGGCCAATACAGTGTGTGGAAACGAATGATGTCCTTGCCGATCAGATGCAGATCTGCCGGCCAGTACTTCTTGTATAATTCGCCATGATTGCCGTCGACATCGTAGCCTAAACCGGTGATGTAGTTGCTCAAGGCATCGATCCAGACATAGACGACATGCTTCGGATCGAAATCGACCGGGATGCCCCACTTGAAGGAAGTACGGGAGACACACAGATCCTGAAGACCCGGCTTCAGGAAGTTGTTGATCATCTCGTTCTTGCGGGATTCCGGCTGAATGAATTCTTCGTGATCATTGATATACTGTTCCAGCTGTTTCTGATACTTGCTGAGTTTGAAGAAGTAGGATTCTTCCTTTTCCTTATGAACTTCTCTGCCGCAGTCCGGGCACTTGCCGTCCACTAACTGCGAATCTGTCCAGAAAGACTCACAAGGGGTACAGTACCAGCCTTCGTATTCACTCTTGTAGATATCGCCCTGATCATAGAGCTTCTTGAAGATCTTCTTGACCTGTCTTTCGTGGTCCTCATCGGTCGTACGGATGAAACGGTCGTAGGAGGTGTTCATCAGATCCCAGATCCGTTTGATCTCGCCGGCCTGCTGGTCAACGAATTCCTTCGGTGTCAGATTGGCTGCCTTGGCCTTTTCTTCGATCTTCTGGCCATGTTCGTCTGTTCCGGTCTGGAAGTAGACATCGTAGCCTAACATCCTCTTATAGCGGGCAATCGCATCGGCCATGATGATCTCATAGGTGTTGCCGATGTGCGGTTTGCCAGAGGCATAGGCGATGGCCGTGGTAATGTAGTATTTTCCTTTATTCTCCATTTGAAACCTCCTAAAAAACAAAAAAGGTGATATGAAGGGCGCAATTGCGCGGTACCACCTTGTCTTATAACTCTTCACCTTTAACGCAGGCCTACGTCTTCGCCTACCTATCGACGAAGATGTTCAGGATCCATCTTCAGCCATCCTCCCTGCCGGTTTTCACCAGACACCGGCTCTCTGCAAGTTCAAATGACTGATCTATCCATCAAAACAACTCTATTCTAACATATACCATCATGAAATCATAACGATTTCTTCAGATGATTCAATATGACGTTGGCTGTGATGTTGCCTGTCACATTGAGCGTCGTATACAGCATATCCAGGATCTTGTACAAACCGCTGTAGAAACCGATGAAATCCAGCGGAATCGACAGCAAGGAGAGATAGCTCGCTCCGATCACCACGCCGCCGTTGGGAATGCCCGGCGCTGACATGTTGATCAGCAGGGCAAAGACGACCATCATCAGATAGGTCGGCAGATCAATCGCCACGCCATACATGCGGCTGCAGAACAGTCCCAGCAAGGCAAAAGAGACAGCACCGCCGCACATGTGGATCGTGCAGCCAAGCGGAGATACGATATCGACGACCTCCTTGGAGACGCCAAACTCCTCTTCGCAGACCTTCATCGTCGTCGGCAGGGTCGCCGCCGAAGAACAGGTGGTCAAAGAGACCAGCCAGACCTTGTAGACCTTCTTAAGATACTGCAAGGGTGAAATGCCGGCAATGACCCAGACCGGCAAAATCATGACCACCGCAACGGTGATCAGACCGCACAGATAAGCCGTAGCGATATATCGCAAGCCCACACCGATCACGGTGAGCCCATAGCTGGCTACCGTATTGCCGATTAAGGCGAAGACTGCCAGCGGCGTCAGAACCATGATGTATTCCAGGATCCTGAAAAAGACATCCCGCAGGATCTCGATCCCCTTGATCAGTTTGTCACCATCCTTTACCTTGCCGGCGCATAAGCCGAGCATATAGGCAAACAAGATGATCGCAAACAGTTTGGTCTCGGCAAAAATGGAAACCAGATTATTGGGAAAGAGATTGATGATGATCTCCTGGACACTCAGTGACTGGGTCTGACCGTTCCACTCTGCCGCCGGGAATGTGAAGCCCTTTGCCGGATCAAGAAGCGTGACGACAAGCGAAGTCAGAAGGAAGGTGGCGATAAACATCGCCATATACGTCAGGATCGCCATTCGCAGCGTCGCATCCTTCTTTTTCGAGGAAGCGTAGATCGTCGGCACAATGGAAGAAAAGACGATCGGACCGATCAGAAATTTCAAGAGATTGATATAGATCGTACCGATAAAAGACAGCGACGTCACTAAGGGTTTGAGAAAAAGCCCGGATAAGATACCCAGGGCTAAACATAATAAAGTCAGTAAAGAAATATTTCTTTTCATCTTAGATCTGTGATTTGAGATAAGCGAAGAGGAAATTGTTGATCTCTCCGTTCATGACCTTATCGACATTCCCTTCTTCGTAATTGGTACGATGGTCTTTGACCAGGGTGTATGGACAGAAGATATAAGAGCGGATCTGGGAACCCCATTCGATCTTGCGCTGTTCGCCTTTCAACGCCCTCTTTTCATTCTCTCTGTCTTCGATGGCCTTCTGATAGAGCTTGGCCTTTAAAATCGAAAGACACTTTTCACGGTTGAGAATCTGGGAACGTTCGGATTGGGAAAAAGCCATCAGACCGGTCGGGATATGTTTCATGCGGACCGCGGAATCGGTCTTGTTGATGTGCTGGCCGCCGGCACCGGAAGAACGCATCGTATCGACTTCCAGATCTTCGTCTCTGATCTCGATCTCGATCTCGTTGTTGAATTCCGGCAGGACTTCCACCGAGGCAAAAGAGGTATGTCTGCGGCTGGAGGCATCAAACGGTGAGATCCTCACCAGACGATGGACGCCGCTTTCCCCTTTCAGGTAGCCGTAGGCCATATCACCCTTGATGGCAACCAGGCAGGACTTGATGCCCGCTTCATCCGCTTCTTCGTAGCTGATCACTTCAAAACCGTAGCCGTTGTTTTGGGCATAACGCTGGTACATGCGGAACAGCATCTCCGCCCAGTCCTGCGACTCGGTACCGCCGGCACCCGGATGGATCTCCAGCAGGGCATTGGAGTGGTCATAGTCATTGGAAAGCAGAACTTTGATCTCAAAGTCCTCAAAATTCTTATTGACCTCTGTGTATTCTTCTTCCAGCAATTCGAAAAGTTCCGCATCGTAATTCCGGTTGAGCTCATCGAGTTCCGCCAGAATGCCTTCAATGCCCTTTTCACATTGCGTATATCGATTCTTCAGATCCTTCAGCTTGTTGGCTTCCTTGATGACTGCCTGAGCCTTCTTCTGATCCGACCAGAAATCTTCTTTGCTTTGAGCCTCGTCCAACTCATTGATCCGTTTCTCTATATTGGCGAGGTCAAAGAGAGTCGCCTAAGTCTTTAAGCTTCTTTAAGGAAGCGCTCAGGCCTTGTTTCATTTCATATATTTCCATATTTACTTTTCCTTTATAACGATCTTCAGGTTATTGCAGAAAGTCACGACATCGGAAGATATCGTATTCATCATTGATTCAAACAGTTCATATCCTTCTTCGACGTATGCCTGCAAAGGATTGTTCTGAGCATAGGAACGAAGGTGGATGCCTTCTCTGAGCTTCGACATGACGTCGATTTGGTTCTGCCATGCCCTGTCCATCAGACGTAAGACCATCGTTCTTTCCACCGGCATGATCTGATTCTTGACCGGTCTGATCTTGTCTTCATAGGCATTGAAGGCAACGTTCTTGCATTTTTCGATGGTTGCCTGTCTGTCAAGACCCTCGATCTCACTTGCCGTGAAAGAGGCCTGGCCCATGGTATTCAGACGCTTGGCGATCGATTCGTAGTCGATCACTTCCTTCTTGCCTTCGGTATTGGTGTTGGAATCGACGATGTTTTCGATCACTCGTTCAAACATATTTTCGACAACCGAATGGATGTCTTCGTTCTCTAAGATATAGTTTCTTTGCGCATACATCGTCTCACGCTGCTGACGCATGACATCATCGTAGTCCAGCAAGGCCTTACGGATATCGAAATTGAGACCTTCAACTCGCTTCTGAGCTGAAGAGATCGCTTTGGAAACGGTCTTGTTTTCAATCGGGATGTCGCCCATCTGTTCAAAGAGACCGGCGATCCTTTCCGAACCGAAACGGACCATCAGTTCATCTTCCAGTGAGACATAGAAACGGGAATAACCCGGATCACCCTGACGGCCGGAACGACCGCGCAGCTGATTGTCGATACGTCTGGATTCATGTCTCTCCGAACCCAGAACGACCAGACCGCCCAGTTCTCTTGAACGTTCGGTCAGCTTGATATCGGTACCACGGCCGGCCATGTTGGTGGCGATGGTAACGGAACCTTCCCTGCCTGCCTTGGCAATGATTTCGGCTTCTCTGGCGTGGTTCTTGGCATTGAGGACTTCGTGTTTGATTCTGGCCTGCTTGAACATGCGGGAGATCAGTTCGGAAGTCTCGACCGAAATCGTACCGACCAGGACCGGCTGGCCCTTGGCATAGAGTTCCTTCACTTCTTCCAAAAGCGCATTGTATTTGGCTTTCTTGGTGCCGAAAACCAGATCAGGATAATCGATTCTGGCAACCGGCTTATTGGTCGGGATCTCCACGACCCGCATATTGTAGATGGAAAGGAATTCTTCTTCCTCGGTCTTTGCCGTACCGGTCATGCCGGCCAGCTTATTGTAAAGACGGAAGAAGTTCTGATAGGTGATCGTCGCCCAGATCGTCGTCTCCTGTTTGATCGGAACGCCTTCTTTGGCCTGAATCGCCTGATGCAGACCATCCGAGTATTCTCTGCCCGGCATCTTACGGCCGGTGTTCTGATCGACGATGATGACTTCATTGTCTTCCACGACATATTCGACATCTCTGGTCATGATGTAGTTGGCTTTCAAAGCCTGTGCAATATAATGAACCAGAGAAGTATTATCCAGATCGTAGAGGTTCTCCACATTGAAGGCCTTCTCGCCTTTATGGACGCCCTCTTCCGTGAGCTGAACATTCTTGTCTTTGACATCGATGACGTAATCTTCGTCCTTCTTCAGCCTCTTGACGAAGCGGTCCGCATTGATATAGAGATTGGCGGTCTTCTTTTCGCCGCCGGAAATGATGAGCGGTGTCCTTGATTCATCGATCAGGATCGAGTCGACTTCATCGACCAAAGCGAAGTTGAGTTCACGAAGGACGCGGTCTTCCACTCTGGTGACCATGTTGTCACGCAGGTAGTCGAAACCGACTTCCGAGTTGGTCGTATAGGTAATATCGCACTCATAGGCTGCCCGCTTCTGTGCCGGCGTCAAAGCCCGCAGGTTGAGACCAACGGTCAGACCGAGGAAACGGTGAATCTGGCCCATCCACTCGCTGTCACGCTGTGCCAGGTATTCATTGACGGTGACCACATGGACGCCCTTGCCCTCCAAGGCATTCAGATAGACGGCCATGACAGAAGTCAAAGTCTTACCTTCACCGGTCTTCATCTCGGCAATATCGCCGCGGTGTAAGACATAGGCACCTTCCAGCTGACAGAAGAAAGGAAATTCGCCGATGACTCTTTTAGCCGCTTCACGAGCGACCGCAAAAGCTTCCGCCTGAATATCATCAAGGGTCTCTCCGTTTGCCAGTCTTTCCTTGAATTCCACGGTCTTGTGCTTCAGCTGTTCATCGCTTAAAGCGGCCATCTGGTCCTTCAACTGGTCGACAGGAACGGTTGCCCTTTCCACTTCGGCTAAGATCTTTTTATCACTATTGAATAATTTATCAAATAAACCCATTATATATCTCCAATTCCATACTATTATAGCACAACAAAAAAAGCTGACTTATCAGGCCAACTTCTTTTGTGTTTCTCAATTATTCTTTTATCTCTTGTATATTATGAGCTTGAAGACCTCGATCGCCTTCAACTAATTCGAATTCAACTGGTGCACCCTCATTAATGGTTTTGTAGCCATCCATGAGTAATTGAGAATAATGGAAAAAGACATCACGACCGTCATCTGCTGTAATGAAGCCAAATCCCTTAACCTTGTTGAATCTTTTAACCTTGCCTAACATTTCCTTATTCTCCTTTTATGAATTATATTCTATCATACTTTGTTTTAATAATGTAAAGTAATGTTTTTGTAAGCCAATGATAAAACTTTGATCCTTTTCGCATGCCCGGAAACAGCCTCAAAAGCCCCTTTTAAGGTCGAACCGGTCGTAATTACATCATCAACAATAAGGATTTTATCGGCAAATGGCCCTTTGTACAGGAAATTGCTTCGCATTTGTCTTCTTGCGGTCAGATCCTTCCCCTCCTGAGACATTTCTTCCTTCATGAACAGACCTTCGAGTCTGCGCATTTGTACCGTTCGAAACATCTCTTTCAGATGGTCAAAACCTCTTTCTGCGATTTTTCTTCTGCTGCTGGGGATACAAAGCAGATGATAGCCATGGTAGCGAAGCTCGATGTACTCTTTTACATCATAAAGAAAAACATCCTTAAGTGCCTCATCGTGACACTCCTTGTATTGAAGAAGCAGGCTTTTGAAAAAACCATCGTAGTCATAAAAGGACTCCACTTCAAAGCCGTCGGCCTGAATGATCTTCCGCTTTATTTTCAGTTTCCTGCGGCATTCCGGACACAGTTCATCCGGCCTGAGAAACAGTGAGCGAAAGGTGTACTTTTCAATCTCCTTATCACAATACAGACACCTCATAAATGGCTGTTGGCAAGTCTCAGATAATCGATCGTATCCCTGACCTCCTTTCGTTTGCGATCGCAGAACAGGGCTGAAGAACCTTCCGTATTTCCTACTCCTCTTCCCACTCTGCCCAGCATCTGTATGAGACTCGCCTCATCAAATGTCTTTCCATAGTGAAGAATGATCACCGAAACATCGGGAATGGTGATTCCTCTTTCCATGACACTGGTCGAGATCAGAAAGCGGAACCTCCCCTTTCGAAAAGCTTCGATGTTTTCCTTCCGTTTCGCCAGATCGGAATACACATAAGTGCAGGAATAGAATTTCGACAGCAACCGATACAGACGGCGGCACTTCTTCTTGCTGGAAACAAAAATGATACATCGGTTGGCCATCGATGACATCATTCGAAACAGCAGAAAGAAGGACAGCGTTTCAGGCAGACAGATCAGCTTTGGAATTGACAGAGGCTTGTGCGAAGGACGAACAAAGACTTCAACCTCTTTCACCTTCCTTTGATACAAAATCTTCTTTAAATCTTCATCGACCGTAGCCGTCGAGAAGATCACTCTTCCTTTGCAGGAAGACAGAGCGATATTTATCAGCATTTCATCGCCCTTGACCGGAAAGGCGTCCACCTCATCCAGTATCAGAAGATCGAAGGTCTGATAATAGCGGTAAAGCTGATGACAGGTACAGACGATCAGATCCCCTGTCAGTGTTTCGTGATGGCCGCCATAGACCGCCGCCACTTTTGCCTTGGGGAAAATCTTCTGAAAACGGTCTGCCAATTCGATGACCACTTCTTTGCGGGAGATCGCATAGGCGACCCTGAGCCCTTGAGACAGGTAATGGGCAATACTTTGAACACTGATCTCCGTCTTGCCCGCCCCGCAGACGCAGTGAAGCAAAACGTCTTTCTCCTTCAAAGCTTCCACGCACATCCTGGACGCCGTCTCTTGTTCCTTCGTCAGCTGATAAGAAAAACGGTACTCTTCCACATCCTTGCCGATCTCATAATCAAAGACCGAAAGTTCCTCTTCCAGCAGGACTCTGGAAAAGCGGACGCACTTCCGGCAGTAATAACCCTTTGATCCCTTATAGAAATAGGAAGGATCCGTATTTCCACAGCGAAGACACTTCATTTCCCGTACAATCATTATTCGTATAAAAATCACCTTGTACCTTGTTTTTCTCTTCTCTGTAACAGATGGTAAACTAATGATATGAATAAGCTGCCGGAAGAATATCTGGAAAAGATGAAGGAACTTCTCAAAGATGAATACGATGACTATCTTCAAAGTTTTGAAGAGGAAAGAGTCTATGGCCTCAGGGTCAATACGGCCAAAATCTGCGTTGAAGACTTTTTGAAGATCGCTCCTTTTCATCTGAAACCCATCCCCTGGACGAGTGATGGCTTTTATTATGATCCCGATGATCTTCCTTCCAAACATCCGTATTATTTTGCCGGCTTGTATTATCTGCAGGAACCAAGTGCCATGTTGCCGGCAGAAGTATTGCCCATTGAAGAAGGCGACATCGTCTTGGACTGCTGCGCTGCCCCGGGCGGCAAGTCTTCCAAGCTGGCCAACAAACTAAACGGAAGCGGTCTGCTTATCGCCAACGACATTTCCGTCAGCCGGGCCCAGGTCTTATTGAAGACATTGGAAAGCCAGGGCGTGAAAAATGCCTATGTCATGGCGGAAGACGTCACTTCTTTGAAACAGTACGAAGCCTTCTTCGACAAGATCCTTCTGGATGCCCCGTGTTCCGGCGAAGGGATGTTCCGCAAGGAAAGCGAACTGATCGCCTCCTGGCAGAAAAAAGGCAACGAAGAATATGCTGCTTTGCAGAAAACGATCATCGAAGCGGCGGCCAGACTGCTCAAACCGGGCGGTATGATGGTCTATTCGACCTGTACCTTCGACATCAGGGAAGATGAAGAAATCATCGAACACATCCTTTCCGTCGATCCAAGCCTGAGTGTCGTAGCAATCGATCCCTGTGAAGGTTTTGCGTGCGGCAAAACCAAAAACACAAAAGGCTGTGTTCGTCTCTATCCTCACCGCATCAAAGGGGAAGGACACTTTGTCGCCCTGCTTTCAAAAAAAGGCGATACGCCAAAAGAATTGCCGCATAACATTTCGATCCCGCAGAATCTTCAGAAGCTGATCCCGGATGATTTTCACAGCGTTTTAAACAATGGTGATCTCATCCTTCGAAATGATAAACTCTATCTCCTGCCGCCTTACAGGCTGCCGATGGAAAAGGCCAGGATCTTACGATCCGGCTTGTTCCTGGGGGAGATCAGACACGGACGCTTCGAAGCTTCCCAAGCCCTTGCCCTGGCATTAAAAGAAAAGGAATATCCAAAGATCCTGTCCCTGTCAAATGATGATCCAAGAGTTCTGCGCTATCTGAAATGCGAGACACTGGATGTCAAAGACAAAGGGATCGAAGGCCTGGTCTTAGTTTGCGTGGACGACTTCCCTTTGGGCTTTGGCAAAGTCGCCAAAGGCATATTAAAAAACCGTTATCCGGCCAATTACCGTTATAAGTAAAGAAAAAGCACTCCTTGCGGAGTGCTTTAAACGTAATCCAGAAAATTAACGCTTTGAGTACTGAGGTCTTCTACGAGCTCCTCTTAAACCATACTTCTTACGTTCTTTCGCTCTAGAATCACGAGTTAAGAAGCCTGCTTTCTTTAAGACAGGTCTGAAGTCTTCACCGACTTCCAGTAATGCACGGGCGATACCATGTCTCATAGCACCGGCCTGGCCTGTCATACCGCCACCGTGAACGTTGATATAGATGTCGTACTGACCTTCTGTACCAGTTTCAACCAGTGGAGATTTTACGACCATTCTTAAGATTTCCTGCGGAAGATATTCTTCGAGAGTTTTTTCTCCGACGGTGATCTTACCGGTACCCGGAGTCATATAGACACGGGCAACGGAGGATTTACGTCTTCCTGTTCCAAGGTAATTTACATTTGATTTCTTTTTAGGCATTGATTTTCTCCTTATTTAAGCTCAATTGG
>AUXO010652742.1_pt1 | contig 15484 bp, 6 predicted proteins | sample 768731 | NCBI WGS metagenome assembly AUXO01 (sample SAMN02715735, study PRJNA202380) | gut metagenome | biome: sheep rumen | host: Ovis aries | place: New Zealand: Palmerston North
ATTTTTGCGAGAGGAGATAGACGAGATTATTATGACCATTTCAGTTCGGCAGCGTTACTTGTAATGGTTTTAATTATGATAGCGATTTGCTGGGGTGTTAGCGAGTTTTTGCCAAAGATTATAGAGCTTTGGAATGAAAAATCGATATCAGATACTGGGGAAGAGCAACAAGATTAATAAAAGTATTAAATAGAAAGGAGGCTTATATATGCGTTACGATATTAAACATTATTCTAATGAAGATTTTATAGAGTATGACAACTTTGAAAGAGCAAAGAATAACACTTGTATGTCTATTGAAAACACAATTCTCTCAACAAACAAAAGAGAAGTGCTATCAACTTTGGATGTCAATTGTAATAGTGAGCAAGATGAATGGACTTTTAAAGTATGTTTTCCAATGTATGGAATGGGAGGGTTTAACATGCTAAGTGTTAATGCCTTCTTCTGTGAAAAGATTGTTGAGATTGAAATTAAAACGGTAATTGGTTTAACGCTTGAGGAACAAAATAATCTAGATATTGATTTGATAAAAGAGATATGTGCCGACTATGATATGGAAGCCTTTGTAGGTGACGATTCTATAATAATAAAATCAGATCCTCCAAGGGTAAAACTTAATGAGGGATTGATTGAAGAAATATGTGATACTGGCGTAGGACTTTACTATAGAAAGATTCAAAGTGATGAGGCACTTTTGGCAGAGTTTTTGATTGATCAGATGATGGGTGCTTTATATGTTTTAAAAACCAAGAAGGGGGAAATATTTCCTGGAGTCTACGATGAAGAGAGTGGCAATGAATCAAAAGCTGAATCTAACAAAGAAGAGAATGAAAAGGAAGCAGAAGATGAAAGTAACAGTTGTGAGGATTTAGAAGTTGAATGTTCAGATTTTGAAGATAGTTTTAGCGACGATAATGAAGAGGAGAGGGGAAAGAATATGGGAGTGAATCTTAAAGATTTAAAGAAACTAATTAAAGAAGCTAAAAAGAGAATAGTAGGACAAGATGAGTATATTGAGAATGCGGCTTTTTGCATGTATGAAGGGATTAATAATAATCCTAAAAACATGCTGGTTGTAGGGCCTACTGGATGTGGCAAAACATACACCATTGAAACTCTAATCGACATCCTTAAAAAGTCTGGTAAAGATATTCAGTTTATCAAAGAGGATGTTTCTGGATATACATCTAGCGGATTTAAAGGTGGAGATGTTGAGCAAATCAAAAAGAAGATTCAAAAGGCAAATTTTATTGATAGAGATCTTATAGTAGTTTTCTTCGATGAGATTGATAAACTTTTAGTTCCCGAATATGATGCTGCTTATTCTAATGTTAATGCAGAGATTCAAGGGGAACTATTATCAGTTCTTACCGGGGATGTTTGTGCCACTAAGGAAGGTACTGAGAAGTTGAGAAAGAATCTTATGTTTGTTTGTACTGGAGCTTTTGTAGGACTAGATGAAATCGAAAGTAAGAAGAATAAGAACAGCAAAGGTATGGGATTTAATGCAGAAGACGAAGTTAAAGAGACAAAGATAACAGAAAGAGTAAAACTAGAGGAGTTGTTAATAGAGTATGGTGCTATTCCTGAATTTATTGGACGTATTAATTACTTTCTTAAACTAAACAATCTCACTCGCAAGGATTATATGGAAATTGCTACCAATGAAGAATATGGAGTTATTAAACAATTGGAGGAAGAGTACAAAAAGTATGGATACAACTTAAAGTTTAGGAAGAATCTAATAGAAGAAATTATAGATGGAGCTTGTAATCAACCGTTAGGTGCTAGATATGTCAAATCGGCATTTAGTGTAGCGGCTATGAATTCATTCTTAAACCGAATGAAAAGCGAGGACATATCTCAATCTAAAGATCAACTTACAGTGTGTAAAGGTGATTTATCCAAGTAGTAATTAGATAGGTATTCTTAATGAACTCACATCAGAGTAAAGTGCGCGAATTCGACAAAAAAACAACATAATTAGCAAAGCAGCGTTTTACTGATTATTTTATAATTTTATTATGTGATTTTGTACGGATTAATTACATTGAGAAAAAACATAGGTGTTTTCTCGTATATGTTGGGTGTTTTTATAAAGTAATAATAAAAACACCATATATTAGATAAAAACGACTGATTACTGTTAAGAAAGAAAGGAGAAATTGGGTTGCGAAGAATAAAAGTAAAAAGGTTTCTTTTAGGTATTCTTTTGTCGTTGGTTTTGTTGGTTTCGGTCATATTACCAACAAAAGTAGAGGTTGTTAAAGCTAACGGTACAACAAAAAGAATTATTAACGTTGTAATGGATACTTCAGGCTCTATGTACAATCTAAAAGGGCAACCTCAAAAGAAATGGTGTCAGGCAAAATATGCATTACAAGCTTTTGCACTGATGATGGATTTTGAAAATGGTGATGTACTTAACATCTATCCAATGCACGAAATATCAATTGGAAGAGGTGGCACGGAACATTACGGAAATGATCCATGGAGTGGCAAAAAAAAGAATAAAGCATTTCTGACAATTAGAAATACAGATGATGTTAAGAAAATTGCAGATATTTATGCTTGCACAACGCAAACTAAAACGCCTTACAGCACTGTAAAAACTGCTCATAGTGATTTGGGAAAAATCCATGAGAATGGCATTGAAAAATGGTTGATATTATTAACTGATGGTCAATTTACAAAGCCTGTACCTAAAGGAAAATCGGATGCAGATCCAGAGGGAACCGAGGAAAATATAAGAGCATTAGCAAATAGTGATATCAATGTTGAATATATGCTGTTTGGAGGCGAAGATGATAGTGAGATAAATGAAGGCAAGTATCACTCGATAAAAAGACCATCAGATAGTGATGATGGAGATGTGATTATAAAAGGCGTTGTAGACGCATGTAATCAAGTCTTTAACAGAGATCTCCTTACATCTAAGCAGATAAAGGATAATACAATCAAATGCAATTTGAGTTGGAGAAAGCTTATTATTTTTGCTCAAGATGCAAAAGTAAGAATAGGTGATGTAGTCGACTCAAAGACTAAAGAGTCAGTTAATAAAACTATGGATGAAATCATAGAATATAGTACTCTTAGTCGTATCAAAGAAGATGGTGAGGTTGATAGAAGACTAAAGGGCCAAATAGCAAGTTTTGAAAATTTAAAATCGGGAAATCAGTACAACATTATTATCGAACCATCCACACTATCTAAATTGGTTGAAGATGGAAAATGTATTGTTTGTTATGAACCTGATGTTGAGCCCAAAATAACACTTAAAGATTCTAAAGGCAATAAGGCGAAAAAAAGAATCAAACCAGGGAAATATAGTATGGATATAGAATTGCTTGATAAACAGACAGGCAAAACGCTTGATCCCAACACAATTGGAAACATCAATTTTAAGAACTCCGAAATGACCATAAAGGGTATAGATGGCGAGAGAAAGATTAAAATAATAGATTCGCATACAGATGATATTTCGATAAAAAATACTGATCAAAGCTTAGATATATCACTAAATGGTTCATATGGTAAAAATGTCAAATACAATTTACCACCAGTAAAGGATGTAGATAAAAAGATATATGTAGAACAAAGCCTTATGATGCTTGTAGATAAACTACAAAACTATTATTCGGCAACTGGGTTAGAAGAAGGCGATGGTATAGATATAAAACTTGCGATGAACAACAGACAGTTAACAGACGAGGAAGATTCTAACACAGCCCCAATTTCAATAAAATCAGATAAGAAGGATTTTAAATACAGTATTGAAAAAAAGGGAAAAGGCTATTACAGAGTCAAGTTCAAACAAAAGACGGATTTAGGAAAACATCACTTAACTATAACTGCTAAAGTAGATGATTCGAAGATTGCTCAAAAAGAATCTATATTTGTTTTTAGTTGGCTTATTCTCATTTTGAGCATTCTTGTCATAGTCGCTGTTTTAGTTCTTATAGTGTTACTACTGTTGTTTATTCGAAAAAAAAGAAGACAGTATATGGAAACACTAATCGGACCGGAAAATGAAAATGACGTACGAGTTGACAGCAAAAAAACAGTTTACGTATATGGCAATTATGAAATGGGCTATAGTGTAAATGGAACACGTTTCAAAACCGAAAATGATTCATACAAACCGAGAACTCCAGAGCAGGGAATACGTCAGAAATACTTCAATTATGATGATAGAAAGTATACTTACAAAGTCTTGAGTGCCGCTCCTCCAGATAGATATTCAAATTCAAATAAAACAAAAGATATAAATGCTAAGTTAGGTTTTACTTTAGAATTGGAAGCATGGAGTCAGAGGGGTGAGCAAGCTAAAAGAGGCATAATTAAAAGATGGATTAAAAACCCAAATAATGAAAGAAGACTAAGAGTAACGGATTTCAAATATCATGGGCCAGATCCAAAAGAAGGGAAAATAAGTATTGGTAGTGTTCAGTTGGAGTACTTACTCAAAAAAAACAATAGACAAATAGAAGAAGATGGATGGTATGTGAACGGAAGCAAGGATTTTTACCAATATATAAAAGATAAACCAATTATCATTCGTAATAAAAGTACGATTATTGTTTTTGGAAAAAGAAAAAACAAGAATAGAACAATTGATTTACAATGCAGATTTACATTAAAGATTAAATAGGAATAGGAGAAAAAAGATATGAAAGTAGTAGGAAATCAAAAAGTAGCTAGTAACAAAGTGAAATTAACTCTATTTGTAGGGTTAGGAGGAATTGGATCAAGGATAATTCAGGGGGTTGCAAAAAAATGTAGCAAACCTGAAAGGAAAAGAGTCAACTTTGTTGTTTTAGATACAAATGCAAATGACTTGCAAGATATTAAAGAAGATAAAGATCTTAAAGATGTTCCATTGTATTATGTTCAAACTTCAAGCGCCTCAACTGTTGGTGAATATTTAAGACTTGACAAAGATGCAATGGATTGCTGGTTCCCATGCAACTCAGTTTTGTATAAAAAGAGTATGAATGATGGGGCTGGACAGGTAAGAGCTATTTCAAGACTTGCTCTAAATGCTGCAATTAAACTGAATAAATTGGAACCTTTAACAGATGCGATAGATGCTTTATATAGAAAAGATGGAGATGATTTGGAAGCTGATTTAAGAGTTGTGATGGCCTTTTCTGCGAATGGAGGAACTGGTTCGGGAATGGCATTACCTTTATCGATGTTAATTAGCAAGTATATTGAGGATGAATACCCAAACACAACCGTTAACATTAGGGGAATGGCGATGTTGCCTTCTTGTCAGTATGCAAAAATCACTTCAAAAACAGAACAAATGAGCTTGAAAAGAAATGCATATGCAACAATTAAAGAAATTAATGCATTTATGATGAAGAGTAATGGATTTATTGAAAGTGTTCCAGAATTAAGAAGATATTCTGACCTTCACATAGATATTCCAATAGCGGGTTCAGATAAACTTCAGAGACTAGATAGTAAAACATTTAACTTCTGTTTTCTATTAGATGGTCAGGACTCAGAGGGTAAAAACTCAATTACTCAAAATCAGTATGAAGAACAAGCATCTATGTGCTTGTACGAGCAAAATATCGGTCCAATGAAGAAAAAATCATTTAGTATTGAGGATAATATAGTTAGAGAAGCAACTTCTAAAAAGAATTATGGAAGAAATACATTTGCAGGGATTGGTTCTAGTATTATTCAATATCCATTTGATTTGGTTGCGGAATATGTTTCATATCAGTGGGCTATAGATAAAATGGCAGGAGAAGATGAGGCAGACAACTGGTGCAAATACGATAATGACTTTCAGGATTTACATAAGCGAGAAGTAAAAGAAGATATTGATACCGCTGAGCAGACAAAGTTAAGGGAGTATTATGTAGCTCAGTTTGAAAAAGATGAAGGAGCAGATCCATTTGCAAAAAATATATCAAAAGAATTCTTAAAAGATGCTGATATTAAAGTGGAAAATTATGTTAAGGAATTACAGTCATATTTAGTAGATTATTATAATAGTAGTTCTGACAGTGAATATGAAAACATATATAATGTTACCAATAGTAACCAAAGATTTGAGTTAGATGAAGAGTCATTGGGAGATAAAATTGATGATTTGGATTTATTAAATAGCTATAAGAATCAGGTTGAATATAATGCTGAAAAAAAGATGAAACAAGAAGTGGAAGGGATTTTCTGGAATTCACATAAAAACAAAAAGAAATATCCTAAATTCTTTATGGAGTCTCTATTGCAAAAGCATAGTGAATTTATTCACCCTAATGCAATGAGATACTATATTTATAAATTGAGAATTGAATTGGAAAATTATGGTGAAAATCTAAATGTTATAAGTATAGGCGATGATCTTTACAAAGATGCTGAAAATGCGGTTAAGGATTTTGAAAAAGGAATTAATACAGAAGACAAGAAGACAAGAAAAAAAGAAGATCCAGTTAAACTAAATAAACGCAAAACAGAAATTATAGATTCAGTAAATGAATCTTTAAATGGTTATTTTGATAGCATTTTATCTTATTTGGATAAGATAGCGTTAAAAGTAATCTGTGATGTTGGTAATGAGTATCTAAAAAGAATATCGGAGGAATTTGAGGAATTCTATAGTTCATTTAAAGAGAAGGTTGAAGAACTATCGAATAAACAAGTAGATATTGCTGAAAGCATTAAGTATGAGAATGGTTCAACTGTGTATAATTTATGTGGCAGTAAAGAGATGCTGGATATAATTGCTAAAGAGAGTGATAGAAACACGGATGAAGAGCTAGTATCTCCAGAATTATGTAGCAAAATATTGGATGCAATAAAAGGCAACATTGCAGTAAATAGATATAATTCATATGTAGATGGTCATGATATTAAACGCGTAGCTAATGATATTTTTGACGATATTATTCTAAAACATTTTCTTGATGATGTTAAACATAATTGCAAAAAAATAGACTTAAACGTCTTAGAAGCTATAGAAAAAGAGAGCGAACTAGAATATATCATAGAAAGACAAGAAGCCGGTAAAAAAGTTTTAGAAAATGAAATTCATGATAGAGACAGAATAGATAGACATATTGAAGAAATTGTTGATAAAGGATATTTATTAGCTGCTCCTAGTGTTCAAAAAATGAGAGATAAAGAACCTCGAGAAATAAATCTTGTTGCATACCATGAATCTCTCGACAAAATGAGAGCTTTTAACACCAAGACTATTTTTGCTAAGTTTAATGAAACAGCAACAGATACTGTTTCTAAATACGAAATACGATTTTTAAATGCTGTTTACGATATTACTCCTGACAGAATAAGAAAGTTTTCTTGTAGTATTTCCGATAAGATTGGAGTAAGAAGCGCGGGTGTTTACCATAGAGCTTATTCAGAATACTCGGAAGATATAGGACCAGATTCTGAAAAAACTAAGGTTATATCTACCCACATTGATAAAAGATGGGATTCTATTAGGTTTATGCCAGAAATAGATATGGATTATCAGAGTTATCAAATAATGAGAATTCATAAGGCGTTTGTCTATAGTATGTTATTCGACATTGTACAATATCAACCAATATCTCATGTTAAAGAGAATAATAATATCTGGAATTACTTTTTAGAAAACAAAGATGAACACTTAGAGAAAATGATTGTCTCTAATGGAACACCTTGTGATCAATTATATGAAGTTCTTGACCACTTCTATATAAGTAGCGCTTCAGTAAAAGAGGTTTTGGAGCGAGTTGAGAATATTGTTGGCAAGGATATGAATAAAAAACTCAATTACGATAAAACACGATTTTATAACGCATTGAAAAAATTCACAATTCCAGAGAGTCATACTAGACAGACAAGTTTGTTTGAGTTGGCACTTATGTATTATTCATCCGTTCCTAATGCTCAAAGAGATAACGATGAGATTTTTGATATTGTTAAGGCAATTGTGTCTGTAATTGAAGAGCAAATTGATTATTTCGAAAATGAAACTGACAGAGAGCAAAGATTGTGGATGGTTTTGGAAGAACAGTTCAAGTTAATGGTTGCAAACTATGATGCGAACGAAAATGTTAATTGTGGATTGAAGATATATAACCACCCAACTGTTGATGCAATTTTCAGATGCTTAAAGAATGTTATGGGTGAAAATTATAATGAAGACATAATTGATGAAATGAGACAGGCAGTAAAGAAAAAATAATCCAACGGAGGGATAAATGTTTACAGTTGTTATAGCTGAAAAAAAACATATTAAGAAGATAAAAAAGAATCTTCTGTATAAAGATGTTTTTCGCGATGATTCTAAATTTGCTTTTTGTCCTTGGAATATTGGAGAAAACAGTCTTGAATTGGCGTTACCAACACTTTATGAGTGTGTTGGTAAACGTCATCAGTGGCGAGCAATATTGTTTACAGATGTACTGAATCAAACTGCAAAGAATCCTTTTGATGTCGCTCAATTTAAAGCAGATAGATTAGGCTTTACGAAAGATGAGAAGGCATTTGATGAGGAGTTATCATTGCGAAAGCAAGCATATTCAAGAACGGTTGAAGAAAATCCGTTAGCAATTTTACTCCAAATGTTGTGCAATGATGATAGGACAGATGAAATAGGAGAAGAACAAAAAAAGATGGAATCTTCTTTAGATGATTCCGCAGCAGAAAAAGATACATTTTATAAGATGTATTTAGAAACAAAGAATTACAAACAATCTATTATAAAAGATTATTTGATTAAAGATTCCTCTATGGTAAAGCCATCCGAGGTACTTTGTATTTCCCCACGTGTCTTTGACAATGATAGTTTGGAATTGATGAAAAACTGGGAACCTTTGGATGAGATCAATTATTCTGATTTTTGTGAGTATAATCTATACCCTAATAAGGCAAGATTCTTGGTTTTTGATATTGTTGACGAAAAACATATTCTTCATAAAAAACACTTTTTAAAACTACTAGTGGTGTTGTTTATAATGGCAACAAATGATATTCCTAGAAGTTCGATGAATCCTGATAAACTATACAGAATTAATACAGAGTATAATGATAAGGCTTTTGGAGAATTGTTCTATAACTATGAAAAGAAACTTTCACAGTCCTGTTTGACAATTAACAGGAAACTAGTGGAATTGCAATCACCATATGAGTTTGAAGATTTAAAAAATGATTTTGAGTCAAAAGAGAATATTGAGCTTGATGTTAATAAGTATTTTAATCCTTCTAAAATGAATATTCACTATTCTGGTATTAGACTAGCAGATGATATACCTGACGATGAAAAAGAACTACTGGACGAAGAAGAACATTCTAGTCGTATGGATACAAATGTGTACTTAAAACAACCTAGAAGAATCATTTCTGAAGGCATAGATAATTCTCTTAAATATGATTCATATGATGAAGATGAAATATTGAAACTAGACAAGTTCAAAGTCGATGATTTGGATGAGTTAGCCAACGATAGCGAACTACAAATGTCAAAAATTAAGAAGAAAAATGTCTTTAATACTAAAGAATATAGAGAGAGATTAAACGAGAAGGTAAACAGCATTAATTCATATGCTGGCAAAAGAATGAGTTTTAAGAAAATACTAATCACTGTATTAATTGTAATTGGCTCATTGGTATTACCAGCTACTCCTTATATTATCAAGAATATTGTTGGTTCCAAATCACCAGCATATAATCTAGAAGTTTTATTGTGGGTATTAGTGTCATTGCTACTAGTGTCAATAGTGCCACTAATTGTATTTAGAATTATACTTGGTTTTAGAGTAAAAGACTATAATAACGAGATTGCTTCTATGAGAGAAGAGGTTGAAAAAGAAGTTGACAAAGTGGGAGAATACTTGTCTAATGTGAAAACTTTGAGAAAGTGTAAACGAGTGAAAGAAATATTTTCTAAAGGTGGAATTGTTAAAAAAGCTAAGATTAACAATTTAAAAAGACATAAAAATGATATTTTGAATCATATACAGTCATGTGAAACCCTTTTGAGTGATTTATACACTGGTTTTATTTTTGATGAGGAAGAAGTAGAGGGGTATAACTATGATTTCACAGTAGATGCAAAGTATGAATACCCTTTGCCTCTTGAAAGTTTGAATTCTATGGAGATTGATTACATTTATAAAGGAAATAAGATACAAACACCTATTAATTTTGTAGACAGTATCATTATTACAAGGGAGGATATATATGACTAGTTCGGTCATCTCTACAATAGAAATAGTTGCTTTTATTGTGATTACGATATGGCAATTCTATTGCATTAATAAAAAAAATCTAGCAAGAGAAGAGAGATATAAGCAATTTTTTCAGCCAATAGCTAGTGTGTTCTTCGTGATACTAGCAATGGTATTGGTTGGAGTAATAAAAAAAGGCGTTATATCCTTTTTTAGAGCACTACCAGAGTGGATGAAGTCGTTAGAATCTAAATCTTGGATGAATGAAAGTGTTGGGAAAGCGTTAGATGGTGCAGCAAAATACTTTGATGGTATTGCTCAAAGCATTCAAACAAGTTTTTTGTTGTTTGCAATTTTAAATATTATTATCTTGTTTATTTATACACAATATAAAAGAGCCTGGAGAAGAACCATATTAAAATTAGATTTAAAGATTGAAGAATCCGAAATGAAAGGTTCGAGCGGTTTTTCTGATGATGTGTTAGAAATATACAAAAGAATTAGATCATGGGCACGTGATAAGTTTTACTATCATTATAAAGAAAGAAAGGTTTGGATTTTAAAAGAGGAATATGGACATACAAGAACTTATGTGATGATCTTTTTCGTTTCAATTATAGTCCTATCATTGGCGTTGCTCTTGCCTATGAATTATTTCGTTAACAAAGGAATAATGGTTGAGAGATATATGATAGCATATCCTTTTATTTTAATTGGTGAAGTATTTTACTTTATCAATGGTCTATTGAAGGAAGAGTATAATGCAAAAATTGCTGCAGAGGAGGATTCTGCCGAAACGATTCATCAATACCATATGATGAGAAAGTTTTTAAGAGATTTCTTTATAGATAAGATTATCTCAGATGATACGGTAGTTGATTATGGAATTATTGATAGTGTTTCAAATCAAGATCTTTTTGAACAATTAAGAATTAGTGAAGACCCAAAGGAAGTTGCTTTTGGAAAGTATTACGAAAAGATAAACGAACAGGGATTTGAATTAAATCATCACTATTTATATGCATCTTTGAAATTGATGCACGGGAAAAGTGTTTTGTTTAATAACCCATTCTACAACGACTTCTCGCCATATGTCTTTTATCCTATGAATAGATCTTTATTAGAAGATAAAAAGGTTCTAGTTATTCTTGGTAGACATGGCATTGAGAAAGATATTAAACAATGGATTATAGATGGATTAAGTGATGTGACAGATATACCTAGTATGTGGAAAGTTGGCATTCTAGGGGATGAAAAAACTGATTGCAATATTGGTATTCTTTCGAGATCAAATGTTAATGACTTCAAGGTTCAAAAGGCAAACAGTAAGTTTTTCAAAAAAGTGGATTACTGTATCATTATTGAGCCTTCAAGATTGTTGTCTACAATGCAAATAGGACTCAATTCTATAATTAAACGTTGTAAAGGATATAAAGATAAAAGTGTAACATTCTGTACATTTGATAAAAATACGGATGGTTTAGTTGATACTCTTTCACATATTTTGATGGAAGATATATCAGAGGTTTCTTCCACAGATAAACATGATGGGGTTATGTCTTATGTTAGTTGGAATGTTGATTCAGAGAATATTCAACATAGAATGTTTAATGATGTAGCTAGATATTTAGGAATGGGTACCGAGCTATCCTTTGTTGCGCTTAAAAATCAAATATCTAAAACAGAGTGGTTTGGTGGAGACGCATTTCCAGTTAACGATATGAATTGGATTGACAAACAATATTATAGACAATTATTGAATTATGCTGATTTACCATCAAATCAAGAAGTAATGGATCAAGTATTCCAGACAACTGATAATTTTTGGAGTGCTAAGAAAGAGAATATTAAATATATGACTGTAGAAGACGAGTCATTTAATATGTTTGAAATAGTAAGAAACTTTGCCACTAGAAGTAAAGAGGAAGGTTTTATTAATGTAATATCAACAGAATACCTATTTAAAGATTATATGGGAATTAATAAAAACATGTTTGAAGTTGATTCAAAAGCAATCCCATATATTGTTCCAGATTATGCGAGAACAGGTAGAAATCTTGCTCTAAAACTCATACTTATGCTTTCAACAGGCTTGGTGTCGGAAAGCATAATAAGAAAAGAGTTAACAGTATTTGGCTTACCTACGGTAGATAGTTTTACTGTAAAGGAACAATTGTGGAATGAAATGTACAATTGTTTTGCAAGTGCAAAAGATATTAATTTGGAAAAGGATTACGAAAGTCTTGTTGAAGAGGTAAAGAATAAAGAAATACATGTTGGTCAGTATTCAATTTGTATCGATGTCATTGGAGAAAAGAAAGAGTATAATCCAGAGATTGATGCATATGAAAAATTATATTTCATTGAAGATGAGAGAATAGTTAATCATTTTATTAAGGAATTAAAGAGTGCAAGTTATATAACAGAAGAGGAAATTGATGATAGAGATTATTTGGGCTCTGAATTGTTGGGTAATATTTTCCAAAAAATACTACCAGGTCAGTATTTTACCTATAATGGCAAATACTATGAAATGGAAGGGCTCACAGGAGATAATGATGTTCTAGTTCGAAGAGCAGCAGACCATATTAGTGGAAGGCCTACATACAGGCAGATTAGAAAGTATACAGTTGATTATATGAAACAGTGTAAAGGGATAGGAACTTCTAAGGATTATGGTGTTTTTAGTGTTAGAAGAATGACATCTGATATCAATGTAGATACAGATGCTTATTTCAAAATGAGTGTTCACAATGATTTTAAGACTGCGAAGAAAGTCACAGTAAATAATATACCTAGAAGAATATATAGAAATAAGAATATTTTGGAAATACAATTTCCAGATGGTATTACTGAAAAGATTAAATATACTTTGGCAGTTTTATTGAACGAATCTTTTAGAAGCTTTTTTGCTGAAAATCAAGAATATATTATTGCGACGACAGATTACAATATGGAAGAAAATGGCGAAAACCCATTAACTTATCAGATAGTGGGAGGAGACGATTGCAAAATAAATCCAAACAGTATCTACATTATTGAGGACAATCAAATGGATATTGGCTTGTTGACAGCCGTTGAAAGAAACCTTAAGAGAATTTTTGAAACCATATTGGATTACTTGAACTGGCATAAAGAATTTGAAGAGTTTAGTAAGACAATTAAGGACATGGTTGAAGATAGTGAGAAAGAATCAATCATCCCTGACAAAAAGCCTGAGCCACCGAAGAAAGATAATGCATTGAAGCGATTATTCCGAAGAATATTTGGCAAAAAGAAAAAAGAAGGTGAAACAGAGGATAAAAATACTGAGAATGATAATTCAAAAGAAAAAGAAGAGTCATTAGAAGATGGTACTTCTCAAAATGATTTAGGTGAAGAAGAAAAAGATCATACTAGGGAGGAAGAATTAAAGAAAGATGACGAATAAAAATAGTATTGATAACCAAGATATTAACGAAAAAGTTGATAATTTGGATGAAGAAAAAAAAGATAAAGCGATAGAAGAGTTTGTGGAAGAGGTAGAACAATCAGTTGATAAGACAGGAAAGGAAACTGATTCATCTAATGAACGAGAAGTCAGTTCTAGTGAAAAAGAATCTGATGAAAATGATTTTGACAATAATTCAGGAGATAAGACTTCAGAAACGGTTGTAGACGAATCATCTGAAGATGCGCCTATAGAAGACAATTCTGGAGAGGAGACTGAAGAACAAGTTACAGGTGAAAAACCTGATGAAGAATCATTGGAAAAAGACAGTGAAACGACAACTTCTCATCCGAAAAAAATGTATCATGAACATAATTATTTGATGTTTGGACAAGATAATTACTTGGATTGTCTAGATATTGAAGGGACAGCTGATTATCTTAAAGGTATGGGTATAGACAACAATAGCCTTGAGCAAGCACGAACTAGTGAAAGAGTAGCAAATATTAATTTAGGAATGTATCCAAATGCTAATCGCAAGATGTTTTGTAATTTTTGCGGTATGCCAATTTACGGAACAGAGTATGAAATCTTATCAGATGGAAGAAAAAGATGTATGAGATGTAGTCGTACTGCTATTAAAACCAAGGAAGAATTCCAAGAATTATTCGAAAAAGTTAAACGAAATATGGAAGTATTCTATTCAATTCGCTTTGATACATCTATACAAGTTGAAATGGCTAATTCAAGGAAAATACACCGTTTAGCTCGTGTTCCATATGATCCAGATAATAGTAGAGTATTAGGATTTGCTCAAGATTGTGGAAAAAACAATTATAAATTATTTATGGAAAATGGATCTCCTAGAATGAGTTCTATTTTGACAATGGCGCATGAAATGACTCATATTTGGCAGTATACACACTGGAATAGAAAGCAGATATTGAGAAAATATGGGAAAAAGAATGAATTAATTATTTATGAGGGAATGGCAAAATGGGCTGAAATCCAGTATGCATATTTAATAAATGAACCACGCAGAGCAGAAATGGAAATCATTAATACACTAGCTAGAGAAGATGTATATGGGTATGGTTTTAGACTCTATTACAGCATTTATGGATTGACTAAGAAAACCTATATTACTGGAGAAACTCCATTTATGGATCCTGAAAGCCCTTTAGGAGATATTGTCATTTAAATTAGTTTAATTATGCAAAATGGGAAACTACGTGAATTAAAAAGAATAATTGTTAAAATCTTTGTTATTACAAGTATAACACTTGCATTAGGTTGGTCTTTTTTATCTTTTGCAAAAATGACAACTAATGATAATTCAAATGGTGTACTTGATGCTTTAGGTGAACAACAAACAAGTTTTGATTGGGACAAAATAGTTGAAATTACAAGTGATAAGCAACAAGAAAGCGCAACAGAAAAAGTTACTCAAAAAGAAGATTCAACATCAAATAATGAAACAACAACTGTACAACAACAGACTGAAACGAAAAAAGAAGAGTTGAAACTTCCAGTTAAATATGATTATAGAAAAATTAAAAAATGCCCAAAGGTTAGAAATCAAGGAAAATCACCATATTGTTGGGCTTATGCAAGTGTAGCGGCAGTTGAATCAACGCTTTTGCCTAGAGAAAAAAACAAGTTTTCTCCATTAGATATGGTTGATTATGTAAAAAAAAGAGAAGACGTCTCTGAAGGTAGGACAGTTAGATCTGCTATGTCATATTTATTGTCATGGAATGGACCCGTTTCATCTACATATAAAACAAAGAAGCATGTCCAATCAGTTCAGAAAATAGAAGGAAAAAAAATAAAAAAAATAAAAAAACTTCTTTACAAATATGGCGGAGTAACAACA
>AUXO010350012.1_pt1 | contig 15483 bp, 13 predicted proteins | sample 768731 | NCBI WGS metagenome assembly AUXO01 (sample SAMN02715735, study PRJNA202380) | gut metagenome | biome: sheep rumen | host: Ovis aries | place: New Zealand: Palmerston North
TGAGGTGTTTCTATGGATAAACTTACCGTAAAAGACATTGACGTAAAAGGCAAGAGGTGTCTTGTCCGTGTGGACTTTAACGTCCCTATGAAAGACGGCGTGATCACCGATGAAAACCGTATCAACGGCGCGCTCCCCACGATCAAGTATCTTGTGGATCAGGGTGCGAAGGTTATTCTTTGCTCTCACATGGGCAAGCCGCACAACGTGCTCACTCCGGGCTGGGGACTGAACAAGAAAGAGAAAGCCAAGCTCGAAGCGCTTCCCGAAGCGGAAAGACCTGCGGCAGAGGCGGAGATGATGGCAAAGGCGGCAAAGGATATCACCAAATTTTCCTTGAAGCCGGTTGCCGTGGCACTCTCCAAAAAACTCGGTCAAGAAGTAAAGATGAGCACCGATTTCGTGGGTCCCTGCTCGGATAAACTCGTTTCCGAGATCAAGGACGGCGAAGTTGTGCTTCTTGAAAATACCCGTTTTGATAAGGGTGAGGAAAAGAGAGATGAAGCGCTTTGCAAAAAGCTTGCTTCCTATTGCGACGTGTACGTGAACGATGCGTTCGGTACCGCTCACCGCTCTCACGCCACCACCGCGGCTATCGTGGAATACGGTTTTGTGAAGACTGCTGTCTGCGGCTTCCTCATTGAGAAAGAGCTTTCCGTGATGGCGGATACCTTGGAGCATCCCGCTCGTCCCTTCGTGGCGATCCTCGGCGGTGCCAAAGTGGCAGATAAACTGAACGTGATCGATAACCTCCTCAACAAGTGCGACACCTTGATCATCGGCGGAGGTATGAGTTATACCTTCTTAAAGGCCATGGGCTACGAAGTGGGTACCTCTCTCTTGGATGAAACCAAGATCGATTACTGCAAGGAGATGATGGCAAAGGCGGAAAAGTTGGGCAAGAAGTTCCTGCTCCCCGTGGACGTTGTGACCACTGCGGAATTCCCCGATCCCATTGACGCTCCCATTGAAACCAAGGTGTTTGACCGCGATCAGATCCCCGCAGACAGAATGGGTATGGATATCGGCCCCAAGACCCGCGCTCTTTATGCCGAAGCGGTGGCTTCCGCCAAGTCCGTTATTTGGAACGGCCCGATGGGCGTGTTTGAGAACCCCACCCTTGCGGCGGGTACCATGAGCGTGGCAAAGGCCCTTGCGGATGCCAAAGACGCTATCACCATCATCGGTGGCGGCGACAGCGCGGCGGCAGTTGCGCAGCTTGGCTTTGCGGATAAGATGACCCATATCTCCACGGGTGGCGGCGCCAGCTTGGAACTCTTTGAAGGCAAAGTGCTCCCGGGCATCGCATGCTTGAACAATAAGTAATTTCGGCGTATATCGAAGAAAATAAAGTGAGGTAATAAAATGAGAACTCCCATTATTGCAGGAAACTGGAAAATGAACAATACCATTGCGGCTACCAAGGCGTTTGTCACCGAACTCATTCCCCTTGTGAAAGATGCCAAGGCGGAAGTGGTGATCTGCACTCCGTATACCGATCTTGCCACCGCGGTGGAGCTCACCAAAGGCACCAACATCAAGGTGGGTGCGGAAAACGTGCACTGGGCTGAGAAAGGCGCTTTCACCGGTGAGATCTCTGCGGATATGCTCGTGGAACTCGGCGTCACTTACGTGATCATCGGTCACAGTGAGCGCAGACAGTATTTCGGTGAAACCGATCAAACGGTGAATGCTCGCGTGAAGGCGGCGCTTGCCAAGGGTTTGAAGCCCATCATTTGCGTGGGTGAAACGTTGGAAGAGCGCGAGGGCGGCAAGGTGGAAGAAGTGTTGGTTCGCCAAACCACCGAAGCCTTTAAGGATATTGCCAAGGAAGAGCTTGAAAACATCGTGGTTGCTTACGAACCCGTTTGGGCTATCGGCACCGGCAAGACCGCAACTGCCGAAGTGGCAAACGACACCATCAAGATCATCCGTGATACCCTTGCCAAACTTTACTGCCCCAAGTGTGCGGAAGAAAAGGTGCGCATTCAATACGGTGGCTCCATGAACCCCAAGAACGTGAAAGAACTCATGGCCATGCCTGAGATCGATGGCGGTCTGATCGGTGGCGCAAGCCTCAAAGCGGTGGATTTCAGCCTCGTTGTAAACTATTGATCTTATGGCAAAATTACACGCGATCGTCATTATGGACGGCTTCGGGATCAATCCCGAGGTGAAGGGAAACGCGATCAAAAGCGCGGGCACTCCTTATATTGACTATTTGATGAAAACCTATCCCACCGTGCAGATCGGCGCGAGCGGACTTTCCGTGGGCCTTCCCGACGGTCAGATGGGAAACAGTGAAGTGGGACACACCAATATCGGTGCGGGCAGAGTGGTGTATCAAGAGCTCACTCGTATCACCCTTGCGGTGCAGGACGGCTCCATTTCTAAAAACCCCGCCATCGTTTCCGCTATGGAGAACGCAAGGGACGGCAAGGCACTCCACCTGATGGGACTTTTGTCTTCCGGCGGCGTGCACAGCCATATCGATCATCTGATCGGCATCCTGAAAGCGGCAAAGGAAAAGGGCGTGGAAAAAGTGTTTATCCACTGCTTTATGGACGGGCGCGACGTGTCCCCCACCAGCGGCGTCGGTTTTATGAAAGAGCTCACCGATTTTATAAAGGAATCGGGGAGTAACGCAAAGGTGGCTTCCATCACCGGCAGGTTTTACGCCATGGACCGCGATAACGCGTGGGACAGGGTGCAAAAGGCTTACGATATGATGACGCTGGGCGAGGGCATCAAAGAGAGTGATCCCGTGCTTGCCATGCAGCACAGCTATGAGAACGGCAAGACGGATGAATTCGTGCTTCCCACCGTGATCGTGGATGAAAAGGGCGAAGCGATCGGCAAAGTGAAGCAGGGAGATAGCATCATCTTCTATAACTTCCGTCCCGACCGCGCGAGAGAGATCTCCCAAGCCTTCATTTATCCGGATTTTTCCGCATTTGAGAGAAAAACCGGGTTTTTGGCTCCCAAGTACGTTTCCATGACTTCCTACAAGGCGGAATTCGAGCCCTATCTCCAAGTGGCGTTCAAGCCAACAGGGCTCGAAAACACCTTTGGTGAATACGTTTCCAAACTCGGGCTTAAACAATTGCGCATTGCGGAAACGCAAAAATACGCTCACGTGACCTTCTTCTTTAACGGCGGAAACGAAACTCCGTACAAGGGAGAAGATAGGGTGCTTATCCCCTCTCCTCAGGTGGCAACTTTTGATATGAAACCCGAAATGAGCGCACCCGAGATCACGGATAAAGCCATTGAACTCATTGAGTCCGAAGTGTACGACGTGATGGTGCTCAATTACGCCAACTGCGATATGGTTGGTCACACCGGTATTATGGAAGCGGCGGAAAAAGCCGTCACCACCGTGGATAATTGCGTGAACCGCTTGGTAAACGCCATTTTGAAAGCGGGCGGTATGGCTATCGTCACTGCGGACCACGGCAATGCGGACGTAATGATCGCGGAGGACGGCTCCCCCATGACGGCGCACTCCTTGAATCCCGTTCCCTTCATTTTGGTGGATGACCGCTATAAGGGAGCAAAGCTCATGGAAGGCGGCGTGCTGGCGGATATTACCCCCACCTTATTGGATGTGATGGGGATAGATAAACCCGCTGAAATGACCGGCCACAGCCTTATCGAGCGCGTATAACGGCACATTTGCTTTGTCACTAACTGCAAGGCGGCGAAATCACGTACGGATAGTACGCTCATTCGCCGCCTTTTGTTGTTCCTCGCAACTGCACCGTTCTCCGCGCTCAATTGTGTCAAAACATGCTTATGTATTATTATAAAAAAGAAGATCAAATGATGTGAAACTATGAAAGCAATTCTGAAATCGTTCAAAAAGTTCAATTGGCGTTTATGGCTTGTTCTTGCCGTTACGTTATTGATCCCCGCGCTCTATCAAACGCTAAGGATATTCTTTCTTGGCGATCTTCCCGGAGATTGGGGGGTTAACATCGCGTCACAACTATCTTGGGTAAACCTGCTTTACGAGATAGCGGAAGAAGCTTTTATCTTGCCATTATTCTATTTGCTCGGTAAATCGCTTTGTTCAAAAGAAGATCTTGAAAACAAAACAAGAACTGGATTGCTTGTCAGCGGTAGTGTCTATTTCTTGTTTTCGGTTTTGATCATGGCATTGGCAAAACCACTTTGTATTTGGATGGCAAGTGATCCTTCAACGTTGAACGCCACGGTTACATATATACGCTTGGAAAGCATTTCGTCAACAATCCGCATTTTGTCCAAGTTTATTGTGGTTCTCTTTGTTACGATGAAGAAGGATAGGTATATGTATCTTTTGCTTGTTATTCAAACGGTTTTAACGATGCTGTTAGATACCTTCTTTATCTCGCAATTATCTTGTTCGCTTGACCTCGGGGTCAACGGTATCGCTATCTCAAATATCATTGTTTCGGTTGTCAGCGTTGTAGTTTCACTTCTATTCCTTCGTAGGGAAAACATTCGTGTATTCAGAAAGAAAAAACCGGAATTCGGCTGGTTAAAAGAATATGGGAAAATAGGATTGTTTTCAGGTTTGGAATCTTTTGTTCGAAACGTTGCGTTTATGTTGATGGTGTCTCGTTTGGTAAACGTCATATCGGAACAAGGAATATATTGGGTCGCCAACAGCTTTATTTGGACTTGGTTGCTTTTGCCTGCCACTGCTTTGTATGACGTGATCAAAAAGGAAACTGCGGAAACAATAGATAGTATTAGCACGAAAACACTCGGGTATATCGTGATTTCCGTTTTTTTCAGCATCTTGTGGTTTGCATCGATTCCACTTTGGAAACCTTTTGTTCGATACGTGTTAAACAGTGATGATTACGAAAAGATCTTTTCCGTTGTTTTGATCTCTTCTCCGTTCTATATTATGTACATTTTCAATTGCATTTTTGATGGGACGATTTATGGGCGTGGGAAGACGATCTACATGCTGATCGAAAGTATTTTTACGAATGGGATCTTCTATGTAACGATGTATATTTTATGGAAGACGGGAATATGGACACCAAGCTTGATTGGTATCGCATTGATGTTTGGGATCGGTATGGCTGTTGATTTAATTCCTACAATAGGTTGCTATTTTTATTTGTTGAAAAAGGAAAGGGTCAGAATTGTTTTTCATCTTAAAGGTGAAAGGAACGAAAATCAATAAAGAAAACTTTTTTAGAAACAGGAAAGAAACAAATAATAAGGAATGAAAATAACCGAGAAAAATCTCGGTTATTTTTCGGTTAATTTGACGGCGTGTGTCATCACTTATCCGTGCTTTCAAAGAATTGCACGGGGTCGAGTTTTTCGCCATCGGCGTTCCATACTTCAAGGTGCAGGTGAGGGCCTTTGTGGCGCTCAAAGGTGCCGCTTTCCGCAATCTTGCCGATCACGTCCCCTTTCTTAACTTCTGCGCCAACCGTCACGTTCACGTCACTGCCCAGCAAACTGTAAATGGTTTTCATGCCGTTTTTGTGCAGGACCACCACTTCGGTGCCGCGGAGCACGCTTGTGGTGATGCTTTCCACCTTTCCATCGTAAACGCATTTTACCTCGGTGCCCGCTTCCGCCGCCACGTCGTAGGCTTCGTGGGTTGCCCATTGGTTCAAGGTGGCGTTATACACCAAGGTGTCGTTTGCGAACACGCCCACCGTTTCACCCTCAAAAGGCAGGGAGAACAGTACCTCTTCCGCGCTCGTTTGCTCGGTGGGGTCGGTAGGTTCCGTTTGTTCTTGCGGTTCCTCTTTGCCCGCCACGTTCACAGCGTTCACTTCGCCTTTTTGTTTGAGGGCATAAGTGACAGCAACCATGGTGGCAATGGCGATCACGCATACGATCATAAGGATTAAGTAAAGATTCTTTTTGATAAAGTTTGAAAACTTTTGATTTTTGGCTTTGCTTTGTTTTTCCATATCTACCTCCGTCACAGTGATTATGGACGGGGAAAGGGAAGTTATACTAAAAAAGAAAAGTTTTTTTACACTTGGCACTCTTGCTTTTTCTAAGGTTCTTGACTATCCATAGAGGATAAATTATAATAAAAATATGAGAAAGATAACGGTAGCGGGATACGGATTTATCGAGCGTTTGGGGGCGGATGAAAGTTTGCTTCTTGTGAAAAACGCCGGGTTTGACGGCATAGATTACCCTCTTTACGAAGAAGATCGCAGAGAGGAGTTTTCTTTGGACGGCGGGAGTGATCCCGCGGCGGCAGCGCGTGTTCGTTCGGTGGCAAACTCCTTGGGTCTTTCGGTGGGGCAAACGCACGCTCCTTTTGGGTATCGGGCGGATGACGGCAGCACGCAGGAGAGCATATTGGATATTTATAAGCGTGCGGCGGAAGCCACGGCAATGCTGGGTGCCAAGGGAATGGTGTTGCACCCCGTGAAGTTTGAAGATTGCAAGTACGGCTATCGCAGAGAGGAATGTTTTGATTTGAACTTGGAACTGTTTTCTCGCCTTGCTCCCTTTCTTAAAGGTTGCGGTGTGATCGGGCTTTTGGAAAATATGTTCATCAAAGAGCAAAAGGACGGGTTTTCCCGTTTGGTGCCAACCATTTATTCCACGGGAGAGGAGCTTAGCCGCGCCGCCGATACGTTGGGCGAGCAGTACGCGGTGTGTTTGGATAGCGGACACGCCTTGATAACGGGGGAAGATATTCCCGCCATGGTGCGCACCATAGGAGATAAACTGTTTGCTTTGCACCTGCATGACAATACCCGTGAGAGGGACGATCATTTGCCCCCTTATTTCGGCAAGCTGCCCTTTGCTTCCTTGCTGGGCGCACTGAAAGAAATAAAGTATTCGGGCAATTTGAATTTTGAGGTACGCTTCACCTCGGTGCCGAAGGGTGCGCTTCCCACGGCGTTAAAGTACGTGCGCGATATCGGCGTGACGTTCAGGCAAATGTTGGATGGAGAATGATATGAAAAAATGCTTGATTCATACGGAAAAGCCCTATGAAGTGGTGATCGGCAGCGGCGTAAGCGGCAAGATCGGAGAATACTTGACTTCGCTCGGGCTAAGCGGAAAAGTGTTGGTCGTGTCGGATACCAACGTGGCGCCTCTTTATGCGGAAGGTGTGGCGGACGAATTGGTCTATCATGGGTTTGAGCCGAGCATTTTTACCTTTGACGCGGGAGAGGAGTCCAAAAACCTGAGTACGTACGGTGATATTCTTGCCTTTCTTGCGGAAGATGAATTTACCCGCACCGATACCGTGCTTGCCCTTGGCGGCGGTGTGGTGGGTGACATGGCCGGCTTTGCGGCCGCCACCTATATGCGCGGTATCCATTTTATCAACATGCCCACCTCTTTGCTTGCGGCCATAGATTCTTCCGTGGGTGGCAAAACGGCGGTGGACTTGCCGCAGGGCAAAAACCTTGTGGGTGCCTTTTATCAGCCCGAACTCGTGCTGTTTGATACCGATTTTATGAAAACACTTCCCTATGACGAGATACGAAACGGACTCGGCGAGGGGGTGAAGTACGCCGTTTTGGAAGGGGGCGAGATCTTTGACATTTTGAGCGACGGCCTCACCTCGGACAATTTGGAACAGTTTATCTATCTTTCCGTGGAAGCCAAAAGGCGCATTGTGGAAGAGGATGAAAAAGAGGGCGGCGTAAGAAAGTTTTTGAACTTGGGACACACCATTGCGCATGCGGTGGAAACCTTAACAGAATACGTGGTGCCGCACGGCTTGGCGGTGGCGTACGGTGTGCGAATGATGGCGCGTTTTGCCTGTGAAAGAGGGGAACTTGCCGAAGAGCAGTATGCAAAAATTGAAGGACTTTTACTTGCCAACGACCTTGCTTTGGAACTCAATCCCATCTCGGAACTGATCCCGTATTTTGCGGCGGATAAAAAGAGGGCGGGGGATATGATCACCCTCGTTACCATTGCGGGCATTGGGGATTGCCGTTTGACAAAGCTCCCTCTTGACGAGCTGAAAAGCTATTTCGGAGTGGAATGATATGGCGGACTACTGTTTGATAGGGAAAAGGCTGGATTACAGCTATTCCAAAGTGGTGCACAACAAACTGGGGTATGATTATGACCTCATAGAGGTCAAGGAAGAGGATCTTGCCTCTTTTGTGTTGTCCCGCCGCTATAAAGGGTTTAACGTGACCATTCCTTACAAAAAAGCGGTAATGCCTTATTTGGATGAGATATCCGAGGAAGCGCAAGCCCTTGGCGTGGTGAACCTTGTGATGCAGGAAGGGGACAAATTGGTTGGCTATAATATGGATATTCGCGGCATGGAGTATGCTTTGGACCGCACGGGGGTTTGCCTGAAAGGGAAAAAGGTTTTGATCCTTGGGTCGGGCAACACCTCGCTCACGGCGGAGTACCTTGCCAAGGAGCGCCAAGCGGGTGAGATCATAAAGATCTCGCGTGGGGGTGAAAACAATTACGAAAACCTGCATTTGCATGCCGATGCCTCGTATCTTATCAACACCACCCCTGTGGGAACCTATCCCGCAAACGAGGACTGTCTCATTGATCTTTCCCTTTTCCCCGCTCTTGAAGGGGTGCAGGAAGTGATCTATAATCCCTTTAAAACTCGCCTTGCCATGCAGGCGGAAGCTCGAAAGTTGCCTGTTGCCACCGGGCTGGATATGTTGGTGGGTCAAGCCATTTATTCGGAAGAAAAGTTTTCCGGCAAAGCTCCGAATAGGGCGGATGCGGATCGAGTGGTAAAAGAGATCCTTGCGGAAGAGCGTAATATCGTTTTGATCGGCATGCCGTCCTGCGGCAAAAGTACGGTGGGGCGCGCTTTGGCGGCAAGACTCGGCAGGGAATTCAAAGACAGTGACGAGGAGATCGTAAAGGCGCACGGAGAGATCCCTGCCATCTTTGCAAACGAGGGGGAAGAAAACTTTCGTTTTTATGAAAGCGAAGTGCTTTCCGATCTTACCAAGAAACACCGCTTGGTCATTGCCACAGGCGGCGGCGCGGTGGAAAAGCAAAGAAACCTTTTGAATATGCGGCAAAACGGCGTGATCGTTTACTTAACGCGCGATCTGAACCGTTTAACGGATGAGGGCAGGCCGCTCAGTCAAGGGGGCAAAATACAGGAGTTATACTTACGGCGCGCGCCGATCTATCAAAAGGCGGCGGACGTGACGGTTGCAAACGAAGGCAGTATTGCCCAAACGGTGGAAAGCATCGTAAGAGAGGTGGAAAAACTATGAAATTGCTGGTGATCAACGGCGTCAATTTGAATATGCTCGGAGTGCGCGAACCGGCTCTTTACGGGAAAAAGGATTATAAGACCCTTGTGCGGGAGATCAAAGCACACGCGAAAAAAATCGGTGTAAAGGTCGCTTGTAAGCAGTCCAACTGCGAGGGAGAGATCGTTACCATGATCCAACGTGCGCTTGGAAAGTATGACGGCATTGTGATCAATCCCGGAGCGTACACCCACACGTCGGTTGCTATTTTAGACGCTTTGAAAGCGGTGATGATCCCCACGGTGGAAGTGCATTTGACGGACGTGGACGCGCGCGAAGAGTATCGAAAGGTCAGTTATGTTTCGGAATACGCCTTTTTGCGCGTGACGGGCAAGGGCTTTGACGGATATTTTGAAGCAATGGACGCCATCAAGGCAAGAGGAGCAAAGCAATGAAGATAGCAGTGGCATCCGATCTGCACGGGTCGCTTTTGTACGCCCGTGCTTTTTTCCAAAAGGCGGATGAGCTGGGCGCGGATAAGGTCCTGCTCCTTGGCGATCTTTACTATCACGGGGTAAGAAATCCCCTTCCCGATGGCTACGATCCTTTGCGCCTTTCGGAATTTTTGAATCAAAACGCGCATCGGCTGATCGTTGTGAGAGGGAATTGCGACAGCGCCGTGGATCTTACTGTTTCCGCTTTTGATTTTGTTGAAAGCGCGGTGCTCATGCTGGGTGAAAAACGCGTGCATGCTTCGCACGGGGACAAATTCGATATTGATCATCTGCCGCTCGGAGAGTATGATCTGGTGCTGTACGGGCATTATCATACGGGCTTTATCAAGGAGAAGGGGAACACCATCGTGGCGAATCCCGGTTCTACCAGCCTGCCCAAAGGCGGCACGCCGCGCAGTTTTATCCTGTTAGACGAACAAAGCGTTTCCCTCTATTCTTTGGAAGGGGATCTTTTGGATAAAAAAGCATTATGATAGACTTGCACCTGCACTTGGATGGGTCGCTGACCCCGCAGGATCTTTTGTGTCTTTCCCGCTTGACGGGAGTAGCTCTTCCCACGCAGCAAGAGGAAGAATTGCGCGCCCTTCTTACCTTTGACGGCCGCGGCACCTTGAACGATTATCTTACCAAATTCGATTTACCCCTCTCCGTTATGCAAAGTGCGGAAAGCGTATATTGCGCCGTTTCCTTGCTTGGAAAAAGACTTGCGAAGAAGGGCTACCGTTATGCCGAGGTGCGTTTTGCGCCCTCGCTTCATACCAAAAACGGAGCAACCATCCGTGAGATCGTTCAAGGGGCGGTCAAGGGACTTTCCGATTGTGAATTGCCTATGGGTATCCTTCTTTGCTGTATGCGCGGTGGAAAACAAGAGGATAACCTTTTAACGGTGGAGAGCGCGGCGGAGTTTCGCACACAGGGCGTTTTGGGGGTGGACCTTGCGGGTGCGGAAGCATTGTATCCCACCGAGAACTATCAAGAGGTGTTTTCCTTGGCGGGAAAACTCGGATTGCAAATTACCATACACGCCGGAGAAGCGGCGGGAGAGGATAGCATTCGCGCCGCGTTGGACATGGGCGCCAAAAGAATAGGGCACGGCGTGGCGGCAAAGAGTGATGACTTGCTGGAAAGATTAAAGAAAAACGACGTTTTGATAGAATGTTGCCCCACCAGCAACCTGCAAACGGGAGCGGTGACAACGCTAAGTGAGCACCCGATCAAGAGGTTTTTATCATACGGCATTCCCGTGGCGCTCTGTGCGGATAACATGACGGTGTCGGATACGGACGTATTCCGCGAATGGGAAAAAGTAAAAACCGCCTGCGCGTTAAAAGAAAGCGATCTTGCAGGAATGACGGCGGCTGCCTTTGCCCACCGTTTTTCTCAAATGTAAACGAAATAAAAGTCCCACCCGAACCGAGTGGGACTTTTTTACGAGCATAGGTTAAAGCAAAATGCAGATCATGCCGCCTCTGCCTTCGTTTACCATCTTGCCGAGGGTGCGGCGCACTTTGTTTTGTGCGTCGGCGGGAATGCCCGAGAGTTTGTTCGTGATCTCTTCTCTTACGAGGGCGCTCAGCGATTTTCCGAAAAGGTTGGTATCCCAAATTCCCTTTTTATCGCTTTCAAATTCGGAAAGCAGGTATTTTACCATCTCCTCGCCTTGCTGTTCGGTTCCCACAATGGGGTTTACCTCGGTGTTTACGTCCACCCTCATGATATGCAGGGACGGAGCGGAGGCTTTGAGTTTTACGCCGCATCTGCCCGATTGCTTAAAGATCTCCGGCTCTTCAAGCACCATTTCGTCCAACGAGGGCGGCACCACGCCGTAGCCTTTTTCTTCCACTTCCGCAAGGGCGTCTTTGAGCTTATCGTAAGCGGCGCCCGCTTTGGCAAGGTAGCGCACGTAAGTCATCATGCCGTATTCTCCGTCAATGGGTGTGCCGGTTTCCTCCGAGAGCACCTTGTAGAATAATCCTTCTGCGGGAAGGATGCGCAAGGTGGCTTTGCCGCAGGCGGCGTCTGCGCTTTGCAGCTCTCCCGAAGAGAAGTATTCGCTGCTGTCCGTAAGGTGCGAAAGGGCGGAAACGTCCTTCATTTTTTTTACGTTTTGTACTCCTTCGCCGATCTTTTCCACCAGATGCGCAAGGATACTGTTCTCTTCGCCTAACGCTCTCATCCAATCGGGAAGGATAAAGTCCACGGTTTTTAAGGGGAATTCCAACAGCACCTTTTCAAGCACTTCACGGAAATCTGCTTCCTGCATGGCGGTAAGGTCTTTTGCAAGCACCGTCACGCCGTAACGTTCGGCAAGGGCGTCGCGCAGTTTTAAGGTGTCGGGCCCCATAGGGGTTCGAGTGTTCAAAATCATCACAAAAGGCTTTCCGAGCGCTTTCATCTCCTTGATCACGCGCTCTTCCGCCGCCACGTACGCAGCGCGCGGGATATCGGTAACAGAGCCGTCTTGCGAAACGACCACGCCGATGGTGGAATGATCGCGTATGACCTTTTCGGTACCGATCTCCGCCGCCTTTTCAAAGGGTAGTTCCTCTTCCTGCCACGGGGTGCGCACCATGCGAGGCTTGCCGTCCTCTTTATCACCTTCCGCGCCATCTACCATATAACCAACGCAGTCTATCAAGCGCACTTTTGCTTTTACCTTTTCGCCCACGCTCATGGTAACGGCCTCTGCGGGAACGAACTTGGGCTGTGTGGTCATTACGATTTTTCCTCCTGCCGATTGCGGCATTTCGTCGGTGGCGCGTTTTTGTTCGTTCGCGTCTAAAATCTCGGGCAAGATCAAAGTCTCCATAAATCGTTTGATAAAAGTGGATTTTCCCGTTCGAACGGGGCCCACCACCCCGATATAGATGTCGCCCTTCGTTCTCGTGGCAATATCGTTATAGAGATCAAATTTGTCCATACATGCCTCCTGGAATAGTTTCCGTAATTTATACGAAAGGGGTTTTCGGATTATGACAGGTTTTTCGGGTGATTTTTCTTACGTATGCGCGCGTATCGTTTTGATTGCAATTCAATATGGCGTATAGTATAATAAAATCATTCTTTTTCAGGCGGTGCGTATGGAAAAATTTTCTATGAGATCTGACCGATTGGAGATCAAGGGGAAAGCAAAAGGCGGGAAGGTAAAGGTCGTTAGATACGACCGCAGTTTCCGTTCGCGTATCATACAAGATCAAAAGGCAAAAGGCTTTTATAATTCTTTCAAAAACTACTGCTTATCCTTTGAGCGGGTAAAGGTGCGTCCTTCTTGGGGCGCCGAAGGGTTTCAGGTGGGAACCGAAGTGGTGGTGAAACTTGCTTTCCTGGGCGGAGCGCTTTGCGCGCTTTTCTCTTTGGATCCTTCCCGCTATAACCAAAAGGATTATCCGCACGGCGATCTTTCCTCATTCAAGGAGCATAAAAACACGCCGATGATGGTGCCCCTTCGCACGCCTTCCGAGTATAAGTTGGCGCGCAGATTGGCAGGAGATGCTTTCACTTCCCGTTGTTCCTACACGGTGGATGATCCCGTTCAAGCGGATTATGCCTCCGCTCTTCCCATGGAAAAGGATGACGCCTTGATCAAAAAAGGTCTTATCAAAGTGTCCGAAACCGAAATGGGTGAATCGGATGCGAAAAAGGCGCTTGCCGCGGCTTTGCAGGCGGAAGCGGAAGAGGAAAAGATCTTGGAGCGCTTGGGCAGTAAGCGCCGCACGAGCAAAAAGGCAGGTGCGGAAGAGGAAAAGCCCTTGCAAGAGATGACCTCTGCGGATGAACCCATGGAAGATATCTCCGCGCCCATCGTGCAAAAGAGCGCGGCGGAAGAACAGACCGCCCGGGAAGAGGTTGCGCCGAAAGAGGTTGCGGAGGAAGAAAAGAAAGAGCAAGAGATAACGAGCGCCGAGGATATGGTGGAAGAGGTCGTGTTCGAAATGATGGAAGATGAAAGCGAGCAAGTCCCCGAGTCCCCTGCGGAAGAACCTTTGGCGGAAGAAAGCACGCTTGAAGCCGCGCCGCAAGAAGTGCAAGAGCAAGAAGTGCAAGAACAAGAAGCGCAAGAACAAGAGGCGCAAGAAGAAGCGCAGGAAAAGGAAGAAAGCAAAGAAGAGACCTCCGAAGAGAACGAAGAAGAGGACGTGGAAGAGGTCGTGTTCGAGCTGGGGGAGAACGGCATTGTGATCGCGGTCACCTATGATCGCAGTTTCACCGCTCGCTTGATCCAAAACGAAGTGGCAAAGGCTTATTACAGCGAGATCAAAAATCATTGTTTGTCTTATGGGTTGAAACCGCGTATGTCCTGGAAGGCGGAGAGCTTTTATCTTGGGCGCAACACCTACGTGCGCGCAAAGGTAAACGGCAAGACCCTTTGCTTATACCTTGCGTTGGACCCCAAAGCTTATGAGGACAGCACCCTTCCGTTTAAGGACGTTTCGGACAAAAAGACGTACGAGAAAACCCCCATGCTGGTGCGCGTTCGCAGTGACCTTGGATTAAGGCGCGCCAAGAGGCTGATAGAGGTGATAGCAGAGCAGGCAGGGCTAACGAAGAAGGAAACGCCATTGGTGGATTATGCCGCGGCGCTTGCTTACGAGCAAACCGATGCTCTTCTTGAAAAAGGGCTTATCAAAAAGGTGAAAAAGGCAAGCGAAACCATAGTCAGAGCGCAGCAAACCGAGAGTAGCGAGCAAACCGATAAAAAAGCGGAAACCCCGGTTTTGCCCATCGCGTCCGAACCTGAGCAAGAGGAGCCGGAAGAGGTGGTGTTTGAACTTTCGGATGAAGAAATCGAGGACGTGACCTTTGAGCTTGCGGGCGAAGAGGAAGAAGAGGACATTGAGGACGTGACCTTTGAACTTGCGGAGCAAACGCCGCAGGAGCAAAGTGCCGGCATGGAGTCTTACGGCGTGGCGGGAAAAGAGGAAAAGCTGGTGACGTTGCGCAAGTACGTGAGAGGGTTTAGTGCCAAAATGTGTCAAGGGGACGTGGAGCGCAAGGAATACTATGCGGCCATCAAATCCGCTTTGCTTTCCTTCCGCGGCGTAAAGGTAAAGGCAAGTTTCCCGGGTGAAACCTTTAAGAAGGGTGCCAAACCCCTTTTGAAGTCCCGTATTCGCGGCAAGGCACTTTGCTTGTTCTTTGCGTTGGATACCGATAGTTATAAACAAACCATCTATCGTCAGCAATACAGGGGCGATACCAAGGCGTATGTTGCCACTCCCATGATGGTAAGAGTAAAGAGCGAGCAGGGGCTCAAACGCGCCATGCGCTTGATCGAAGAGTTGCAAAGGGTGTTTGAACTCAAAGAGGGAGAGGCTGTTTCCGCCTTGGAAGTGCAAAAGCAATACCTGTATGAGGAAACCCCCGCGTTGGTGGAAAAGGGGCTTATCAAAACGCGTCTGGTGACTGTCACCGAGTACGAAGCGGAAGCGATTTTGAAAAAGCAAGCGAAAGGATAACGCGAGATCGCTACGCAATTCGGAATGCGGAATTCGGAATTAATGATCGCTTTGCGATTCGATATGTGCTAACGCACTCGATATGTCGCGTTGCGCCTCGATATACACTTTGTGCTCGATAAGCGGCGTTGCCGCGAAATGCGGAATGCGGAATTTGGAATGCGGAATTTGGAATGCGGAATTCGGAATTGCTGCTCGTACGCTATGCGATCGATAGGTTGCTTTGCAACTCGGTATGCGTTTTTCAAACGCGAGATTCTTAATCGATTTTGATTGATTTAAAAAACGTTTTTGAACGGGTGATCCGATCAGTTTGTCATG
>AUXO015217899.1_pt1 | contig 15483 bp, 17 predicted proteins | sample 768731 | NCBI WGS metagenome assembly AUXO01 (sample SAMN02715735, study PRJNA202380) | gut metagenome | biome: sheep rumen | host: Ovis aries | place: New Zealand: Palmerston North
CATTTAATTCTATATTAGTTTCATTAACATCATTTTCATCTTGCTCAATTTCACTAGTACTTGGCTCTGGAAGTCCTTTAATTTTCTTAGAAGAAATATTCCTAATTTTTATATTTACTTCTTTAACATCTAAATCTGCAGTCTTTTTCATTGCATCTTTGACTTTATTTTGCAATTCCATAGTAATATCTTTTAGCATAACATCTTTGCTAACTATAACGGTCACATAAACTATTAAGTTTTTGTCTTTATCTAAAAATGTTTTACTCATAACAGTTTCAGCACCAGGAACATCTTTTACAACACTATGAATTAAGTTTTCCAAACTTTCTTTTGAAATAATTAGTTTCCCACTACTATTTTCTAAAATAATTCCATCTTTTGAACTTTGAGTATTTGGTTTACTCGTAAAAAACAATCCCTTTATTGCAAGTAGCATTAAAACAGCTAAACATACAATTAAAATTTTTATACCATTTTCATAATCTGTAAATTTTATAATAAATGCACTTATTGAATTTATAGATAAAACATTTGTCATTACTAAAATTACTGTAATTGTTAATGCAATTATAATTATTGAAAAAATTTTTAAAACTAATTTATCAAAAAATTTCATCTTATTTTCCTTCCATTATTAATTTTATTCATTTGTTTCTTCTGATTCAGCTACTACTTCTACTGGTTCTTCTTTTTCTTCTTTTTCAGTAATAGCATGCACACCTTGTACATGAACATTTACTTCTAATACTTTTAGTCCTGTCATATTCTCAACAGATTTCTTAACTTTTGTTTGAATTTCAAAAGCAACATCAGGAATTCTAGCACCATATTCAACAATTATACTAACATCAATTTTAGCATCTTTTTCTCCAACATCAACTTTTATTCCTTTTGTCAAACTTTTCTTACCACTTAAAGCTTCTGTTAATCCTGCAAATCCACCAGACATACCATATACTCCAGAAACCTCAGATACTGCAATTCCAGCATATGTTGCAACTGCCTCATTTGCAATTTTAACAGTATCGTTTCCTTCAACAGTTATTTCATCAACATTTTCTTCAATATTTTCACTATTTAAATTATTCTCATCCATAAAAAAAGCCTCCTTTTATCTTTAAAAATTACATTAAGTATATCAATATAATTATTTTTTTACAAGTAATATAAAAAATAATTATTCAAATCTTTCTCCAATTTTAATTTTATTACCTCTTAAATAATTATCTATACTCATTTTTTTTGCATTCTCACCTTGTATTTCTAATACAGAAATTATTCCATCAATAGTTTTTATATATAACCCCATTTTATCATTGGCAATTAATATTTCTCCTGCTATAGCATTTTTATATTCAACATGTTCATATAATTTAAATTTTTCTTCATACTCATTAGCATCAACTCTTTCTACTTTCCAAAATTTAATCTTTTTATTATTTAATATAGAAAAAGCCCCCATTATAGGATTTAAACCTCTTACCAAATTTTTTATTTCATTGGTATTTTTACTCCAATCTATTCGTGCCATTTCTTTAGTTAGCATAGGTGCAAAAGTCACATCCCCTTCTTGTGGGATCCTTTTTGCTGTATTATTAGAAATTCTATTTACACTTTCTAATAATAAATCAGCTCCTATACTTCCAAGTCTTTCCCATAATTCTCCTGTTGTTTCATTTTCTCCAATGTCTACTTCTTTTTGAACAATAATATCTCCTGCATCCATTTTTTCATTTAAATACATTATTGTAACACCAGTTTTTTTATCTCCATTTAAAACAGCCCATTGTATAGGTGCAGAACCTCTATATTTTGGAAGCAAAGATGGATGAACATTAATACATCCATATTTAGGTATCTCTAAAAATGATTTAGGAAGTATTATTCCATATGATACTACACAAACTAAATCAGGCTCCATATTCCTAATTTGTTCTTTAAATTCAGTATTTTTTGAAATTTTTTCTGGTTGAAATATTTTAATATTATTTTTAATGGCATATTCTTTAACAGGTGATGGAATGGTCTTCATACCTCTTCCAGATTTTCTATCAGGTGTTGTTACTACAGCACATATTTCTATTCCATTACTATTTAGTTTATCTAATGATTTAACTGAAAAGTCAGGTGTACCCATAAAGACAATTTTCATACTATTTTTTCCCTTCTTTAGCTTTCCTTATATCTTCATCACTAACAACCTCTAAAGTTCCTGGTTTAATTTTTTCTGTAAATACTATACCATTTAAATGATCTATTTCATGTGATAAAGCTTGTGCTAATAAATCTTTAGCTTTAATTTTTACTTTTTTACCATCTAAATTAAGAGCTTCTACTATAATTTCTTTTGGTCTTTCAACTTTTCCAAATTTATTAGGGAAACTAAGACATCCCTCTTCAACTTCTTGAAAACCTTTTTCATTGATAATAACTGGATTTATTAGAGTAAACTGTGTTCCTTCTTCATATAAATCAATAACAATTATTCTTTTTAAGATACCAACTTGAGGAGCAGCAAGCCCCAGTCCATCCCATTTATGCATGGTATCCATCATATCTTGTGCTAGTTCTTTAATTTTATCATCAATAACTTCTATTTCTCTAGCACGTTTTTTTAATATTTCATCTCCTTCATATCTTAAATTTCTTATTGCCATTTTTTCATTCCTTTCCAAGGTTTAAATATAAGTAACCTTTATAAATTCTAACTCATACTATTTGGATTAATATCAACAGTAATTCTAGTATTATTATTTTTATAAATAATATCATCAGTAATTCCGTTATTAATTATATCTAATATTTTACTAGATAATTTACACTTTATTATAATTCTCCATCTATATTTATTGTTAATTCTGTCTATTGGAGATGGAACTGGTTTAAAGATAATTAATTTATTCTGCTTATTAGAATATATTTTTTTATAAACTAAATTTGATATATTATTAATTTCATTTAAATTAGTTCCCATAAAATTAATAATAATTATATCGCAAAATGGTGGATAATTCAACATTTTTCTCAATGCAATTTCTTCATTATAAAATAAATCATAATCTTGTTTTTTAGAATCTATTATTGCATAATGATCTGGATTATATGTTTGTATTATTACATCACCAGCTTCTTCTCGCCCCGATCTTCCAGCAACTTGTACTAAAGTTTGAAAAGTTTTTTCAGCAGATCTATAATCCTCTAAATTTAGCAATCCGTCTGCTGTAATTACTCCTACTAATGTAACATTTGGAAAATGATGACCCTTAACTACCATTTGAGTCCCAATTAATATATCTATTTTTTCATTTTTAAATTTATTTAATATTACTTCATGCGAATTTTTTTTACTAACTGTATCTATATCCATTCTAATAGTTGAAGCTTTTGGAAATAGTTTATGTACCTCTTCTTCTAATTTTTGCGTACCTGTTCCAAAATATTTAATTTTATTACTTTTACATTCTGGACATTCTTTTAAAACACTAGTTTCAAAACCACAATAGTGACATTTTAGTTTATTAATATTTCTATGATATGTTAAACTAATATTACAATTCTTACATTTAGCAACAAAACCACATTCTCTACACATAATAAAAGTAGAATATCCTCTTCTATTCAAGAATAAAATTGTTTGCTTTTGCTTATGAAGATTTTTTTGAATCTTATCTTGTAGTTTTAAACTAATCATAGATTTATTTCCAATAACTAATTCATTTCTCATATCAACTACTTGAACATTTGGAAGCTTCATATTATTAGCTCTTTTAGTTAAACTATACAAATTAATTTTTTTGTTTTTGGCTAAATACATTGTACCAATATCAGGGGTTGCGCTTCCCAAAACAAGTGGACAATTATTTTTTTCAGCCATATATTTTCCTATATCTTTGGCATTATATCTTGGGGTAGTATCTGACTTATATGAACTATCATGTTCTTCATCTATTATAATAATTCCAAGATTATTTACAGGTGAAAAAATGGCAGACCTAGCACCTATTACAACAGTTTTTCTATTGCTTTTGATTTTTTTCCACTCATCATATCTTTCTCCATTTGAAAGCTTACTATGTAAAACCGCTATATTTTCCTCACCAAATCTTGCTAAAAATCGATCTACCATTTGAGGAGTAAGAGAAATTTCAGGCACTAATACAATTGCAGATTTATCTTTATCTAATACTTCTTTAATGAGTTGTAGATATATTTCTGTTTTACCAGAACCAGTAATACCATAAATTAAATTAGATGAAAAACTTTCAGTTTGAATTGATGTTTTTATACTTTCGAAACAACTCTTTTGTTCATCGGTTAATTCCTTTTCATCATCTCTTTTTATATTTTTACCAATAAATGGATTTCTTTCTATTTTTTCTTCTACGATTTTAATATAACCATTTTTCTCAAGAGTTTTTATAATACTACTACTAACATCTGTAAGCACTTCTAAATCAGACTTATATATTCCATTATTATTTTCTAAAAAATTTATAACCCTTATATGTTTCTCACTTTTTATCTTTTTTAATTTAATTAATTCTTGAAGTTCTTTATATTCAATATTTAAGTAAACAAAATTTCCTTTTTTATCTTTCATCCTGTTTATTATATCTTTATTGCTCGTACCCGGTGGTAGCATTAGCTTTATACAATCTGAAATATTGCAAAAATACTTTCTAGCCATTAGTTTGGCTAAATTTATTTTAAATTCATTTAAGCTATCATCTGGTTCAATTTTTTTTATTTCTTTTTTAGCAAATTCAGAGTTACTTTTTAGATTAATAACAAAACCATCATCAATTTTAGAACCATTTCCAAAGGGTACAAAAACCCTTGAACCAATTTTGATATCTTTTTCAAGATTAACAGGTACTATATAGTCAAATGTTTTATTTAATGCTCGAGCATTACTATTAATTATTACTTCTGCAAACATTAATACTCCTACTATATTTTAATAAATCGTTGCTAATCAAATATATTTATAGCAACGATTTATTAAAATTTATTTATCTAATTTACTTTCTTCTTCAATTATTTTTTGAATAATACTTACTGTCTTTTCTAAATCATCGTTTTTTAGAACATAATCATAAATACCTATTTTAGATTCTTCATAATCAAAACGATTTAATCTAAGAATAATTTCACCTTCAGAAGGCTTATCTACTCTATTTTCTAACCTATGTCTTAATTCTTCTTTTGGAACTCTTAAAAATATAGTTACAATTTTTATATCTTTTAATGTGTTTTTTAAGGATTCTGTTCCATTTACATCTATATCTTTTATTATAATTCCATTTTTAGATGCTTCATTTAAAATCTTTTTAGAAGTTCCATAATAATTATTATGATGAATATCATATTCATATATTTCATCATTCTTAATTTTTTCTTCAAATTCCTCTTTTGTTAAAAATATATATGTTTTTCCAGGAATATCTCCTTCTCTTGGTGTCCTTGTTGTTAATGAAGGAATCGATTTTACATTTTCCATTCTTTTTATTATTTCTTTTTTTATTGTGTCTTTTCCAGCTCCTGCAACACCAGATAATATAACTAACATATTCTTTTACCTCTATTCTTTAATCTTTGTTACTTTTCCTTCAGCAATTTCATCTGCTGCAAGTGTTACTGGAGAAGTATCTTTAGCTGATGTCATAGGCTCGCTACCACTAGCTATTTGTCTTGCTCTTTTTGAAGTCATTATTACTAAAGCATATCTATTATCTTCAACTTTATTTAATAATTCTGCGACTGTAGGTTTTACAATCATTTATCTCACCTCTCTTCATTTTATTAATACTCTCTAATTTTCAATTTTTTCTTCTGAACTATTATCAGCTCTTCCTGCTATTGTCTCTGGTTGAATAGCAGATAAAACCACATGCCCTGAATCCATTATTATAACAGATCTCGTTCTTCTTCCATAAGTTGCATCAATTGCCATTTTAGAATCTTTTGCTTCTTGAACTATTCTTTTAATAGGCGCAGATTCAGGACTAACAATTGAAATAATTCTTTCTGTAGCTACAATATTTCCAAAACCTATATTTATTAGCTTCAATTTATAAAACCTCACTTTCTTAAATTATTCTATATTTTGTATTTGTTCCCTAATATTTTCAACTTCTGTTTTAATTTCAACTACCAAATTAGTTATATCTAAACAATTTGCTTTTGAACCAATTGTGTTTGTTTCTCTATTTATTTCTTGAACTAAAAAATCCATCTTCTTTCCAATTGGTGAAGAAGCTTTTAATAAATTTAAAAATTGTTCTAAATGACTTTTAAGTCTTGTTAATTCTTCTTCAATTGAAGATTTATCTGAAAAAATTACAATTTCCTGAGCAATTCTTGATTCATCAACCACTGATGTTTTTAATAATTCATTTACTCTTGTCTCTAATCTACTAATATAATCTTGAACTAAGTTTTCTGAAAATTTTTCTACATCCATAACTTTATTCTTTATACTGGCGACTCTTTGAGATATGTCTTCTACTAATTTTTCTCCTTCAAGTTCTCTCATATTAATAAATTTATCTAGTGCTTCTTTTACTGCTATTAAGACTTCTTCTTCAATTATTTCCTCATTATCATCATCTTCAATTTTTAAAATTTCTGGAAATTTAGAAACATCTACAACATTTAACTTAAAATCTATACCAGTTTCATCAGCTAATTCTTTTAGCTCCTTTAAATATTGTTTTGCAAGTTCTCTATTAATCTTTATATTTGTACCTTTATTGCTATAATTTTCAAAGGAAATAAAAACATCAATCTTTCCTCTAGAAATAGCTTTTGAAATTGTTTTTCTAATTTTATCCTCCATATAGTTTAAAAATCTTGGAAGCTTAATATTTATATCACTATATTTATGATTTACTGATTTAATTTCAACTGTATATGTTCTTCCTTCATTTTCATATTTTGCTCTTCCAAAGCCTGTCATACTTTTAATCAAAATAATTACCTCTTTCTATTATTATTTCTATATTCTCTTTCCTTCTTTTTTAGCTTTTTGCTCTTGCAAAATCTTTTGCCTTAATAATTTTTCTCTTCTAAGTTTAGCTTTAAATGTTTTTTCACTTTTTTCTTCTAAGTAACTATCTTTAGAAGTTTTTACAATTTCTTTAACATCACTTAAACTGTTTCTATATTCAAATTGTTTTTTCTTAAAAATAAGTAAAGATTTTATTGCATAATATATTATTAAAAATGATGGTAAAATCATAGCAGAAGTTCTAATAGCACTATTTGTGTGCAAAAACAAATATGGTATATATAATGAAAAAACTCCACACAAAAATAATTCCATACCTATTATTAATAAATTGATACTACTTTTTCTATATGAAACTTCAAATGTTATAACTGTTCCTATAATAATTATTATGGCAAAATATTTTAATATTTCTTCAAACTTTGCATTTTCAAATTTATAATATATAAAATTAACTAAGCAAAAATATGCCATTATAATTGTAGCTATAACTAAATCTTGAAATATTTTTGTACTTATAACATTTCTTACACTTATAGGTAATTTTCTTTTTTCTTCTATTTCTAATTGCATTAATTTTGCTTTTTCCATAGTTCCTCACTTCAACATAATTAGTTTTTTTCTAATTCATACATTATTATAGAAACCATTTGCATACATACAGTTTCTGTTCTTAAAATCCTTTTGCCAAGTGAAATTACTTTTGCACCTGCATTTTTTAATATTTCTACTTCTTTTTCTTCTATTCCGCCTTCTGGACCAATAACAATAGCTATATTAAAACTCATTTTTGTATTTTTAATTTTTTCTAACTCATTTTTAATATAATTGTCTTTTTCCTGTTCATAAGCTAATAAAACAATATCATATTTATTAATTATATCACAAATATCTTTAACTCCAACAATTTTTTCAATATTAGGTATAATATCTCTTCCAGATTGTTTAGAGGCTACTTCAGAAATTTTTTGCCACCTAGAAAGTTTCTTCTCTTCATCTTTTTTATCTATTTTTACAATACATCTATTAAACTTAACTGGGATAAAGTTTGTTACTCCAAGTTCAGTGCCTTTTTGAATAATAAATTCCATTTTATCAAATTTAGGAAGTCCTTGATAAACATCTATTTTAACATTTCCTTCTGTTATACTATCAATTTTATTTATAATTTCACATTCTATTTGATTATTTGAAATATTTGATATTTGACAATTATAATTATCACCTGTATCTTTATTACATACTTCTATATTATCTAATATATTAAGCCTCAAAACATTTTTTATATGATTTACATCATCATTTAAAATAATAATCTTTTTTTCTTCAATCTGATTAGTTTTTACAAAAAACTTTCCCAAAATACTATTCTCCTCGCCTAATATTTATATATTATATCACTTTTTTTGGGTTTTGTATATAATTTTCTATTTTAAAATTTATAAATAAATGTTGAAAAATTTTATAAATATGATATAACTTCTATAAGATTAATTTAAGGGGGAAAAAAATGACAGAAGCAGATAAAAATTTTATAGATACATGTAAAGAAATATTAGAGCATGGATATTCTTCTGAAGGTACTCATGTAAGAACTCACTGGCAAGATGGCACAGAAGCTAACTACTATTCAATCGTAGGCGTAACAAATAAATATGATGTTGGAAAAGAATTTCCTATGATTACACTTAGAAATAATTCAAAAACAATATATAGAGCAATTGACGAAATTTTATGGATATGGCAAAAAAAATCAAATAAAGTTTCTGACTTAAATTCTCACATTTGGGACCAATGGGCAGGTTCAGATGGTACAATTGGAAAAGCATATGGATATCAATTTTCTAGAAAATATGATTTTAAAACAAAAGATGGTATAAAAAAATTAGACCAAGTTGATTATGTTTTATATCTTCTAAAAAATGATCCTGCTAGTAGAAGAATAATGACAAATCTATTTGCTTTTGATGAACTTAAAGACATGAATTTAGAACCATGTGCTTTTGGAACTCAATGGTTAGTTAAAGATAATAAATTACATTTAATTTTAAATCAGCGTTCACAAGATATGCTTGCTGCAAATGGATGGAATACAATGCAATATGCCGCACTTTTAATTATGTTTGCACAAGTATGTGATTTAGGAGTAGGTACATTAACACATAATATTGGAGATTGTCATATTTATGATAGACATATTCCTTTAATAGAAAAATTATTAAATGCTAAACCTTTAGATGTTAAGCCAAAACTAATTATCAATAATCCTACTAAAAATTTCTATGACTTTAAAGTTGAAGATTTTATTGTTGAAGGATATGAATATAACAAAGAAGTAAAACTTGGAAAAATTCCTGTTGCAGAATAATAAAGGAGAAAAAATGTTAAGTATAATTGTTGCAAAATCAAAAAATAATATTATTGGAAAAAACAATAGCCTTCTATGGCATATACCGGATGATTTTAAAAGATTTAGAAAACTCACAGAAAATCATATTATTATTATGGGTAGAAAAACATTTGAATCATTGGGAAGAGTTCTCCCAAATAGAAAACATGTTGTTTTAACACATAATTTAGATTTTGAATATGATGATGAAAATGTTGAAGTTATAAATAGTATTCATGATTTAGATAAATATATAAATTCAAAAGACGAATGCTTTGTTATTGGTGGTGGTTTAATATATAATTTATTATTACCATATACTAAAAAGCTTTATATAACAGAAATTGATCAGGAATTTGAAGGAGACACAATTTTTCCAAAAATTGATTTTTCTAATTGGAACGAAATTGAAAGAGAAAAAGGACCAGAAAATGAAAAAATCCCATATAAATATGAATATATAACTTATGTAAGAAAAAATTAGGGAAATTCCCTAATTTTTTTTACTCTTTTTTTACACTTATATGCAACTCTTATATTTTAATTCTCCAATTCTATCTGTTGTTACATATCCAGATTCTGCATTAATAACATCTGGTATTCTATTTACTATGCTTGCGCATGTTAATCTTGCCGTATCTGGATTTTCAATTAAAATAGTTGTAGTAGGCTCACCTTCAATGGTCCAAAGATTTTTATCAATATCGTTTTTTTCATATACTTTTCCAATACACTCTGTTTCTAAAACAATTCCTTCTTTTGTCTCAGTTGTGACTATAGCGCTCATTCCTGTTACATCTCCTGATTTTATAGTCATTTCTAATGTTGAAGAATATAAATCTTCTTTAGCTGTTTTAGGAACACATTTTTGAGTTTGTTTTATAACATTTAAACCCAGTTTATCACAAAGCCATCCATTTACATTCCACATATATGATGGATTAAAATTTCCACTATTTATCATTTCGTTTCTTTCATCATCTGAAATTCTATCAATCTTAGCAATTCTTTCTTCAAACTCTGAAATCGTAAGTCCTGCCCCATGTGCTTCTGCTAAAGCTAATCCATATTCTTCAACATTATAACTTGAACTACCTTTTATTTTAGTTATTTTATGTGTGGAACCAGCAATTGAAGTTATAATTTGCCCCCAAAAAATATCCTGATACCCACTTCCAGTTATAGTACAATTATTTTTTTTAGCTAAATCATTTATTTTCTTAAATAATTCTGGATTTGAATTCATTGGAAAAAATGCCTCTTCACATGTAGTAATAGCATTAATACCTCTACTAGCACACAATATGAGTGGTTTTTCAAGTTCACCTATCAAACTTCTAGTTGTAACAATACAAATATCTGGCTTTAATTCTTCTAATAAACCTACTGCCTCTTCTTCATGTGTTACTGTAATTCCAAGTTTTTCTCTACCTATTATCTCTCCAATATCTTTCCCAACAATATCTGGATTCACATCTATAGCACCAACAATTTCAATTCCCTTTTCCAGCATATATTTCATAGTAAACATAGACATTTTCCCACATCCATATTGGACTGCTTTTATTTTTTTCATAAAACACTTTCCTCCTAATAATCATATTATTAGAAATAGTATTTCCATCTATAATAAAAATATTATTTAAAAAATAAAAATGCCTATCTTCAAATGATAGACATTTTTATAATTATAAATTTAATTTTTACCTTCAGATACTTTCGAAAATTTCTTTAATTTTTCTTTTACTAAATAATTAATAGTTCCAAGTGGAAAGTTTCCATTTTTATCTTTTTTACCAGCTGGCACTCCTGTTAAAATTTCAATTCCTTCATATATTGTTGAAATAGCATAAATATGAAATTTTCCTTTTTTAACATTTTCAATTATTTCATCATCTAAATGTAAATTTCTAACATTTTGTTTTGGAATAATAACACCTTGTTCCCCATTAAAACCTCTTAATTTACATATTTGATAAAATCCTTGAATTTTTTCATTAACACCTCCAATAGGCTGAATCTCGCCTTTTTGGTTAACTGAACCTGTTACTGCAATTGATTGATTAATTGGAATTCCAGATAAACTAGACAAAATTGCATATGCTTCTGTACTTGAAGCACTATCACCATCTACACCACCATATAGTTGTTCAAAACAAATACTAGCTGTAAGTGAAAGTGGCATGTCTTGTGCAAAAAGTTCTCCCAAAAATCCTGTAAGTATAAGTACACCTTTTGAATGTGAAGAACCAGACATTTCTACTTCTCTTTCAATATTAACAATTCCACTTTTACCAACATAAGTACTTGCAGTAATTCTAGCTGGTTTTCCAAAAGAATAATCTCCTATTTTTATAACTGTTAAACCATTTATTTGTCCGACTGTATAACCATCAGTATCTATTAAAAGCGATTCCTCTTTTATCATTTGTAAATATCTAGTATCATATTTCTTTATTCTATCAACTCTTTCATCTAGAGCTTTTTGAATATATTCTTTTGTAATTATTTTTTGCTTGTCTTTTTTAGCCCATACTGATGCCTCTCCTACTATTTCACCAATTTCACTAAATTGTGTTGATAATTTTTGTTTGTCACCTGCTAATTTCGAAGTAATTTCTACTACTTTTGCCATTGCTTCTTTGTTTAAATCTAATAAATTTTCTTGAACACAGAAACTTCTTACAAAATTGGTTAATCTTTGAATATTAGCATTGGTCTTAGGAGCATCTTCTTCAAACTCTACTTTTATTTTAAACAATTTCCTAAAGTCTTCATCCATAGAAAGTAATGTATGATATATATTAGAACTTCCAACTAATAATACTTTAATGTCTAAAGGTATTGGCTCGGGTTTTAATGCTAAAAGTAACATACCAGCTCTTTGCTCTGTTGCATTTTCAATTGATAATTCTTTAATTTTTAATGCTTTTTTTAAAGCTTCATAACATAATGGATTAGATAATAAATCTTTGGCCTGAAAAACAATATATCCACCATTTGCTTGATGTAATAAACCTGGTTTTATCATCATAAAATCTGTTTTTAAGCTACCATATTGGTTTTCATATTCTAAACCACCAAAGATATTATAATATGAGTAGTTTGTGTCCATTACAACTGGTGCACCTTCAAGCTTACTATTATCTATAAACAAGTTTACTCTATAATTTAACCATGGTTCTCTTATTTCTGGTTTTTGAATTTGTTGCATTGGAATTGGTACTTTTGGATCTGGATCTGGAGCTAAAAACTGGCTAATGTTTTTTAATATATCTTTTTTTATGTTATCTAAATAAGTAGTAACTTTTTTATTTCTTTTATAATTAGCTTTTATAGAATTTACATGTATATTTATTGTCATAAGAGCAATATTAGATTGCCATTCATCTATTTTTTTCTCTGTTTCTTTTTCTATTTGTTTTATTTCAGCTAATGCTTGAAATATTTGTTCTTGTACAAGCTGTGAACGTTCTTCAAATTCTTTTTTTACACTTTCATCTAAATCTTCAAATTCGTCTTCTCCCAAAGTTTTTCCATCTAACACTGGCATCATATAAACACCATTTTCTGTAGAACTAACCTTAAAACCTTGAATTAAAGTTTTTTGATTTAATTTTTCTAATAATTTATCTCTTTTTTCCTCATATTCTTGTTTAATTATTTGTTTTTCTTTCTCGAAATCATCATTATTAAATGTTTTTTTGATGTCTTTTCTAACGTCTTTAACAAAGTTCTCCATTGTAGAGCAAAAAACTTTACCTTGTCCAGCCGGAAAAGATATTGCTATTGGTTCATTTGGATTATCAAAATTATAAATATATACCCAATCATTTGGCACTTTACCTTTTTCAGCTTTTTTATCAAGAAACTTTTTAGTATACATAGTTTTTCCAACACCAGAAGGACCTTCTAAGTATAAATTATAACCTTTAATATCTATATCAGTTCCAAACTCTAAAGCTTTTATCCCTCTTTCTTGTCCATACACTAAATCAGTAGTATCAACTAATTCTTTAGTAGTTTCAAATTTAAATAAACTTGTACTGCATACATCTTTCAAATCTTTTGGCATTAGTTCATTTCTTTTTTTCATTAGTACATTTCCTCCACTTAAACATCTAAAATGATTTTATATCAAATAAAATAATAATGCAATTATTATTTATAAAAAATCACATTAAATTACAAAAATTACTATAATTTGTTTTTTTATAATTTTCTTGTCATAATAATAGCATTATTCTCTCCATTATAATATTTTTTTCTTAATCCTACTTGTTTAAAATTATACTTTTCATATAACATAATTGCAATGGAATTTTTTTCATTTACTTCTAAACTAATATTATCTTTTTTTAAAATAATCCCTTCACTAATTAATTTTTCTAAAAGAATACTTCCAATTCCTTCATTTCTTTCGCATTTTTTTACTACTATATTGGTTATTTCAACTGAATCTATTAATACTAATATTCCAGCAAATCCGACTGTCATATTATTTTTTTTTGCAACAAAATACTTTGAATTTATATTTTCTAATTCACTTTTTAAAATATTTTCATTCCAAAAATCATCAAATTCTTCTGAAAGATTATCTTTTATATTATTAAAATCATTCATTGTCATTTCATCTATAATTATTTCATTTTTTTCCATTTATATCTCTTTTCATTTATTTTTTTAATCTTTCAGCTTGTGATTTTCTTAAATATATTGGTAAAAGTGTATCCGAATTATATAAATCTTTCTCTAAATACTTTTTATAAGCAATAATCCCAACATTTACAGCTGATTGAGTATTATTATTTATAAATTTTGCACCTTTAATCCTATTTTTTAATAGTTCTTTGTGTAAAATGGCACCACTACCTACAAATGTTATATTTTTATAATTACTAATCTTTTCTATTACAACATTTATATCATCTGCTATGTATTCTTCAAGTTTATTATAATTAATATCAAATATTCCTGCATATACCTGACTATTTCTAGCATCAATTAATGAAACAATTATATCAGCATCATCAACATTTTTAGCTAGCGTTTCTAAAGAGGTTACCGAAGCCACTGGAATATTTAATATTTCTGCCATTGGTTTTATTGAAGATATACCAATCCTTATTCCAGTAAAAGAACCTGGCCCAACAGAACAAGCAAACAAATCTATACTATTTAGGTTAATATTATTTCTTGTTAATAATTCATCCAAAAGACTCATTAAGTTCTCAGAATGTGTTTTTCCATTTTCAATTCTATTTTCATCTATTTTTTTATCGTTTTCTAACAATGCTACACTACACACTTCACTAGAAGTATCAATTGCTAATATTTTCATTTTTAGTTGATGATATTAAATAATACCATATCCTCCTCACTAAAATTTAGGTTTTATGCCACCTATAAACTATCTATTACATTTTAATTTTCTCATAAGTATTACCATTACATTTTATGTTTATTATTCGTGTCTTATCATCATCTTCTTGTTTACTATCTCTAGAAAAAATTATATGCACATAATCATTTGGAATAACATCTCCAATTCTTTCTCCCCATTCTATTATACATGTTCCTTTTTCAAAATATTCATCTCCACCAATAGCAAGAAATTCATCACTATCATTTAATCTATAAACATCAAAATGATAAATATTTAAATTCTTTGTATTATATTCATTTACAAGCATAAAAGTTGGACTAGATATTTCTTTTTGCATATTATAATATGTAAGAATGCCTTCCGTGAATTTTGTTTTTCCAGATCCTAAATCTCCTGTTAAAACTATAACTAGACCTTTATACATTTGAGAAGCTAATTTTTTTCCTAATTCAATTGTTTCATTTTCAGAATGAGATATATACTCCATTTTTCCTTCCTTTTTTTACAAATATTTTAATTAAATATAGCATTTTTATTATAACCTTTTTTAACAAATTTTACAATAACTATTGACAAATCTTTATTAATACTTTATAATTTATACTTGTTAGAAGGAATATTTGCAGGTGTAGTTCAATGGTAGAATTCCAGCCTTCCAAGCTGGCTATGCGGGTTCGATTCCCGCTACCTGCTCCA
>AUXO013373185.1_pt1 | contig 15480 bp, 7 predicted proteins | sample 768731 | NCBI WGS metagenome assembly AUXO01 (sample SAMN02715735, study PRJNA202380) | gut metagenome | biome: sheep rumen | host: Ovis aries | place: New Zealand: Palmerston North
GTCAGAAAGGCAAAGAGGACAATCATACTGATAGACAATTACGTAGATGACACCGTCCTCTCCTTATTGGACAAGCGGCAAAGGGGTGTGTCGGCAACTATCTACACTAAGTCTGTCAATGAGCAACTGCAATTAGACATCAAACGGCATAACGAACAATATACTCCCATTGAGGTGCAGCAGTTCAACAAGGCGCATGACCGTTTCCTGCCAAGACAACAAGTCCATAGAGAAGGGCGACTCCAGTAGAGTCGCCCTTCGTTGTCTCCTCACGCAGCGGACGCAGGACATCATCCTGCAGGTAGCGAGATGTCACTCGTTATTCCCATAGCCCGTCGAACTCACGTCAGAGGGCAGGACCTGAGCTGCCACCGCCATAGTCGATGTCAGTTTCTGTATTTCCTCTGACTCTTTCGATAGTTTCACTCCCTGTAAGCAATTTACACTGCTGTCCGATCATCACCACCGTCATGGCGGGTTTCATGTATTCTCGTTTCATATTCGTATTCTCCTAATTATTTAACCACTATTTTTTTACCATTATTGATATACACACCCTTCGTGGTCGGCTTGCCGCTGAGGCGGAGACCGTCGAGGGTGTACCATCCAGTAGCGGTAGCAAATTTTTCACTCTTCACTCTTAACTCTTCACTTATAGAAGTAGTTTCGTCGTCGCCGAAGTCAAGGACGAAGGTGCGGGCACCACTAATGGTCTTGTCGCCTGCCGTGATGCCGCTGAGCTTGAAGTAGGCACGCTGGGCACCGATTCTGGCGCCGCTCTTCGGATAGTAGAGTTTGTTGCCAGTACTGAGGAAGAGGATGCTCTTGTCGTCAGCGCTGTAGGACAGTTTCTTATAGGTGCCCATAAAGGTGACAGACCTTTCATCGCCAAGGTCAACCATCACGTCATTCATACCGCTCTTAATGGTCACGCTGCTGAACACGAGGTTGGTCTCCGTCAGGTTCACGCCCGTGTTGTCCCACTTGATCAGATAGGGTTTGCCAGCCTCCAACTTGGTCACGGCTCCACTGGCGGTGAAGTTAAGCGTCAAAGTTCCGGACTCAAACGATGCGTTGTCGAGTGTCCGCACATCCACGCCGTCACCGTCGAGCGGACTGCCGCTGATGGTCACGTCGAAGGGCAGACACAGCGTGTTCCATTCACCGTTCTTGTAGAGCGTGCGCCCAGCGAGCGTCACCTTCGACACTAATTGTTCGTCGTGCTCGGCAATGACCTGTTCGTTATACTCATCGTCGTTCAGCGTAATGCCGGTTCCCGCTGTCTGGTAAGTCACCTCCACACGTACCGGGTTGGCAGGCATGGTGAACGTGAAGTGGGTGGCGTCAACACTGGTGTAGCCAATGATATCCTCAAGGAATCCGTCCCGCTCCCACACATTGACTTTGTCAACCTCATAGCCACTGTTGGGCGTGGCGGTGATGGTCACGGTAGAACCTGCCACAGCCGAGGCGGGCGACACGCTGGTACTGCCATGGTCCGCCTGCGTCACAGTGATGGCGTATGAAGTAGTCGAAGGTGTGCAGGTTGCCTCTATCTCAACATCGCGCGCCGGCATGTTGAAAGTACAGGTGTACGAGCCGTCGTCCTGTTTCTTGAGTTCGCTATAGTCATAATCACCGTCATCTAGCGTGTAAATCTCCAGACGATAAGTGAAGCGGCTGGCGGGTGCGCGACGCTGCCCCACCTCACGGTGAGTCTTAAACCTGTCGAAACTACGGGCGTTGGCGATATGCGCATTGTATTCCTCTTCGGTACACTCCACATAGATCTCAAAATCCGCATTAGGGTCGAAGATGGCCCCTTCGGCAGGTGTTATCGTCACCGACACCATGTCGTCCACAGCATATTCATCCTGACTGGGCGACAGCGTGATGGCGCAGTTCTCCGTCAGCGTATAGACGCTGTGACCTGTCTGTGCCAGTGAAGCGATGGCGCAGAGGAGCGCCATCGCAGAAAACACTATTCTTTTCATTTGCTTATATACTTTTTACCTTTATAGATATAGATACCATGCTCGGGCTTGCCCTGCAACTCACGGCCATTGAGGTCATAGTAGCGCTCCGTGCCGTCAAGGTCGACAGTGCGGATGGTGTTGATACCTGTAGCGTCGTCTATGAGCTCCATCGCCAGCGAACGGGCACCGCTGCCGCCGCTCTGGAGCATGTAGGCACGGAACGGAGCAATGCTCGTCTTTCCGTCTTTGGTGACAGCTGTCCACTCACCGTTGTTCAGTACCAGTGCACCAAGTTCTGCGGCAGTGGTATTATCGATGAGCTGATGAGTTCCCCGCATCGTATAGCCCGGCACATCCCACTCACTTGCCGATGTCAACAGACTGCCCGTAGAGGCAGGGATGGTACATTCGGCATCAGCATCAAGTGCCGCCTTCTTGCCGGTCAGACGGATGATGTAGGGTTTCAGTGCCTCCATGCGTCCATCGGCAACCTGGCTGAACGTCACCACCGAACCGTCGCGGCGTGTGAGCTTGTAGACCTTTGCCACGCTGGCATCGAGCGTCAGCTCGTAAGGCAGGAATGCCGAGAACGTCTTGTTCTTACCCGACAACTGGCGGGTATTCTCCACGCTGGCAGTGGTGAATGCGTATGGCACGCAGTAGTCCTTGTCGTCAACAAGACGGAAGGTCTTTGCCGTCAACGTACCACCATTGTTGAGAACGATGTTGGTGCCCTGCTTGCCCGTATAGGTACTGGGCAGATAGACCAGCGTCTTGAGCGAGTCGATGCCGAAGACCTTGAAGCCCCTTTCGCTGAACTTTGTCGTCATGTTGTCACCAGCTATCATGCCATCGACGTAGCGCAGGTTAGGTGACATGGAGAATGCTCCGTCGTCTATCGACTGAAGCGTAACCGGCAATGCCACCTTCTCCAGATGAGTAAGCACCTGCATGTCCTTTGCCTTCAGCGTATTAACGGATGTATATCGCAAGGCAGAAAGGTCGCGTATGCCGGGATAGTTGTCGAACCATCCGTCCACGCTCGTCACTGTAGCCATATCATCGAGATTAGCGGCGGCATGGGCACCGAAGGCGCAGAAGGTCTCGTCGTCCGTGAAGCCTGCCGATGTGACGTTGTTGGTGCGCTGCCATGAGTTGCCCGTATAGTTACTGTCGTAGGCATAGTCCTCATAGAGCGACGGACGCACGTAGAAGGCATCGAACGTCGGGTTGTAGTTGTTGCACAGCCACCGCCAGACAGCGAACTCCGAAGAGATCTGAGGTTTCTTCTTGGCAAGGATATAGAGACGCATGAGTGACACATCATCGTCGAGCGAGTTCCAGTTGAAGTCCTCCATATCATCACCGATGACCAGAATCTCTAAGTCCTCACACTCCTGCATGGCGCGCTGCTCCACCTCCTTGCAGGTGCGGGGCAGGATGAGTGTCTTCAGACTGTAGGCACGCAGGAAGGCATGAGGGGGCAGCTGGTTGTCGACCACGTCATATAAGAAGGCATCCTCACGCACCATAAAGCTCATGGCATTCCTGCGGTAGCCCTTGACGCAGACATCAGTATGGGTCAGCTGAGCGTCGTAGAGGTCGATGTACTCCAGGTGTCCGGTGTAGTTGCGGTAGTTCTTCCACGGACAGTAGCCCGCCAGATAGCGCAGCACGTCGAGGTCGCCGCCGGAGATGGGACCGTTGACCTTCAGTCGGGTGATGCGGCTGTAGTCGCCCGTCAGGCTGTTTACCCATTTTTTGCCAAGAGCCGACTTGACGGTCTGCGTCAGTCCCAGTTTCTCGGCAAGCGTGTTAGGCTCGGTGAGTGTCACCTCGATGATGTCGTCAGTAGCACTGCTGTTTGCCTCTGGGTTGATATGGTCAGCATACTCAGCCCACTTCTCACGGTAGACCTTCACAGAACCTCGCGGCACATAGATGACGAAGTCTGCCGGCAGCGACGTGAAGGCATGCGCTGCCAATTCCGGCACGGAGTCGCTCAGCACACGGATGGTGTCGAGCTTGGCGCATCCCGTGAAAGCGTCGGCACCGATATACTCTATGGACTGTGGCAGGGTGATATTCACCATCTTACTACAGCCACTGAACGTATTGTTGAGCCGCTTCACCTCCGTAAAGCGGTAGAAATCATCAAAGTTGGTAATCTTCTGGTTATCGTTGAAGATTCCCTCCACCTCCTCAAGACTGATGTACTGGTCAGGGAAGTATTGCTCATGCGCTGCCAGTGCTTCCATGACGGCATCCTCGCTGAACGGTGCATAGATGCCCTGAGTGCGGCTGGTCAGACTCGCCATGGCTAGGTAGTCGCCGAGTTGCGAGTTGCGTACGAATATCTGACCGATATCCTGTCCCCAGGCATCCTGGCTTTTGGCTGCTGCCACGTTGTCGGTCAGGAATACCAGCTCCTCCAGGGGCTGGTCGAGCAGCGGGAAGTTGAAACTGGAGACAAAGAGGTCATAGTTCTCACCGAACGCCATGCCGTCGCCAAGCACTGCCAGGCGTTTCAGCGCCGTGCAGCCGTAGAACTGCTCTCCCCTGATTTTCTTCAGACTCTTCGGCAGGATGACGGTCTCCAGCATGTCGCAGTTGCGGAAGACGTTGCGGTTCATCTCGTCGTCTGCCTCCGTCTTCCACGCTGTCTGTGTCCGCCAGTTGCCGCTGATGCGGTAGGGGTTGCTGGTGTCCTTGACCAGACGGGCATCGGCAAGGTTCAGGTAGCGCAGTTGTCCGTCGGTATGCCTGCCGTCTATGGTGAAGGCATCCTCGCCTGCCATGTAGCGCAGCACGGCGATGTCGAGACCGTTGAGGGGTCCGCTGACGGTCAGCGAGTCATACTGGGCGTAGTTGCCGTGCAGGTACTCCATCACGTTGGTGAAAATGGCTACTTTGTACGACTTCTCTACCGTCAGTCCGAGTTTCTCGGCAAGCGTGCCCGCCTCCGTCAGCACGACGTGCTTGCTGACCTTGTTCTCCTTGTCGCTCACGATATACTGGGCATACTCCGCCCATGCCTGCTTGTAGGCATCCACGCTGCCGTCGGGCACGTAAATCTTCAGACCGTCGAGTTTATTGAACTGGCTTACGCCGGTGAGCGTTGCCGGCTGGCTGCCGCGCACCACGATCTTCGTCAGCACGTCACAGTTGTTGAACGCCTCCGAACCGATCTCCACCACGCCGGCAGGCAGTTCAATCTCCATCAGAGCATCGCAGCCGTTGAAGGCATTCTTGCCGATGCGCTTGATGGTAGATGGCAGACCGATGTTCGACATCTTCTTGCAGTCCTCAAACCAGCTTTCGCCGATGTAGTCCAGACCAGCGCACTCGAAGTACTTGAACTCCGAGAAGCTGCGGATGTCCTTGCCCGTCATCCTGCCGTCGAGCCACGACCAGCCTTTTCCAGCTATACGGTAGATATCAATGTAGTCGTCCCACTTGCTGGGCGAGGCGCACGGCGTGTAGTAGACCATGTCCTTCAGCGCCTTCTTCACCTGACCGTCTCCCGGACGGATGATGCAGGGACGGAAGCGGTCTTTGTACTTCACCCAAGCCGTGTCAGCCTCAAACCATGCCACCTGCTGCGGCAGCATCTTGATGATGCAACCAGGACTGCCCTCGAACATATTCTTGCCTGCCTGCACCTGCTGTGGATGCAGCGGCTCTATATGGTTGCTGCCGTCGGTCACGCAGTAGAGCATGTCGATGTTGGCAAGGTTGGGACAGTCGGCAAAGCACTCGTCGCCGAACTTCATGCCGAGCGTCGTGTAGCTGTCGCCGTTGGCAGCCCAGCCCATCAGGTCCCAGAACGAGACGGTACGCAATGCCTTGCTGCCGGCAAAGGCACGCTTCTTCACCGCATCGAGCTTATAGTTGTTGAACACGCCGATGTCGTTGAACAGTCCCATGGCTCCCTGGTGCTTCTCCAGGAACTTCTCGTCAGTCCTGACAGCCTCCAGATGCTCGATGGTGTGACCGGTGATCTTACTGATGCGGCGGGTGGTGTTGCCGTCGTAAGCGTAGGTGTAGCCCACGCCAAACTCCGTATAGTTGCTTTCAGCCTCCTCTATTACATTATAATAGACGAAGAAGCGCGCGTACTGTTTCCAGATGTCGTCGTTCAGGAAGTCCTCCTTGCGGTCGGCGGGAACGACAATCTGCAGTTTCGTGGTGTCGCAGTCGGCAAAGATGTCGTTGCCGCCCAGGATGAAGTTCTCGGGACCGAGACCGCGATAGCCGCCCTTGCGCGTCTTGTAGGTCAGGTTGAAGCGCGTCAGGTTCGTACATCCGGCAAAGGCGGAGTCGGGAATGGCTATCTGCATGGGCACATAGCTGTCCGCCTTCGACGAGGCATTCTCGGCAAAGCCCACATATTTCAGGTTGGTGTGGTTCTGGAAGGCAGCCTTGCGGATGGCAACGGTGCGGTAGTTATATGCCGTACCGATGTCGTTGTAGATGGCAATGCTGTCCTTGTCGGTGGGAGCGCTCTTCAGATACATGTGGTAGATGAGTTTCTTCTCCGGTGTATAGACCAGCGTGTTGTCGTAGGACACGTTATGGATGTTCGCCTTCATGTTCTCTATCAGTCCGCGCTGGAAGTCATCGTCGCTTATCTCGCCGTTCAGTCCCTGATAGGATGCATAGGAATTGCCGATGAGGTGTCCCATTGTAAAGTACCCATAATTCCCTGCACCTTCCTTCAAACCACCAAGTCCACGCATAAGTGGTGCATAAGACAAACCTCTAATGCCATCAGTCATTTCAAAGGCTTTGTGAAACAATCTCCAAGCATTACCAGCTGAACCGACGTATGAATCGTTAGCAAATTGCACTATATGACTCACAAATAGTTTACGGGCTTCCGGGTTTTCCTTCAGCACCTGTACTGCGTTATCTGCCCAATCTACAAATGTACTTGTTGATTTTTTAAGGACGCCTATCTTTACTAACGGTTGTGCATTGTAACGCTGAATGATTTCTTGTAGTCCATGAGAGCCTTTATCTACGAGCGCTTGGAAATTGTAATTAGCCCCTTGTTTCTCTATCTGATTAACAAGGGCCATGTCTGTTCTATATTTTAACCATGATCTTAAGACTCTTGCCGGCTGATATAAAAGGTCTGACTCCTTCAATGCTCTCCATACTGCCGAGGAAATATCAGCTACTGACTCTGCAAACTGATACAAGGTGACGGCTTCATAGATTTTGATGGGCACGTTCCACCACGACAGCGACTGTGTGACAATCTGGTTGGTGGATGCCGTGTTGACGGTTGACGACGCATAGTCATAGACCACTCCGTCGCGCTCTATGGCATCCCAGTTGGTGGGCTCGTAGTCGGCAGTCTCGATGTACGCCATGTAGGGAGCCCAATTGGGGTCTGCCATGAACTCATTATAGCGTGCCGGCGACACAATAATTTTAAAGCCTGCAGGGATGGTGGGAGCTGCCAGATATTCCTCTTCCGTCATCGCATTATACTCCTCGTCGGTGAGTATGCCGAAGATGTTGTCGCCGGGGATGACATTCTCCGGACCGAGCGTCTCCCAGTGGTCGTCGCCGTCCTGTACATAATAGTACATACGCAGCTCCTTGAGGTTGGTGCAGCCGGTGAACGCTCCGTTCTGGATGACCATCTTCAGGTCGCTGAAGCAGTTTTCGACATCACCATTGGTCTGGTAGAACTCAATGGCCTTCACGTGTGTGTTGTCCTTAAAGGCGTTGCGCCCCAGGCAGATGGTCTTGTAGCTGTAGAAGGTGCCCGGGTCGTTGTATATGCGCATCACGCCGTCGTGACTGTCCAGATAGTCGTTCTCTGCCCCAACGATGGAGGTGTAATAGACTGCCTGGGTCTCGTTGTTCAGATCGAGCAGCGACGAGGCGGTGAACTGCTGGTAGTCGGCATTCCATATCTGGACATGGTTCTCCAGCATCTCGTCCTTATTACTGTTGGTCAGTGCTCTGGTCTCTGTCTTGTCACGGTAATAGTGGTAGCGCACTCCCGTAACATCGAAGTCCTCCACCGTGGCATCGTAGACGATGATGCGACGCTGGTAGTCCTTCCAGGTCTCACTGCTGAGGAAGTCCTGATAGACCTGACGGTGACAGCTCACACGGGCATTGACAGAACTGCCAAAGACATCCTTGCCGATGAAGGTCACCTGACCGGGCTTGAGCATCTCCCAGCGGTTGCTGCCCGTAGTGGTGTACTGCATCATCTTCAGCTCCTCGAAGTTAGGACAGCTGGCAAAGGCCTCGTCGCTGATGATGAACTTGAAGTCGGTGGTGGCACCCTCGGTATTACCGTTGGTGTCCTTGAAGTAGAGAGATGTCAGCTTCGTGCTGCCCTTGAAAGCGTAGGGGGCAATGATGCCCAGATGGGTGTGGTCGCGCTTGAGCGTCTGATACAGGTCATTGTGTACCTGTACGCCGTCGCTGTTGTAGCCGCTCTCGTCATATCCTACGATGGCGGTGACGAGCGTCTTGTCGCTCACGCCCTTCACTACGAGGTTAGCACTGGCACTGTTGTCATAGAACTCCCAGCCCATGGTCTCGAGGTCCTCGTCGCTCACGTAGTAGAAGTAGTCCTTCCGCGAGAGGTAGCGGTACTTGACACCCCAGAGCGTGCGCTCGGTGACTGCCTCAGGAATGGCAGTTGTCATGATGGTGAGCGAAGGGGTGTTCTTCAGGCTCTTCAGCTGGTGGATGCCGTCACGCTGCCACGGGTTGCTGATGTAGCAACGGGTGGTGGCTAAGTTGTCCTCCCAGTGGTCGAACGTCTGGTCCTCGGGGACAGTCAGCTTCACATAGCAGCCGTTCGTGTAGTACTTGGTACCGTCGATGATGGTGTCTGGCTCGCTGATGAACTCATAGCTGCAGCCGGTGGGAACGTGTATCTCGCTGATGAGGTAGGAGCCCTGCGTGATGTTCATGTTCCTCGTCGCGTAGCAACTGGTCAGCGTGAGCAGGCTGTAGTCGGACATGCGTGCGAAGGAGGCACCGCTGTTGATTCTACCGGGGTTAGCCTCATTCTGCGGCGAGAAGATGCTGTTCGTAATACTAACCGCTGACGACGAGTAGCCCACAAAGCCGCCGCAGTCGGTGGTGCTGATTCCACCGCCGTTGATGACCAGCTGACCTTTGAACGAGCAGTGGTCTATCTCGATTTTGCCGGTGTTGTCTTTCACCAAGCCTACCAAACCACCGTGGGTGCCGTCGCCATTGACGGAACTGCTGATGGTGACAGCCGATGTGCAGTTGTACAGCTGCGTACCCGTGCTGCCATCCACCTGCGACACGATGCCGGCGGCATACTTCGCTTTGGTGTAGATGGTACCTGCCGTGTTCAGGTGGCGGATGGTGGCACCGCTCACATGATAGAACGGCGCGCATGCCGTAGCAACGGGTGTGCCCGCCGGACCGCTATTGAATGTCAGCGTGTAGTTGTCACCGTCGAAGGTGCCGCTGAAGGGATAGGTATCGGTACCCACCATCACGTTGGCGACATCGATGTCCTGTGTCAGTCGGAATACCTTACCTGCATAACTCTCGCCACCGCTCACGTCGGTAGCCAGCTGCTGCCAGTCGGCAGTGCTCTTCACGAGATACGGATCAGCGTCCGTACCGCTGCCGTCCCATGCCCACAATGTCGGTAGGGCAATGGTCAGCAAAACCATAGAAAACCAAAAACGTTTCATCATATCCTTAGTTATATTTGTTCATTTGATTACGATCTTCTTGCCATTATTGATATAAATGCCACGGGTTGTGGGTTTGCCATTGAGGCGGAAACCGTCAAGCGTATACCACCCAATAGCGGTAGCAAATTTTTCACTCTTCACTCTTAACTCTTCACTTATAGAAGTTGTCTCGTCGCCGAAGTCAAGTACAATGCTGCGTGCCTGCTGTGGCAGGTCGCCTGCCGTGATGCCGCTGAGCTTGAAGTAAGCACGCTGGGCACCGATGGTGGCTCCCTTCTTCGGATAGTAGAGCGTATTGCCAGCGCCGAGGAAGAGGATGCTCTTGTCGTCGGCATCAAAGGACAGCGTCTTATAGGTGCCCATGAAGGTGACGGTGGCAGAGCCCTTGTCATCGACGGTTATCTCGTCGTCGCGCAAGTCCTTGGCGAGGGTGACACCAGTGAACACGAGGTCGGAGGGACCGAGTTCGGTGCCGCTGTCTGCCCATTTGATGAGGTATGCATGTCCCGCCTTGATGTTAGTGGCATCGGCGAAGGTGAGTGTCAGCGTACCGTCTTTGAATGAGACATCGGTAAACTCCTTTATCGTGGCTCCTGCGAGGGGCGAGCTGCTGATGTCCGCCACGTCGAAGGGCAGGCACAGCGTGTTCCAGTTGCCGTTCTTGTAGAGCGTGCGACCGGTGAGATTTGCGACTACTGTACCACCGTCCTTGTCGGCGAGCGTCGTGGTGTTGTCATTCTCATCCAGATCAACTTCCATATAGCATTCTATTGTATGGTCATCGAGGAAGTTGAACTGGCGCCCCTTTGCGTCGGTATAGTTGACCTGAGCAGTATACTGGACAGAGCCTGGTTCCTTGAGGGTAGCCGAGATGCTTTTGGCGTTAATCAGCATCCTCTCATCACCAAAGGCGATGGTTTCCACCACGCTGCCAGTCTCCAGGTTGATAATCTTGAGCGTTGCCGATGCCGTTGTACTGCTGGCGGTCCATGTCCACTCCGTGCCATACTGGTAGCTGTAGCGGGCATATAGGTTGACGTTGGCAGCAGGCGTGATGGTGGTTCCCGGCTCTAAGAGTGTCTCACCGTCCTGTTTCTCCCAGGTGGTGAGAGCCGTGGCGGGGTCTTGCAGCCAGCCCTCGAACACCATGTATGCAGGCAGGCTGCTCTGGTCGATGTCAGGCAGTATTACGGTCTGACCTGGGATGACGTTGGCTGTCACCACACCCTCTCCGTAGCCTGTGCCACTACCGGTAGCCTGATAAGTCTTGACGGTGTGTACGTGCGTGGCGTAACCACATTTCTCACACTTGCCCGTGCCGTCGTTGGTGTGGTTCTCTGCGGGCTCTGTCTTACCGCAGTATCCGCAGTGAGCAACATGCTGTTCGGCGGACTCGCCCAGCGTGTAGGTGTAGGCTCCGTGTTCTGAATGTATATTAATATCTCCATACTTATAGCCTCGGCTTCGGTCTTTGCAGACAGAAACACGATTGGAATAGTTCTGGATAGTATTATCAGTAATACTCTCCCCTGCCCATAGTGCCAATCCATCAGCAATGGTGACTTTGGCGGCATTAGCATATTTGTCTTTAGTATCGCCTCCCACACCGATGAGCATCGGCTTGGGACCATAATAGTCCGCTTTTGCCCGTATATGTCCGCCAGTTATAGAAATGTTCAAATTACAGGAAGATATAAAACCTGCACCTATCGCTGCTGCCCCTTTGCCGCTTACTGCTTCTATATAGGGTGTGCCACTGATATTGATTTCAAAGTCGCCCTTGGAACCACAGCCGGCTCCGATACCTGCCCCGGCATGAAAGTCCTCTCCGAAGTCATCTATACCCAAATAAATATCATTTCCTTGGGCATAAATTGTGCCTCCAGTGATGTTGATGACGCCACCTTTTTCAGAATAATGACCACCACCTATTCCCGCAGCTCCGTATATACCGTATGCCTTGATATCCCCCCATTGATGGTGATAGTCTCGACAGTTCCACTATAACCTGTGCCGATGCCTGCTCCTCCGCGATCTAAATATTCATGACCTTCTTCGCAACTTCCATGTGCTTCTACTCTACCGTTATTGATGGTGATAGTTCCGCTTTTCCTGCCATGAGGAGGCCATCTGGTAGAACCTCCGCCAATGCCCGGTCCCCCTTCTTCACCCCAGGCATAGATATTTCCACCATCAATGATGACGGTGCCGCCATCTCCATCTTCACCGGCTCCGATGCCTGCTGCCCATTTACCGGCATAGGCCCTGACCCTACCGCCAAAGAAGTGCAGGGTGCCGCCACCGCCTTCCTCACCGCCACCGATGCCCGCACCATAAAAACCACCCGTGGCTCTGATATCACCGCCATAGATGTTGGTTTGCCATCCGGCACGGTTCTCACCGCCGCCGATGCCTGCACCATATTCGCCGCCCGTGGATCCGACCGTGCCGCCATAGATATTGATAATGCCGGGGTAATTGTTGTTCTTACCGCCGCCGATGCCCGCACCGAGATAAGCACCTTGCGCTGTCACCTTGCCGGCGTAGATAGTGATTGCCTTCATGCCAGAGCCGTCGCCATAGCCGCCACCGATGCCGGCGGCGTACTTACTGCCATCCTTGCAGGTTGCCTCGATATTACCACCGTGGATGTAAAGCATGCCAGCCCGGTAGTTCTTGTTGCCGCCGATGGCAGCCTTGTCGTGATGCGACTCAATGGCAACGAGTTTACCCATCGTCGTCTCTTCCTCGCTCTGTGCGTAGATGGAGAGCGTGGCGTCGGTGTTGATACGGATGCCCTGCTCAGCCGTCAGTGTACAGCCATCTTTCAATATCAGGTGCACGTCACCGCTGATGACGATGCGCTCACCGTAGGAGAACGATGAGTTCAGCACATACCATCCGCTATTGAGGTTGTCCTCAGAGCTCTTTTCCAGCAGTGTGCTGGTGAGTACGGTAGGGTTGCTGTATGTGCCATTGAATTTATTTAAGCTGACCTCATTGTTAACAACAATTGCCTTGTAGTAGATGTAGTTCACGCCCTCTGCCCATGCTCCCTGTGCGACCATGCACAGCAGGGCGACGGAGAGCATCGCTGCACGGCTGACACCCTGCTGCACGGCACGGTCGATGAGTCTCTGGTTGCGACGCACCTCGCGCACGATGACGTCGTTCTTCTCCTTCAGCTCGTTGTTCTTGTGTATCAGGCGCACCACCAGTGCACCCACCACGATGGCCATCACCACCAAGGCAACAGCTAGCAGAACGATTAATGTTGTTAATTCCATATTTTTATATTATATTTGTATTTTCTGTTGCAAATATAGGGAAAAAAGTCCGTACTCACCAGAGCACAGACAAATGGTCGGATGGTTTTAGACAAATAATCGGGTGGTTTCAGTGGTATTTCTGCGAAAACGACAATCCGTCGGATATAAAACGACGGATTGTCAAAGTGGCAAAGCTATCCTTTCGTCTGCTTGTAGGCGGTGGGTGTCATGCCGTACTTGGCGCGGAAGTTGCGGGTGAAGGTGTCGGCACTGGTGAAGCCGCTGGCCAGGCTGACCTGCTCGACAGTGAGGTCGGGCTGGTCGTTCAGCAAGCGGATGGCATAGTCGAGGCGCAGTTCGCGGACGTGTGCCGGCAGTGAAACACTGTTGCTGCCCTGCGCGAAGGCGGCACCGATACGCTCCTTCGTGAGGCCTGTGCGGTCGATAAGCGACTGTCGGCCGAAGTCGGGCTGGAGGAAGAGTTGCTCGTTCTGTATCAGGTCACGCAGGCAGAGGAAGAGTTGCTCGTCAGAGAGTTCGGTGAAATCGGAGATGGCTAACTTAGGTTTAGCCGGATGAACTGACGTCTCTGCCGAAATGCTCAACTCACGGTATTTCTCCTTATACTCCACCGCCTCGGTAATCTGCTGGGCAAGGATGCGATTGCGTTGCTGAGTGATACGCCACTGGCGGAAGGCATACAGGGCAAAGGCAAGAATCAGCAGGGCGAGGCTGCCAGTGGCAATGCTGATGGTATTGGCGATGCGCTTGCTGGCTCGCTGTTGCTCTATCTCGCGTTGCTGTTCCTGGGCGTGGTAGCGGGCGGCAAAGAGGTGGGCCTTGCCCCTGAGGAGCGAATCGCTCAGTTGTTGGCTGAGGTTGGCATAGCGTCGCCAATAACCGTTGGCAGCGACGGTACGCCCCTGTGACTCGGCTACTTCGGCCCTGCCACGCAAAATGTCGGCGAAGTTGGCGTTCAGCGTGTCGTCCGCCATCGACTGCTCCACCTCGTCATAGATGGCCAGCATACGGTCGTAGCGTCCAAGGCGATGCAGTATCGGTGTCGTCACGTAGCGCCCATGCAGGGTCTGGCTCGCATCCGTCTGTCCGTAGAGGTCGAGATAGTGCATGGCCTGCTGGGGCTGGTGTTGTGATGCCGCGGCCAAGGCGAGGAATGAGTATGCCCGGCTACGGTAGAAGTCGATGTAGCGCGGACGCTCCTCAACGGTGATACCGCTGTAGGTGTTGCCCTGGTCATAGTAGTCGGCAGGGTGCTGCTCGAAGTCATCCAGCATGCCGAGCATCTGCTGTGCGGCATCTGTCGCCTCTTGGTAGTGTCCTATTTCTGCGGAGACATCCGCCTTGCGCTTCAGTGAAAGCAGGGCGAGGTTCATTTCTGTGTAATGCCGATGCCCTGCCAACTGCCGTACCGCGCTGTCGATGCGTGCCAGCCCCTCCTGCTGTTGCCCGATGCGAACCATCAGGGCACCTATCTCGGCATTGCTGTAGGACAACAGATGGCGCATGCCGTGTTCGCGATAGACATCGCTCAGCCGGGTGGCCCAGTACAGGGCCTGCTCATAGTCCCTTTCTAATCGGTAAGCATCGAGCAGGATTTCAATCACGTCAAGCTGAAGGTCGTAGTCGGCCTTGACAGAGTCGTGGCGCATGAGACGCTCGCCAATCAAGATGGCAGAGTCGGTTCTGATTTCCGCATGCGACCGTCCGTAGACTCTTGCCCGCTGAATATCGGCACGGACATCCGACAGGTTGCCCGCCAACCGGGCTGAGTCAATAAGCTGTAGTGCCCGTTCCGGCTCTGTGTCCGCAAACGTCATGGCATACGCTGCCGTGTAGAGTGAATCCGCGGCCTGCGGCGCACGCTTATGATCCTCGTCACCACTCTTGCAGCCTGCCGACGCCAGCAGGATGGCTGCTACCATTATTATATATCTCAACACGTGATGTTTCATAACCTTGTTCTCAATAACATCTGCAAAGGTAGTCAAAAATTGTCGAAGAACCGCTCTTCTTCCTCATTTTTAACCTCTTTTGATGACATTTTTTCTTGTAATGCAGCTGAAGGATGTCTTAGTCAACCAAATGACTTATACTGAATGTTCTCTGAATGTTCTCTGAATGTACTCCGAATGTTCTCTAATTCCTGTCCACTATTACTCCACTCTACCCAAGGCCTACCGCCGCATACGGCACGGGCAAATACGCGCTGGGCGACAACTGCTTCACGTTCGTCTATCCAAACAGTGAGCCGACCCTGACCTACAACATGACGAACTGTTACTATACCAGCATCCTCGGCAATAGGCAGGGCCGCCCCGTAGCCACGGCAACCGTTGCGCCCGACAACCTCGGCAATGCGACCACCGACCACGGAATGGTGGATGGCTACAAGAACGGCTTCCTCTACAACGGCAAGTACTACACGCCGAAGTACGGCGACGCAGTGGTGGAATACCGCTTCGATGACTGGAATGAAAGGGCCGACGTGACCATCAA
>AUXO013681617.1_pt1 | contig 15479 bp, 13 predicted proteins | sample 768731 | NCBI WGS metagenome assembly AUXO01 (sample SAMN02715735, study PRJNA202380) | gut metagenome | biome: sheep rumen | host: Ovis aries | place: New Zealand: Palmerston North
TGAGAGGATCGAACTCCCGACATTCTGGGTGTAAACCAGACGCTCGTACCAGCTGAGCTAACCGCCCGACGTGATTAAAAATATATCATATTCGCAAAATCATGTCTAGTAGAATTTTCTTTTTTTCTAAGACAGATTTATTTATTGAATTTACAAAAATGATTTGATATGTTTTTAAATATGGAAGAAATAATTTTCGAAAAAGCGGAAAGAATTCGCGACGTTATTCGTTACATCAAAAAATTCAAAAATGCTCTTGTTATCATTTACATTGACGACAATCTTTTAGACAGCCCTACATTCAATGCTCACATAAAAGATATCTGCCAGATTCATGAAGCTGGCTTAAAAGTGATAATGGTTCCTGGTGCTGCAAAAAGGATAAATGAAATCCTAAAAAGCGCTAGTATTATGTGGACTATACACAATAATTGTAGAATTACAGGACCAGAAGCAATGCCTCTAATCAAGATGGCTGCATTTGATGTTTCTAATCAGATAATGACAGCTCTTGCCAGTGAAAAGAAAACTGCTGTAATCGGTAACTGGGTTAGAGCTCGCGGAAAAGGTGTTATTGATGGAATTGATTACAGTACAAGTGGTGAAATTGATAAACTACAAATTGACTCAATCAAAACAGTTTTAGACAACGGCTTCATTCCTATTTTTCCTTGCATCGGCTGGAGTGCAACTGGAAAACCTTACAACATTTCTTCAATCAATTTAGCCCATCAAATTTCCGTGCATTTGAAAGCAGATAAACTTTTCTTCCTTGTTCCGGATGCAGAAATTTCAAACAAAATTTTCACCATTCCAGATTCTATAGGAACTTCAATCGAAGGAACTGTTCCAGCTATGAACCTTGAAGAAGTTGATGACTTCCTGAAAGCTAACTCTTCTGCCGAACGTTCGGTAAATTCAAGTGAAAAATCACCAAATTCTGATGATAATGTTTCACGTGAAACACTTAAAAACAAAATTTTCCAGCTTCTAGAAATTGCAAAGGATTCCTGTTCAAACGGTGTAAATCGTGTTCACATTCTAAATGGTTCAATTGACGGAACTGTTCCATGTGAAATATTCAGCGACCTGGGATCTGGAACAATGATATACAGCAAAAATTACGGAAAAATCCGCGACATGACACATGATGATATTTCTTCAGTTCTTTCTGTAATGAATCCGTTTGTTGAAAAAGGAATTCTTCTTCCAAGAACAAAAGAAATGCTTAATACACAATATTCAAACTTCATCGTCTATGAACTTGATGGTGCAATCAGAGCATGTGCATCTCTTGTTCCTTACAGCGATGGTCAAATGGAAATTGCAGCTGTTGCAGTTGAAAAGAACTTCTCACATATTGGCATTGGACCAAAAATGATAGAGTTTCTCGTGGAACGTGCAAAAAAAGAAAAAGCAAAAGAAATCTTCCTGCTAACAACACAAACCGCAGACTGGTTTGAAAACCTAGGATTCCAAATGTCTGATATTTCTACACTACCAGCAGAAAGAAAGGCAAAATGGAATCCTGAACGCGGATCAAAAGTATTAAGATATTCAAAATAAATAAACAAATATAGCCCTCATAAAACAGAGGGCTTTTTTATTTATAATTTATAAAACACCATCAAAACAATGAAATCAAAACTTCAAACATTAACTTTTCTTGATCGACGTATTCTACCCTACCCCACCCGAATTCAACCTGATATAAATCTATTTAATTTTTTAAGTACGTTTCACGTGAAACATTTTTCAAATTAATAACTTTATTTCAAAAAATAGATGGCATATCTTTTTCCAGGAAATATTTCAACTCCAAATATAAAATTTGTTTCACGTGAAACACTTAAATTATTTCATACACTTAATTTATTAACAAATTGTGGATAACTTTGGGAAAATAATACAAAAAAAATTCTGCAGAATTCAAAAAGCCTTATTTTATGGGCTTTCGCGAATTTACTTAAATTTTGCAAAATGTGGATAACTTGTGGAAATTCTTAAAAATCTCACAATCTATTTTACTGGGAGAATTTACAAAATATAACAAACTGTTTCACGTGGAACAATTTATATTTATAATAAACAATGAATTTAATAAGCAGAATTTGTTTCACGTGAAACACATTTTGCATAATTGTTTTCATTAAAAATACGATACATAAATTTGCTAAATTTATGTGAAATTTAATATACATATACTAAATTTGAATTCAGTAAATTCGAATTTAGTAAATTTTTCTATGCAAAAAAAAAGGATGCCATCAAAGACATCCTCAAATTAATTTTATTTAAAATCAAATTTCTATTTGCGGGCTCCAATAAGAGCAACAACCCAGCCACAAATCAACATATAAAATCCGATGTAAGCATGTTTAATAAGCTGTTTTCCTTCAAACTTTGAAATCGAATTGTCATTATAAAAGATGACAAGAAGAACACCACCTGCAATTGAAACAAGAACTGCAAGAAGTTTTAATGATGGATTTTTTACATTAACAAAATTCAATGCAAGTCCACAGGCTCCGCCAATTATTACAAGCAAAGCACCGATTGTTCTCATTCCAAATTTTGATCCGATAAAATCAAAACCATTTGACGTAGCTCCAAAAAGACCTTTAAACATCGGCAAAATAAAACCTGCAACAATCAAAGCAGTTCCAACCAGATAAAGCATATTCATGCTGACTTTCTTTCCCATAATTTCCTCCTTAGAAACTCCGCGTTAGCGGCACTGCATAGAGGCAGTATATAGCAGCTTTAACAACGTCAAAATCTGCCATGATAAAAATTACATGGATGTAATTTTTATCATGCCTCCTTAACGGGATAATTACATATAGTTTATTCCAGAATATCAGACAAAGCAATATCATTATAATTTAACATTGTTAACTTATAATCAATAAAAAAGGAAGGTCAAAATCAACCTTCCTAAAAATACTAAAGCTCAATATATTCCTTTGGCTTAAAATTATCAGCCATAGACCAAGTACAGGCTTTTCCATGCTTCATCTTAAAAATCTTTATAAAGCCTTTTACCTCTTCTTTTGATTTTCCCCACTTCTTTATAAACTCACGCGAAGGATGATTATAAATTTCCTCAAAAAGTTCATCGCTTTCGTCAAGTTCAAATTTACCGCAAACCCGAATCTGAATTCCCTTGCACTGAAAACAAACTTCAGAATTCGGATTTGAAATAAGCTGCTTGTAAAGATCTTTAAAAGTTCCTGTGTGAAAAATAATTCCTTCTTCACATGCCTTAAACAGAAGAATCCCGCGAACACGAGGAAATCCATTTTCATCAACTGTAGCAAGATGCATTACAGGATTCTCATTCATTAACTCAAATAATTTTTCTTTTGTCATAATTAACCTCTCAGAGTTAACTATCGCACATATTAATTTTCGGCGCTTTTAAAAATCGCTTAAAAATTTGCAAATTTTAATTATACCTGATATTTTTCGCGGTATTCTGACGGACTCATATCGTATGCATTTTTAAAGGCTGCAGAAAAATGTGAAAGTGAAGAAAATCCGCATTGAACAGCAATTTCAGAAACAGAAAAATCATTTCTTCTTAAAAGATTTAAAGATTTATTCAATCGAACTGCAGTAAGATAATTTTTTGGAGAAACACCGACTTCTTTTGTAAAAAGCCTGTTAAAATTTGAAACGGACATATTCGCATTTTTTGCCAAATCAGAAACCGAAAGATTTTCACCGCAATGAAGTTCAACATACGTTTGAATTCTGCCAATTCTTTCATTTGTTGAAACTGAACGCATGTCATAATTTTCACCACGAAGACTTCGGATAATCCAGTGCGTCAAAAGCTTTGTCTGACATTCCAGAGTAATTTCAGCATTTTTCATATTCTTTGAAGATTCAAACGCAAACAGATGAAGCATTTTTAAAACATCATGACAAATTAAAAACTGATGACCCTTATATTCCGGGACTTTATTTTGATACAGCAAAAACTGACTTTCAAAAAATTCTTTTTCAATCATGATTGTATAATAATTTGGAAACTCAACGCCTTTATCTTCATGCGGAATATCAGGAGATAAAATAGTTGCAAGATAATAATTTTTCTTTAATTCGATTTTTGGCGTATTCAAAAAATCACCAGTACCAAATTCGATTATTATCATGTATGAAGGATGAACATGTTTCTCTTTGACCGCAAATTCACAAAATCCCAGAGACTGAATAAAAAGCGCAAAATTTTTATAAACGTAACAGTCCACATTTTTTAAATTTGATTCTGTTATTGATTCACCGACTAACTTTTTAATTATCTCCATATTTTTCATTGCACTACCCTACCCCATTATTCCGGCAAGAATTCCCAGAATAATTATAAAAGCACAAATAATTTTATGAAAAATATTTTTTTCCTTAAAGACAAATTTTCCACCGATTATAGCAACGATCACACTTATCTGTTTTATCAAAGTCATAATTGTAACCTGACTTTCAGGATAAGAATTAGCAATGAACAGACATTTATCCATAACAATCAGCCCGACTGCAAGAAGCCAGATCCAGATATTTTTCCAGATGCCTTTGCTGATTTTAATTTTACCTATAAAAGTATATAGTATATAATATGAAGTCAAAAACAAAGTATACCAAAACTGAAGCTGACTTGAATTCATTTCTTTCATGAGAATTTTATCAAGAAGACCTGAAACTGCGTTTAAAAGGCAGGAAACAAAAGCAAGAATTATAAAGAAAACTGAAGAATTTTTTGTTTCAGATTCCGCAGAATTAGATTTGATTACAGGTTGATTCTCTTTTTTCAGAAAAGGATTAAATTTTAAAAACAAAAGTCCGCTGCTTACTAAAATCAAACCAATAGTTTTGTATAAAGTAATTTTTTCACCAAGAACGATAACACCAAGCATTGTGGCAAAAAGAACACGAGATAAATCAAGAATTCCACATAAACTGATCGGAAGCATTTTTATCGCTTTAAATCCAGCAATCCAGGCAATAAAAATTATAAATGCTTTTAATGCTACCCACAAATATTGATTACCAGAAAGACCCGTTGCATTAGGAATTTGAGGAGTACAAATTAAAAGAGAAATAATTGTATAGACAAGAAGAACTTCTGTAACTGAATAAATTTTAAGAGCCTTTTTTTTGCAGATTTCTCTTCCGCCTTTAATAAGCCCATAAATCAAAACTAAAATCATCCACATGCTGATTAGAATATAAAAAAACCGCCTGCATTTCTACAGACGGTTCAAAATCATTTTAACTTTTTGAAATTATTTTTCTTCATCATTTGCAATTCTATCAACGCCAACAACATAATCAGGATCGGTGATTGTAACAACTTTAATTCCACTTGCTCCCCTACCCTGAACAGTAATGTCTTTTGCCTCAACACGAACTGAAGTTCCCTGACTTGTAATACACATTATGCTGTCAGTTTCATGAACACAAAGTGCTCCAATAATTTCACCCTTGTCATCAACATTACCAAAGATTTTCTGTCCACCGGTTCCGCGCCCGTGAGAATTAAATTCTGCAGGATCAACACGTTTTCCAATTCCTTTTTCTGTAATAACAAGAATTCGAGCATCTTCTTCTTTTTCAATTCTGATTGCAGAAGCAAGTTCATCTCCTTCAGAAAGCTTAAGACCTGCAACACCACGACTTGTTTTTCCCATTGGACGAACATCTTCTTCTTCAATACGAAGAGCCTGTCCTCGGCGACTAACCAGAAGTATCTCATCTTTTCCAGATGTAAGGATTGAGCTTACAAGCATATCTCCATCATCAAGACGAACGGCTGTTGTTCCACGGACCTTTGCATTCTTAAATTCACTTGTCGGAGTCTTTTTAACAACACCATTTGCTGTTGCCATAAAGAGGAATTCATCATCTTTAAAGTCTTTGAGGGCTACAGTTGTTGTAATATCTTCATTAGCAGTAACCATCAAAAGACTCTTAATATGAGATCCACGACTTGTTTTTGATGCTTCAGGAATTTCATGAACTTTTACCCAGTAAGCTTTTCCGGCCGTTGTAATGAACATAAGATAATCATGTGTAGAAGCAACAAACATCTGATTAATGTAATCTTCTTCAACAAGCTTAGCAGAGATAACTCCTTTGCCTCCCCTACCCTGACTCTTATACTGAGAAACAGGAACTCGCTTGATATAACCGAGTTTAGAAATAAGAACAACCATGTCTTCTTCTTTTATCATATCCTCAACATTGATTGTCTCAACTTCTCCTGCAACAATATCTGTCTTTCTGTCATCGCCGAATTTTTCAACGATAGCATTTGTTTCTTCTTTTATGAGGGCAAGTATTTTTTCATGATGAGCAAGAAGATCTTCAAGATGTGCAATTTCTGCTTTAAGCTGTTCCATTTCAAGCTTAAGTTCATCAATACGCAAAGATGTAAGAACACCAAGACGAAGATCTACGATAGCCTGACTCTGTTCTTCATCAAAACTAAATCTTTCTTCAAGTCGTTTCTTTGCTTCAGGTTCATCCTTACTTGAGCGGATAATCTGGATTACTTCATCAACACAATCAACTGCTGTAATTTTTGCTTCAAGAATATGTTCTTTCTTTTTAGCAACAGCAAGTTCAAATTTTGTGCGGCGTGTAATTACCTGATCACGATGATCTACAAAATGCTTAATAATCTGCTTAAGATTAAGAACCTGTGGAGCAAGTCCATTTCCACTAGGAACAAGTGCAAGATTAATAATTCCGTAAGATGACTGAAGAGCTGTTTTTGCAAAAATCTGATTGATCACAACTTTTGCAATTGCAGTTCGTTTAATATCTACTTCAATACGAACATCATCTCCATGGCTACCATCATTAACACGCTCAATTCCTTCAATGATTCCATCTCTTGCAAGTTCACCGATTTTTGAAACGAGATCTGTTGTTCTTGTCTGATATGGAATTTCTGTAAATACAATTTTTTCTTTTCCTTTTGTATCTACTTCAATTGTAAAACGAGCTCGAAGAAGAATCTTTCCACGACCTGTTTTATAAGCATCCGCAATACCTTTCTTTCCAAAAATAATGCCGCCTGTCGGGAAATCAGGACCCTTCATGTACTGCATTAAATCTTCAATTTTGCATTCCGGATTATCAATATATGCGCAGATTGCTGCTCCAACTTCCTTAAGATTATGTGGAGGCATATTTGTTGCCATACCAACAGCAATACCTGTTGAACCATTACACAAAAGGAATGGAAATGCTGCAGGAAGAACTTTTGGCTCCTGTCTTGTATCATCAAAGTTTGGACTAAAATCTACTGTATCTTTTTTGATGTCATCAACCATTACTTCAGCAACTTTTGACATCTTCGCTTCAGTGTAACGGTAAGCAGCAGCTGGAGATCCGTCTATACCTCCAAAGTTACCCTGCTTTGTAACAGGCATATATCTTAAAGAAAAAGCCTGTCCAAGACGAACCATTGCATCATAAACAGAAGCATCTCCATGTGGATGATAACGACCAAGTACGTCACCGACTACAGTTGCACATTTTTTAGTTTTTCCTGTAGAAACAAGACCTTCTTCAGCCATTGCATAAAGAATACGGCGATGAACAGGTTTTAATCCATCACGAACATCAGGCAAAGCACGTTCTACAATTACCGACATAGAATAATCGATAAAGGATCTCTGCATTTCATGTTCAATAGGAGCAGTTAAAACATATCCTCCTTCTGGAGTCTGTTTTTCTTCATATTTTATCTTTTCAATCATTTTCTAATCCTAAATTTGTAATTAAACATCAAGTGTTGCATATTCTGCATTTTCTTCGATGAACTTACGGCGTGGATCAACATCATCTCCCATAAGAATAGAGAAAATCTGATCGGCTTTTGCAGCATCTGTAATTTTTACCTGCTTCATCTTACGATTTTCTGGAGCCATTGTAGTTTCTTTAAGCTCCTCCCATTCCATTTCACCAAGACCTTTGTAACGCTGAACTTCAGCCTTATCACGATTTTCTCCGAGCTCTTCCAAAGCTCTGTCTCTTTCTTCATCGCTGAATACAAATTTTCTGAATTTCTGCTTTTTATATTCAACTCTGTAAAGAGGAGGCATTGCAATATAAACATAACCTTTTTCAATAAGTTCTGGCATAAAGCGGAAAAAAAATGTCATAAGCAAAGTTGAAATATGTGCACCATCGACATCGGCATCAGCCATAATGATGATTTTATGATATCGAAGTTTTTCAATATTAAAGTTTTTACCGATTCCAGTTCCAAGTGAAGCAATAACCGGCTGAAGCTTTTCATTATTCATTACTTTTGAAGGATCTACTTTTTCAACATTAAGCATCTTACCCCAAAGAGGAAGTATTGCCTGTGTTTTTGGATTTCGTCCCTGTTTTGCAGAACCGCCGGCAGAATCTCCTTCGACTATATATACTTCACATTCTTCAGGTTTATTTGATGAACAGTCTGCAAGTTTTCCAGGAAGACCAAATGAATCCATTCCTGTTTTGCGGTTTGTTTCAATTGCTTTGCGGGCTTTAATTCTGCCTAACGCTTCATTAACAGCCTTTTCAAGAATCTGATTGCAGATTTGAGGATTTTGTTCAAGCCAGATAATCAGCTTTTCTTTTACAAGTGCATCAACAATAGTACGAACTTCTGTATTTCCAAGTCTGTCTTTTGTCTGACCAACAAATTCAGGTTCAGGAACTTTTACAGAAAGAACTGCCGTAAGACCTGTGCGGACATCTTCTCCGGAAAGTTTTTCAATTTTAATTTCCTTGCCCTTATCTTTCTGTTCTTTTGTTGCTTTTGGATTCCACTTTGGATTAAGCTTCTTAAACAGTTTTTCATTCTGCTCAAGAAATTTATTCATTACAAAAGTAAGTGCATTTTTATATCCATCAAGATGAGTTCCACCCTGACGAGTATTAATATCATTTACATAAGAAAAAATTCTTTCATCATAACCGTCATTAAACTGCATTGAAAGTTCAGCAATAACATCATTCTGTTCACCGCTGATAAACAAAGGTTCATCCGGAACAACTTTTTTTCCTTCATTGAGGAATTTTGTATATTCGTTAATTCCGCCTTCAAATTTAAGAACAATTTCTTTTGGAGTTTCAAGACGTTCATCGCGGAATGTAATCTGAATTCCAGGATTTAAAAATGCAAGTTCCCGAAGACGAGTCAACAAAACATCAAAATTATATGTAATTGTTTCCTTAAAAATTTCAGAATCACTTTTCCAACGAATTGTTGTTCCATGAAGATTTGTTTCACCAATACATTCAACTTTTCCCTTTGGAACACCTCTGGCATATTTCTGTGTATATCTTTTACCGTCTTTATTAACAAAAGCTTCAAGCCAGACAGAAAGAGCATTTACACAAGAAACACCTACACCATGCAAACCACCGGAAACTTTATAGTTTGATTTATCAAATTTACCACCAGCATGAAGTCGTGTAAGAACAAGTTCAAGAGCACTAACTTTTTCTGTAGGATGAATATCAACCGGAATACCACGACCATCATCTTCTACACGACAAATATCATCTTTTTCAAGAGCAACGGTAATATTCTTACAATATCCTGCCATTGCTTCATCAATACTGTTATCAACAACTTCATAAACAAGATGATGAAGTCCGTCTGGTCCTGTTGAACCAATATACATACCAGGTCTTTTACGAACTGGTTCAAGATCTTTTAAAACCTGGATGCTGCCAGCACCATACTGATTTTTTTCTTCAGACATTTTTATCCTCAAAACCTATAATTAGAGAAGATAAATATACCTAAAAAACCCATAAAATTCAATAAATTAAAATACAATATAATAGGAAAGATAAACACAAAATTCTTTAATATTTTTAACATTGAACATCAATAAATTAAATTTTATAATCACACAATGAGCAGTCAGAATTTTAAAGTTTTTTGGGACGAAGTAATTAAACAGATTCACAGCGAGTTTATATCCAGCAATAATCCTGGGGATTTTGAAATCTGGTTTGGAAGAATAAAATATGTTGAAGATAACGGAACAGAAATTACTGTTTCTTTCCCGTCAGATTTCATGTTTAATTTTATGAATTCAAACGGATACATTTTAAAAATTCAAACAAAATTTAAAGATATCTGCGGACAGGATATTTCAATTAAACCAAATTACGAAAAAGAAATTTCAAATACTGAAAATAATCTTAATAAAAAAGTAATTCCAAATAATAATCCTGAAGAAATTCTTGAAGAAGTTTCAACTAACCTTTCAAAAACTGAAAATAATCTTAATTCATTGATTAAAAAAGAAAAAACTCATTCTCAACTTGAAGATAAATATACTTTTGAAAAATTTGTTGTAGGCGATAACAGCGAATATGCTTACAGTGCATCTTTCGCCGCTGCTAAAGAACCTGGAAAAAAAATAAATCCTCTTCTCCTTTATGGAGGAACTGGTCTTGGAAAAACTCACCTGATGAAATCAATCGGTCATTATATTTTTAATAATCCACCTGAAGGAAAAGAAAATATAAAAATCTGTTACATAAGCATTGAACCTCTTTTAAATGAATTTACTTCTTCTATAAAAAACGGTACTCCAGAAAAATTTAAAAATAAATATAGAAATCTTGATGTTCTTCTTCTTGATGATATTCAGTTTTTAAGAGACAAACGCGGATTACAGGATGAACTTTTCTTTACTTTTGAAGCTTTGTTTCATAAAAACGCACAAATGGTTTTCACAAGTGATAGACCTCTGTCTGAATTAAATGGAATTGATGAAAGATTGATTTCAAGATTTGCTTTAGGAAATTCAATTGATCTTCAACCACCAAGCTATGAAACACGAATTGCAATTTTACAGAAAAAGCTTGAACTCCAGAAAAAATCAGTACCTCAGGATGTAATTGAATTTATTGCAAAAAACATCAACTCAAACGTCAGGGAACTTGAAGGATGTTTAAATAAACTTATAAATTACGCTGAACTTTTAAATAAACCTCTTACAATAGAAATTGCAAAAAAACAGCTGAGCGACAGTATCACACAATTTAATGATGGAACTGTAACAATTGATACTATTCAAAAAGTGATTTCAAATCATTACAACATTTCACTTGGAGAAATAAAAAGCGATAAAAGATCAAAAAAACTTGTTATTCCTCGCCAGATTGCAATTTATCTTTGCCGAACACTTACAGGTTATTCTTTTACAGAAATCGGTCAGGAATTCGGTGGAAGAGATCATTCAACAATCATGTATAGTTTTGAAAAAGTTGAAGATTTACTTAAAACAGATGAAACTTTAAATACAACTATAGAAATGCTTTCAAAAGAAGTAAAAGAATATATTCCAAAATAAAAAGTGGAAAAAATTAAATAAAATAACAAAATTTTGTTGAAAATCTGTGGATAACTTTACCTTTTGTGGAAAAGTGGATAATTTGTGATTTATAACTAAAAGTTTTCCACTTTAAACATTGCCTTAAAATCTACAAATTCTAGAGTTTTCCACAAATTCACACCCCTTATTATTACTATTATTAAAATTTATAAATTTATATAAATTTAACAATGTGCATAAAAATTCATTCTTTAATGCATATTTATACATAGAAAAATAAAAATACTATACAAAAAAATAAAAATAAATTAATATAAAAACATACAGGAGTTTCAAATGAAATTTACTTTTGATAAAGATACAATGATAAAAGAAATTTCCATTGCACAGGAAATTATTTCTACAAAAAATGCAGGATCAATTCTTTCAAATATTCTTCTTAATGCATCAGATAATAAACTTACAATTAAAGCAACAGATGTAAAAGTAAATTTTGAAACTCAAATTCCAGTTCAGGTAATTGAAGAAGGATCAACTACAATTTATTGTGATAAATTCATGACAATTTTAAGCCGTCTTGGTTCTGGAGAAATTGAATTTATTCAGGAAAATAAAGAAGGTGAACAGTCTGTAAAAGTTAAAATTCAGCCTGTTGGAAAAAAGACAAATCTTGTAATGAAGAGCATGAGTCAGGAAAAATTCCCAGAATTTGCTTCTGCTGATAATGTTCCATATTTTGAAGTTTCATCAAAAGATGTAAAAGAAATGATTGCTCAAACTTCATTTGCTGTAAGTGAAGATGAAACACGCTATTTTATGAATGGTGTTTATTTTGAAAAGAAAGGTGACAATCTTAATATGGTTGCAACAGATGGTCGCCGTTTGAGTTTTATTTCAAAAAATATTCTTGCTGGAATCAGTGATTTTCCTGCAGCTATTGTTCATCCAAAGATTCTTAACATTATTCTCAGACATGCTCCTGAAGAAGGAAATATTTTTGTTGCAGTTGTAGACAAAATGATTTTCTTTAAGTTTGGAAATTATAAATTTGGTGCAGTTCTTCTTGAAGGACAGTTTCCTAATTATGAAAGAGTAATTCCAGAAAGTCAGTCTCATTCATTCCAGGTTCAGAAAGAAGATCTTGTTAATGCTCTTAAAGTTGTAGAAGTAATGGTTGATAAAAAAGCTGGAAGAGTATTTTTTACAATTTCTGATGGTGTTTTAAAGATTTCTTCTGCTCAGTCTGAACAGGGAAGCGCTGATGAAGAAATTCCATGTCAGTATGCAGGGGATTCTTATACAATCGCTTTGAATCTTCGTTATGTAGAAGAACCTCTTAAGGGAATTGATTCAGAAAGAATTTGTTTTGAGTTTACAGAAGAAATGAAAGCTGTAACAATGAGACCAGAACCTGCAGCAGATTACTTTCATATCATAATGCCAATGCAGAAAGAATAGAAATAATAAATGTTTCTTTCTTTAACTCCATATAATTTTAGAAATCTCATGAACCAGACAATTGATATCTCGGCTCGTGAGGTTTTTTTTTGTGGAGAAAACGGTCAGGGAAAAAGTAATCTACTTGAAGCATTATATTATTCTTCGTATGGATCTTCTTTTAGAACTCATTCAGAAAATGAAATGATAAAAAAAGAAAATTCTGAAATGAGTGTTCATGCAATTTTTAAATGCGAAAATGAATCAACACATACAACTTCAATTATTTTAAGCGGAAAAAATAAAAAAATTGAAAAAGATGGAAAAATACTTCATGACAGAAAAGAACTTATAAATACAATGCCGTGTGTTCTTTATAATCATGATGATCTGGATTTTGCAGTTGGAGAACCAGAGAGGCGCAGATTTTTTATTGATCAGTCTTTAAGTATGTATGATGTAATGTATATCGATATTTTACGTCGATATAAAAAGGTTCTTAAAAATCGAAACATAAGTTTAAAAGAAAAACAGTATGATATTTTGGAAACTTATGATTTTCAGCTTGTGCAAAGTGGATTAGAAATTCAGAAGAAAAGAAAAGATGCTGTTTTTAAATTTAATCAGATTTTTGGAAACCTTTATGAAAAAGTCAGCGGAATTGATGGTGTAAGTATAAGATATAAGCCGTCCTGGAAAAAAGAAGAAGACGATTGTAGTTTTGGAGATACAAGCATTCCTTCAATGGAATATGTTTTAAATAAAATAAAAAGCATGAGGGATGCAGAAAAAATAATGCAGACTACAATGAGTGGACCTCATAGAGATAGAATCATTTTTGAAAGAAATAATCAGGTTTTTGTTCCTACAGCATCAACAGGACAGAAAAGACTTCTTGTTTTAATTTTGAGAACAGCTCAGGCTGTTTTTTATAATCAGATTACAGGAAAGAAACCCGTACTTCTTATGGATGATGTTCTTCTTGAACTTGATCCTGAAAAAAGAAAAAAATTCACTGCCCTACTCCCGGATTATGAACAGTTATTTTGTACTTTTTTGCCTGGTGAGCCATATGAAAATTATGTAAGGGAAACTACAAAAATTTTTAATGTGAAAAATGGAGAATGTAAATAAACTATGGAACAAATAACTTCATTTGGTGAAGTCATAAATAATGTTTTTAAAAATATTTCTCTTGAAGATTCAAATAAAGCTGTGAATATTTATAACGAATGGAAAAGAATTCTCTGCAAAATAAAATCATCAAATCCAAATGAAGGACAAAATATAGCAGATCACAGCAGAGTAATAGATTTAAAAAATGGAATTTTGTTGATAGAGGTTGATCATCCTGGCTGGCAGACTTTGATTCATTTTTATAAAAAATTTATTTTGAAGGGATTTGAATTTTCTTTTCCTGAATTGAAAATAAAAACAATGGCTTTCAGATTGAAAGGAAATGATTTTGGACTTGCAGATGTAAATTCAGTTGAAAAAGTAAAAAAAGAAATAGAAAAAAGAGCTGAAGAAGAAGAAAAGGCAATTAAAAATGCGGGAATTTCATCTGAAAATTCAGATAATAATAAAAAAAATATGGAAATTCCTGAAGAAATGAAAAGTATTTTTGAATCCTGGCAAAATTCAATTGACTAACTCTTCAAAAGAATGGTATTATCGTTCCACTAAACTGAAAATAATTTATTTATAGGAGTCGTTTTTATGTTACGTACATATCAACCTAGCAAAGTAAAACGCAATAGAAAATTTGGTTTCCGTGCACGCATGGCTACACGCGGTGGACGTATGGTTCTTGCAAGAAGAAGAGCTAAGGGTCGTCATAAGCTTACAATTTCTGACGAAAAGAAGCCTTACTGATTTTGCTAATTTAGGATGGATACGGATTTGAATAAAACAGGGTGTTTTAAACGTTCAGAACACATTAAGCATCCTGCCGACATCCAGAATCTTTTTAAAAAGGGGAAGAAAGTTAGTATATATGGAGCAAAAATGTTCTATATTGAAAATAATCTTTCTTATAATAGAATAGGATTTCCTCTTCCCCGTGGTTATGGAAATGCTGTTGAAAGAAATAAATCTAAGCGCTATAGCCGTGAATCATATCGTTTTTTTAAATCACACCTGAACACCGGTTTTGATATTTTATTGCTTGTCTTTCCCGGAAATGACTCGTTCCCCTCGCGGTGTGAACAATTTAAGACATTATGCAAAAAAGCTGGTTTATTAAAGGAATAAGAAATTTTATTGTAAAATTTTTTATTGTTTTAATACGGTTTTATCAGATTTGTATTTCTCCTTTATTTCCTCCAAGCTGCAGATTCACACCGACGTGTTCAAATTATGCACTGGAGGCATTTCGCAAATATGGTCCTCTTAAAGGACTTTATCTTTCAGTAAAAAGAATTCTTAGATGTAATCCGTTCTGTAAAGGCGGATATGATCCTGTACCTTAAATTTTTTATTGGGAAAACAAAATGGAAAAAAATACTATTATTGCAATTGTTTTGTCTTCACTTGTTATTATTGGATCACTTATTTTTCAGACAAAAGTAATGGTTCCAAAACAGCAGGCAGCAGCAAAACAGCAGAGAATTGAACAGGCAAAAAAAGAAGCAGAAAAAAAAGCAGAAGCCGAAGTTCAGCAGCTTGAAGAAATGAAAA
>AUXO010922542.1_pt1 | contig 15472 bp, 17 predicted proteins | sample 768731 | NCBI WGS metagenome assembly AUXO01 (sample SAMN02715735, study PRJNA202380) | gut metagenome | biome: sheep rumen | host: Ovis aries | place: New Zealand: Palmerston North
AAGCGACAAAGCCGAGTAAAACACAGCCGTCAGAAACGGAAACGACAAAGCCAAGTAAAACACAGCCGTCAGAAACAGAAGCGACAAAGCCGAGTAAAACGAAGCCGTCAGAAACAGAAGCGACAAAGCCAAGCAAAACACAGCCGTTAGAAACAGAAGCGTCCGCTTCTAATCAGACAGAACAGATAGGGGCAGAAATCATTCAGCCGAAGGCAACAAGATATTTACATACAGATACAACTACACAAAAGCAGATAACACAGCAGTCGCAATCAGCAAGTCAGGATATGATACAGCAATCCGGTTTGGAACAGAAATATGCACAGGAGCAGCCAAATACGGGAGATGCAAGACACCCGTTCTATTGGGGAATTGCGATGATTCTTTCAGGATGTGTGTGTGTGCTTATGCGTAAGAAAAACGTTGAAAATTAAATAAACACAAAAATACCTGTATATATTATACAATGTGGAAAAGAGCTTCGCAGTTTCGTATATATGTGCGGGTATTTTTGTATTTATAGAGGATATAAGAGAGGCGGCAATTTCTAAATAAATCATTAAATTTATTGTAATTATTGAAGTTACATCAAAAAAGTGATATAGTAATATATGTTAAAAATGTAACTTTGTATATTACATCAAAATATCATTATCGTATACATCTAATATGGTATTGAAAATTATAATCTTATAAAACCTGGTATTGTCTGAGATAATCTCAAGAAGTTATGGAAATATAATATTTGAATCTTATTGCAAATATTGTTTGCAGTGTTAAGATATGATAATATAATTGATTGATATTTGATATTTGATATTTGATATTTGATGTCAGATGCAGGGATATTCATTATAAAAAATGTATAGGAGAAAATCATGGGAACAATTATTATACAGAATGAAACAACAAAAGATCCAATTAGTTTAATCGGAAGAGAAGCAGGTGTATGCTGGGGTGGAGACACACAGGATCCGGAAAAGAATCGTAAGAGAGGTCTTGGCTGTCTTGAATCCGGACATGGAAGAACATGGGAATATCCACAGGTATATATGGTTGTGGACGGATATTCAGCCAGAGTTATTCGCGAATTATATACGCACATTGGTGGTTCACCGACAAGATTACAGGCATCCACAAGATATGTGAATTATCAGAAAGGATTTGCGTATGTCACGCCGCCGAAGATTGCAAAGAATGAAGAAGCCAATGCCATTTATGCAAAGGCTATGGATGACATTTTAAAGGCAATGCAGGAATTAGAGCAGTTAGAGCTTCCAAAGGAAGATGTGAGTATGTTGCTTCCGCTTGGAATGGAAAGTAAGGTTGTGCTTCGTACGAATCTTCGTAATCTTGTGGATATGTCACATCAGCGTCTGTGTAATAGAGCATATTGGGAATTTAGACAGTTGATGCATGACATGATGCGTGCGTTAAGTGATTATTCAGAAGAATGGAAATATCTTGTTGATAATTATTTTAAAGCAAAGTGTGATGTAATGGGATACTGTAATGAGAAAGCATCTTGCGGAAGATATCCAAAGAAGGAACAGTAAGAATACAGGAATTTAATAAAATTAGCACTCAACACTTGACAGTGCTAATAATGCGTGCTATAACATAGTTAAACAAAGAGAATAAACAAAGAAAGCCAAAGGAACCAGACTTTTGTAGCAAGTTCATTTGTTGCATACAACACCTTGGACAGTATCCATCGTGCTAGAAATTAACATTTTGATTATCTGTTTGAAAGGAGATATGACTTATGATGATGCCTAGTATTTTTGGAGAAAATTTATTTGATGACTTTTTTGAAGATGATTATATGAAGGATTCATATCGTGATGAGGGTTGGATGACACCAATGAACACTTCATTCTTTAGCAGAAAGAACCCGCTATATGGCAAAAATGCAGCGAGAATGATGAAGACGGATGTTAAGGAAGAAAAAGACCATTATGAAGTAGCTGTTGATTTACCGGGATTTCATAAGGATCAGATAACTGCAACACTGGATAAAGGTTATCTTACGATATCGGCACATAAGGATCTTGATAAGAATGAACAGGATGATGACGGCAAATATTTAAGAAAAGAGCGTTATGCAGGCAGTATGAGTCGAAGTTTTTATGTAGGTGACAATATTACGCAGGATGAGATTCATGCGAAATACACAGACGGAATACTTACGATAACCGTTCCGAAGAAAGAACATCACAAAGTGGATCATGGTAATCACATTGCAATTGAAGGATAGAAATGTTTACGAATTTCATTGTTATGTTTTATTAGGAACTTTCATTTTTGAGGGGGTTGTAAATGAAGCATAAGAATGTATTATTTGTTAAATTATATGAACCAAAAGACCGATATATCATATAGAAGGTATATCGGTCTTTTGTAAATGTAGATTTTAATCAGCATGGAGGCAGATGATATTTACAGGCTGGAGATACCTGAATCTATAAAATATAAAAATGCACATGGAGGTGTGGTTATGAACAATGGATTGACACAGGCAGATTTTCTGTCACAGGTTGCCGGACAGAATAATGCTGCACAGGCACAGCAGACACAGAGTAAGAATAATGAATATGGAAAAACAATTGGCGATGTTAAGTTAAGTGACACAGCAAAAAAATATTATGACCAATTGAAAAAGAAGTATTCTAATATGGACTTCATTTTAGTAAGTGAAGATCAGAAGAGTGCTGCACAGGCAAATGCATCCGCTTATGCGAATACCAGCAAGACGGTTGTATTGATTGATACGGACAAGATTGAAAAAATGGCGACGGATGAGAATTATCGTAAGAAATACGAATCTGTATTAAGTGGTGCAACAAGCCAGTTAGAACAGTTAAAGAACAGTCTTGTTTCAGGAAATGCCAATGTAAAGGGATATGGTATTCAGGTCAATGACGGTGGAACAGCTTCATTTTTTGCCGTAGTAGACAAATCTCAGGCATTACAGAAGAAGAGAATTGAGAAAAAAGCAGAACACAAGGCACAGGATAAAAAGGTTGCTGAAAAGAAAGCACAAAAAGAGAAGGCAAAAGAACGTCTTGATAAGCAAAGAGAAGCACATAAAACAGAAGAATCGCAGGATACCTCTGAATATACCCTGATACAGGCATCTTCTGTAGAAGAACTTATGAAGAAGTTAGAAGACATGCAGCTTGCAGTCAGAAGTGATTCTGTGAAAACGCAACAGGAACTTTTATATGGACAGAATATAGATTATAAAGCATAAGAGAATGGAGAAAAACATGGAAAACAATCTGAATCTTGAACAGGCATCAAAGCATATAGCAGAAAATCTGCCACTTACACAGGAAAGTATTGACAAGTTCCGGGAAAACAGGCAGCAGATTGATACAATGATGTCACGTTATAAATGTGCAATTATGGAGGTAGAGACAAAGTTCAAGGTGTTGAATGAACAGTTTTCCCTGCAGTATGACAGAAATCCAATCGAATCTATCAAATCCCGTCTAAAGTCGATTGACAGTATTTTAGAGAAGGTTCAAAGAAAAAATATCCGTTTGAGTATGGAAGCGGTTGAAGCCAATTTAAATGACATTGCCGGTGTGCGTGTTATTTGTTCCTTTCGAAACGATATTTATGATCTAGCAAAATATTTTTTGAATCAGGACGATGTACGTTTGATTGAAATCAAAGATTATATCAAACGGCCCAAAGACGGTGGTTACAGAAGTCTTCATTTGATTGTTGAGGTACCGATTTTCTTGCAGAATGAGAAGCGCAACATGAAGGTAGAAGTACAGCTTCGTACGATTGCAATGGATTTTTGGGCAAGTCTGGAACACAAATTGCGTTATAAAAAGGAAATCAATCCGGATGATGCAATCGAACTTGCAAAAGATTTGAAAGAATGTGCAGACACAAGTATGTTGTTAGATTTGCGAATGGAAGAAATTAAGAATCGTATCAATCACAGTGCGAAAAAAGAAGATTAGTACATATTTTAGATTGATAAAATTATAACGAAACCGGAAGGAATCTGTATCGTGTTGATGCAGTCACCTTCCGGTTTTGTATTTATTAATATTTAGCAGCACGCAAATGGGAAAGAATATCGTAAGGGATACATAATTTGCCATAACCTGTACCTAAATCGAGTTTCGGTTTATTTGCTCCATGAAAATCAGAACCGCCGGAAAGGAGAAGATGATAATCTGCTGCAAGTTGGGCGATGTAGCGTTCATCGCTGGCTGTGTATGTTGAATAGAGTCCTTCAATGCCCATAAGACCGGCATCACATAGGTCTTTTAGCAGGATATTCATCTGTTCAGAACCCAGATGATACAATGTCGGATGTGCAAGAATCGGGATTCCACCGACTGAACGGATTAATTTGATGGCATGCTGCGGACTGATTTTCTCACGTGGTACATAGCAAGGCTTTCCATCACCAAGATAGCGGTCAAAGGCTTCATTGCGGTCGCCGACATAGTGATGATGAACCAGCCAGTCAGCAAAGTGAGCACGTGTAATTACGGCATTTTCATAGATGTCAGCTATATCCTCGTAGGTCATTGGAATATTTAGCTGTTGAAATGCCCGGCATACCTGACGGTTGCGTTCAATACGGGTATTGCGCATTTGAACCAATTCTTTCGCAAAAGAATCATCTGTATAATCAATAAAAAGACCGACGATATGGATTTCTTTGGATTGATAAGAAGTACTTAATTCAATGCCCGGAATCACTTCAATTCGATGTTGTTTTCCGGCATCAATGGCCTCTTTTATACCGTCAATGGTGTCATGATCTGTTAATGCGATTGCAGCCAGACGTTTTTTATAGGCGAGTGCAATGAGTTCTGTTGGTGTTAATGTTCCGTCAGAACAGGTTGAATGTACGTGTAAGTCTACAGTTCTCATAGGATATCCCCTCTTTCTTTTTGATTTTTGAAAATATTTCATTTTGTAAATATACATATATAATTACTTGTATGAATAAATTTATTGTAATTATATTAATTTTCGTATAAAATAAAAGGTAGATGGTACTTTGCATGGTGGAAAAGTATATTATGGAAGCATCAAGGCTGTATCTATTATAACATGATTTATATAATTGTTGTTCATAATTTCACAAAGCATTTATTGTGAGCAGATAAAACGCCGGATTGTACCATAAGAAACCAAAATATTTCGTAGAATATTACGGAGGTAATAAAGTTGCGTAAGAAATCACATATATCTTTGTCCTTGTATCTGGTAAATGAAGTAGACAGTCCGTTGCTTGATGCGCATAAGAAGGCGTTTATTTTAGGAAGCGTACTGCCGGATTGCAAGCCCTCGTTTGTGACGACGAAGCATAATATTGAAGAAACATTTGATAAAGTATCAAAATATATTTCCGATTTAACAGAAGATGCAGGCAATTATAAGCGTATTTCGACGGCCTACTGCAGAAGATTAGGAGAAGTGACACATTATCTTGCAGATTATTTTACATTTCCACATAATCATATTTTTGAAGGAAATATGAGAGAACATTGCAAATATGAAAAATACTTAAAACATGCAATGAAAGCATATGTACATAGCGATGCAGTAGAATTAAACAGACATGCGGCGCAGCAGTTTCATACACCACAGGATTTGTTAGATTATGTATTGCAGATGCATCAAATATATCTAAAGAGCGAAAAGACCGTAGAGAGTGACTGCAGATATATTGTATCATTGTGCCATGTCATTGTAGAGGGGATTCTTGCATTATTAGAATTAGAATGTGGTTATGTTGCAGCATAAAGCACCATTCACATACGTTTGATAAAATTGAGGAAAGGGGAGATTAGATGGAAAGAGAGCTTGTTATCGGCGGATTTTACAGACATTTTAAGAATAAATTATATCAGGTAAAGGCAGTCGCATACCATTCGGAAACAAGAGAAAAGATGGTGGTGTATCAGGCATTGTACGGAGATTATGCAACATATGTCAGGCCGTATGATATGTTTATGAGTGAGGTGGATCATGAGAAGTATCCGGATATTTTTCAGAAATACCGTTTTGAACAGGTGCAGATAGAGCATAAAGAGGGTGTACAGTCGCAATCAGTACAGTCTAAAGATATGGCTCAGGATATGAAACATCAGGCAGCTGCATCGGTACAAAATATTCCGAAACAGGAAAATACCAGTGAGAGTCATACAATGAATCCTATAAATACAGAAAAGCAGCAGCCGGTATCTGTGGCAGATGAGCAGGTGGATGACCGTTTGATGCAGTTTTTAGATGCAGAAAGTTATCAGGAAAAGTTAAATGTACTGACAGGACTGCGCGCAAAGTTAGATGATAAGTTAATAGATGCCATGGCTGTGGCGATGGATATCGAGGTTGAAGAGGGACCGTTGGATAAGAGATATGCTTCTTTGAGAAGTTGTATTCAGACACATCTGAAATTCGAAGGGGATAGAACACGGTTTAACCGTTAAGTTGTATGAAATAAGATGTTGCGATTGGACAAGTCAGAAAAGGAGGAAATTATGGCTATGATGGAAAAAGATTTTTCACGATTGACACCGCAAATTGAAGAACTTGCAAAAAAGTGTATTAGCAATAATCAGCTGGATGCGACGCTTTATGATAAATATGAGGTAAAGCGTGGGTTAAGAGATTTGAATGGTAAGGGTGTATTGACAGGTCTTACGGAAATATCAGAGATTGTTGCCAGTTTTGAGGATGAAAACGGAGTATCACATCCATGTGACGGTCAGTTGTTTTATCGTGGAATTAATGTAGAAGATCTTATTGCAGGATTTACACAGGATAAGCGGTTTGGGTATGAGGAAGCAACGTATCTGTTATTATTTGGCAAGTTGCCAAATAAGGCTGAATTAGAAGAATTTACGGCATTATTAGGGGAGTATCGCTGTATTCCACCGAATTTTGTTCGTGATATTATTATGAAGAAACCGAGCAAGGACATTATGAATGCAGTCGCAAGAAGTGTTTTGATGTTATATTCCTATGATGATCGTGCGGATGATGTTAGTATTCCAAATGTCATTCGTCAGTCATTGCAGCTTATTTCCGAGTTACCATTACTTGCAGTGTACAGTTATCAGGCATATCATCATTATCATAAGGGCGGAAGTCTGATTATTCATGAACCTGATCCAAAGTTATCAACGGCAGAAAATATCTTACATTTGCTGCGTGCAGATGGAAAATATACGCCGTTAGAAGCAGAGATTTTAGATGTAGCACTTGTATTGCATGCAGAACACGGCGGCGGTAATAATTCGACATTTACCACACATGTGGTTACATCATCAGGAACAGATACATATTCATCTGTTGTATCTTCTCTGAGTTCCTTAAAAGGACCGAAACACGGCGGTGCCAATATCAAGGTGGTACAGATGTTTGCAGACATCAAAGAACATATTAAAAACTGGGATGATGAGGAAGAAATTACGGCATATATAGATAAGATTTTGCATAAGGAAGCATTTGATAAGACTGGACTTGTATATGGTATGGGACATGCAGTTTATTCGTTATCAGATCCGAGAGCACGTGCATTTAAGGGATTTGTAGAGCAGTTATCGGCAGAGAAGCATAGAGAAGATGAATTCCGTCTGATGGCAAATGTAGAACGTATTGCATCAGAGTTGATCGCAAAGGAGCGAAAGATTTATAAAGGTGTTAGTGCCAATGTCGATTTCTACAGCGGATTTGTATACAGTATGTTAGGATTGCCGACAGAATTGTATACACCGATTTTTGCAGTTGCAAGAATTGCAGGCTGGAGTGCACATCGTATTGAAGAACTGATTAACTGTAACAAAATTATTCGTCCTGCATATCGTAATGTATGTGAACGCAGAGAATATATATCATTACAGAACCGTTAAAGGTATATTGCATAACATATGGGAAAGTGATATATTAAGGAACGGCAAAACTTTAAAAAGAGACAGAATGGAGAGAATATGAAGATTGTAGTATTAGCAGGTGGAACAAGTACAGAACGTGATATTTCGATTAGTACAGGTACACATGTCGGAGCATCTTTGAGAAGAAACGGTCATCAGGTAAATGTTATAGATGTATTTTTAGGAACAGAAAAATATGCAACAAGTGATGCTTTTTTTGCAGATGATAATGATTTAGAAGCACTTGCAAAAGAATTATTATCAAAGACAAAGGAAGTACCGGGAATTGTTGCAGAAAGAACAAAGAAAAATGAATCATTTTTCGGTAAGAATGTATTAGAATATTGCAAGGCAGCAGATATTGTATTTATGGGACTGCATGGTTCAAATGGTGAAGACGGTAAGATTCAGGGGACGTTTGATTTACTTGGAATCCGTTATACAGGAACAGGATATTTGAGCAGTGCCATTTCAATGGATAAAGAATTAACAAAGAAAGTTCTCTTATCAGAAGGAATTCCGATGCCGAAGGGCGTTGCATTAAAGAAAGGTCATAAGTTAGAATATGTGCCATATCCATGTGTTGTAAAGCCATGTTGTGGCGGTTCAAGCGTTGGTGTATCGATTGCTGAGACAGAAGAAGCATTTGTTCAGGCAGTTAATGAAGCGTTCCGGTATGAAGATAAGATTCTTGTAGAAGAGTGCATTAAGGGAAGGGAATTTTCTGTTGCAGTTGTAGACGGCAAGGCATTGCCAATCGTAGAAATCGTTCCATTACAGGGATTCTATGACTACGAAAATAAATACAAAGATGGCGCAACAGACCATATTTGTCCGGCTGATTTGTCAAAGGAGACAACAGAAAAGATGCAGCGTTGGGCAGAAAAGGCATGTGAAGCAGCAGGAGTTACAACGTATGCAAGAGTAGATGAGATGCTTGACAAAGATGGAAATATTTACTGCTTAGAGATTAATACATTACCGGGAATGACACCAACAAGTCTGATTCCATTAGAAGCAGAAGCAATTGGAAAGTCTTATGATGACTTGACACAGCATTTAATTGATGTATCAATGAAGAAGTATGAGGCTTAAAACGTCAATTACAGATTATAAATAGAAAATCGAAAAGCAGTGCCGTTTGTGAACAGATAAAGCGCATTTGGCAAAATAAAAAGTAGTGGAAGAAGATTTTAGAATGAAGGGTATGACAATAGAAGCTATGGCACAGGCGTGTGGCGGTGTATATCACGGACCACAAGCGTGTCTTAGCAGGGAAGTAAGCAGTATTACAATTGATAGCCGTCAGGTGGAGCAGGGCAGTTTATTTGTTGCCATTTGTGGTGCAAGAAGTGATGGACATACATATATTGGTGAATGTTTTAACAAAGGTGCATTGTGCTGTATTTCGGAGCATGTGCTGGAAGGAGAAAGCAGACCATATATTCAGGTAAAGTCCTCACTTGTAGCTTTGAAGGCATTGGCAGAGTTGTATAGGAGCAATTTAGATGTTAAAGTAGTTGGAATTACAGGAAGTGTTGGGAAAACAAGTACCAAAGAGACGATTGCTTCTGTTCTTGCTGCAAAATATCGTGTGCTCAAGACACAGGGGAATTTTAATAATGAAATCGGTGTACCGCTTACGATTTTCCGATTGAAGCCCGAAGATGAAGTTGCCGTCTTAGAGATGGGCATTAGTGATTTTGGCGAAATGACCAGATTAACAAAGATGGCAAAGCCGGATATCTGTGTAATTACAAATATTGGTTTATGTCATTTAGAAAATCTTAAGACAAGAGATGGCATTTTGCAGGCAAAAACAGAGATTTTTCAGTCTATGAATCCGGATGGAATTGCCATTTTAAATGGTGATGATGATAAGTTGATTACCGTGACGGAGGTGCATGGAAAGAAGCCGGTTACATTTGGAATTCACAACCAATCCGGCGTATATGCCGATACGATTGAAAATCTTGGATTAGAAGGAATGGCGTGTACACTTCATCAGGTGCAGACAGCAGACGGCGTTTCTGATTTTGCAATTCAGATTCCGGTTGCTGGAGAGCATATGGTCTATAATGCAATGGCAGCAGCTTGTGTTGGTGCTGCATTAGGCTTGACATCAGTGCAGATTCAGAAAGGTATTGCAGCACTTGAGACGATTGCAGGACGTGGTCATATCATTCGTACAGAACGTTTTTTGATTTTGGATGATTGTTATAATGCGAATCCGGTATCAATGAAGTCATCTATTGATGTATTAGCTACGGCAAAGGGACGCAAAGTAAGTATCTTAGGCGATATGTTTGAATTGGGAGTGAATGAAGAACAGCTGCATTACGAAGTTGGTGCATATTTAGCAGATCAGTCTGTTGATGTGTTGATAACGGCAGGTTCCCTTGCAAAACAGATTGCAAAAGGTGCACAGGAACATATTCATTCGGATAGTCCTTGTGAAGTACATTCTTATGATACCAGAGAGGATTTGATTGCGGCATTGCCGGCATTATTACAGACGGGAGATCAGATTCTTGTGAAAGCGTCACATGGAATGGAATTTCCAAAGGTAATTGAAGCGATTCAGCAGATGTAATTATAGTAAAATAAACAATGTGTTAAAAATACGGATGGATGTAAAGTTTCTATCCGTATTTTTTTATTATAGAAAATTTGTTCCTATAACCCTAACATAAATATAGCTCATAACATAAAATACACAGCAGCACAGTCTTTCTTAATGAAGATGCTGATTTTTTGTGTTTTACTATATAATAGTTACAAAAAATAGAAATAAATCAAAAAAATACTTTACAAATAAAAAGAAAAGTGATATTCTATTACTGAAAGAGCTCTTTAATTAATATATAACAGTGGACGTATAATGAACGGAAAATCCGTACGGAAGCTGTTTGTATGGATGTATCCAGAATCTATTATACCTGATTATCAGGTATCTCTTAGAGAATATACGACAGACACGTATTTAAAGATTGAATATTAGGTCTACGTAAATGTGTATGCGAAATACACGGTCGTTCTCAATTATTCCAATGAATTATAAAATTCAGAACGAAGCAATTTATAGATTGATTTCGTTGTCAAAAAAATATTTTTAAATGATGCAATTGTAAAGGAGAAATGTATGAGTGAAATCATTGAACATTATGGAAAAGTAGTGGTGGCATTAGCAGGTGTACTAGCAGCAGTATTATTAACGGCAGCAGTTGTAGGAATTGTAAGTGGTAAGACACAAGAGGCAGTTAAGGGAATTACATATGAGCAGGAGATAAATAATGCGTTACAGAGTACGCAGGCAGAACAGGGACAGCCATAGAAAGGAATTGTAAAAGTTGATAGAAGCAAATTCAATTCAATCCCTGATTAAACAGAATCAGTCTGCATTATTTAAAGAATTGGACGAAGAAATTGAAAATGAAAATGTGACTGATATTGAATGGGATGGTTATCAGCTGTGGATAACAGATTTGACGAAAGGATGCTACGTATCTGATAAGAAACTTACAGAGAGTTATGTGGAGAATATGGCGATTCGATTAGCTAATATTATGCGAGTACCATTTAATAGGGCATATCCAGTGCTTGAGGCAAATACAGATGAGTTGCGAATTTCTATTTGGCATGAATCCAGATGTGGAAAAAAGAGTGTTACCATTCGTAAAATTCCGCGCAGACTGCGATTTGCACATGAAACCCTCGTCGAAACCGGATATGCACCGGAAGAACTGGTTAATCTGATAGAGAACTGTGTGCTGGGACATTGTAATTGTGTTATTGGTGGACAACCACATGCAGGTAAGACAGAATTGTTGAAATATATGTCAACCTGGATTCCGGCAAATGAAAAAGTTGGTGTATATGAAGATAATCAGGAGATTCACTATCGAATGATTAATCCCGGGAAAAAATGTGCAGAATTCTATGTGGATGATAAGTTTTCGTACTCACAGATTATTAAGGCAGGATTGCGTCATAATATTGACTGGCTTTTGTTGTCAGAATCGAGAGGACCGGAAGTGGTTGATTTGTTAAATAGTCTTTCAACAGGGGCATATTGTATGACAACGATGCATCTTGATCAGGTCGAGTCTCTTCCGGACAGAATGTATAACATGTTGGGGGAAAGCAATGTATCGGAACGGTTTATGAACAGCATTTATCAGTATATTGATCTTGGAATTGTTGTGGAGTGTGACAAAAACGAACATAGAAAGATTACACAGGTCGGATTCTTTTCAAGAGAAAATGGTATCAATACCTGTACAATCATATATGATAATGGAACATTTACACGCAAGTCACCTCCGAAACAGATTCAGGATAAATTCAATAAATATGGGATAACGGAAATATATGAAAAAACTTATATTTAAGAAAAAATTTGGACGTGTAGGGAAGTATTTTGCCTATCAGCCAATTGAGCAGGTATATCATCATTGTGGAGAACAATACTCTGTAAAAAAATATATAAGTCAGTGGGGGCTGATGCTACTTATAACGGTAGGAACAGCATTTCTCTATCAGTTAAATATGATGATGGGATTTGTTGTGGTTGCAGCCGGTTTACTGTGTGTACCTAGATTCGTTCGTGCCATGGCGGTGAATACATATCATCAGAAGCGATTTTTTGATATAGATATGTATTTGCATCAAATGGTATATTCTTTCCAGCGTCAGCCAAAGATTAGCTTGGCGTTGGAAGATACGGCAAAAGTTGTGCAGGGAGATTTGCAGCGGTATATCAGGAAGGCACAGGAGGAATTAGAATATAATGATACAGAATATGTATATGAACGTGCATTGCACATGATTGAACAGGAGTATCAGAGCAGTCGTATTACAACGCTGCATAAATTTCTAATATCTGTAGAGAAAAATGGAGGCAAATATCAAAGGGCATTGCAGGTTCTTTTAATGGATTTTGACCATTGGGGAAAACGTGTACGAAAACATCAGAAAGAAATTGGTCGGATTAAGACAACACTTGCAGTTGGAATCGTGCTTAGTTTTCTTTTAGCAGGTGCATCGGTAATGATTGCACAGATTCTAAAAGGAGTGTCGGAAATTCATATTGATATTACACAGGAATGGGGGTATCAGGCGGGTTCTGCCGTGTTTCTGATTTTAAATCTATTATTTTTTGTATACACGCAATGCCATTTTACGGCAGATTGGGAAAAGGCAGAACGCAGCGAAAAACAGATAATAAAGGATTATCAGCTTGCATTTCATACCTCAGCAAATCAAGTACGGAAACATTCGCTGCCCTTGTATGTGTTGATTGGATTAGCAGGAGCTGGACTTGTATGGTATCAGCAATATATATGGTTCGGTGTATTGGCGGTATTCTTAGCGTATATGATTTATTTGCCGCAGGATAATATTGCCAGAGCAAAAGCAAGAATTCGGGAGGATGTTTTTATTGGCTTTTCAAATTGGCTGCGTGATGTGGCACTGCGGCTTCAGGAGGAACCGATGTTGTCAGCAATTGAAAATACATATGAACAATGTCCCGTGGTTATGCAGGAATCTTTACAACAGTTTATTTTCGAGTTGGAAGAAAGTCCGGGAGCCGTAGAACCTTACTATCACTTTATGGGACAATTTGGAATTCTTGATATTACAACGACAGTACATACATTGTATTCAATGACAGAGATGACGGCAGACAGAATTGATGAGACAATACACAGTCTGATTGAACGGAATTATGAACTGATGAATCGCTATGAAGAGCATAAGAATCAAGATCAGATTAGTGCGATGAAATTCGCAGAGTATATACCGACATTTTTTGTATCATTTAAGATTGCAATTGATATGATGCTGGTTGTTACTAATTATTTGTAGACAATAAAAGGAAACAAAAGGTACATAATATTAGGTGTATATAGAAGGAGAAAGATGGAAGAAATAGTAGAAGAATATGGTGCTGTTGTGACAGCAATACCGGTAGTGGGAACATTTATTATGCTGTTTGTTAAGATATTAACAAATGTATAAAGCCGTAACAGTCTGAACGAAGATTAATCATATGACGTAAATGATTATAAGTTTATTTTTGAATCGGTGACAAAAGAAAATAGAATTACAGAATGGGGGTTTGAAAATGAGTGAAATGATAGAAGAGTATGGAAAGGCAATTGTAAGTCTGCTGGGAAGTATGGCTGGAATATATATTTTCGGATATATATTATTGCAGTATCGGGAAATCATAAGTAAAATGCTGTCTGTAATTCTATTTCAATAAATTTTGATAATAATGAAATAAAATACAGGTGATGAAATATGAGAAGTGTCATAGAAAGTTCAGCGTATGTAATTATTTTAACATTAATATGCTATCTGGGAATCGATTTTATTCAGATGAATCAGCAGATAACAGATGTACATAAGCATATCAAATACATAGAAGATTATGTATGTATTCATGGACAAAAGGTAGACGAACAGTTAGATGCGCAGACAAAGACGGAAATTCAAAATTATCTGCAACAAAAAAATATGCAGGTTGCATTTCAATATACATCTGAAAGCAGTCAGTATTATACGTTTCAGATGCAGGTAGAGTATCACATTCAAAGTAACTTGTTTTCCATTCAGAAACAACATCATTATAATGAATATGTGCATATAGAGAAGTAGGTGTCTATGAGAAATATTATTACATTATGCGGATGCTGTATTGGAATCTATTTGATGGTAATTGTTTTTTGTATATTTACAGAAGAACATGCACGGAGTGCGGAACTAAATAATGGCTCAGAATATGCGATGAATATATTAAAAGATGAATGGATGAGTGGTACATTGCAAATGGGAGCAATTCCGAAAGAGGAAGAAATTGAACATATTACAAGAAGATTTTGTGAGGAATTAAAGAAGAAAATCGCTTCAAACGGCGAGGTGGAGGTTCAAATCATATATGCTGGAAATGGCGTGTTAGATGTTTTGGTTCATGAAACATTCCGGCTTCCATTGATTTATAAAAATAAAAAAATAAGTATTCAGAGAGTATTGTTATTTTCTGAAAATACTGTATAATGGAATTCGTCACAAAATAACAAAAGAAAGATGAGAGGGAGACGAATTCTATGAATAAAAACAGACACACACAATTAAATAAAACAACAAAAACAGTAAGAAAGATCGCAGCAGCAGGCGCATTAGCTTTTGGTATCGGCGTGGGGGCTTTCGGTATTGGCAATGCAGCAGATACAGCAGTGACAGCATATGCTCAGGAGTATAACGCAGACAGCACAGCATATCACTTAAACCTTGACGCAGACGGTGCATGGAGAGTATATAACGCAGATAATCAGGCAGTTAAGGATTATGACGGTTTGGTTGGTAATGAAGTAGGCTGGTGGAAGTGTAATAACGGTATCGTAGATTTCTCTTTCAATGGACTTGCAGAAAACGAAGCCGGCTGGTGGAAGATTGTAGGCGGTCAGGTGCAGTTTGAAGATACAGGACTTGTGTATGATGAAACAGTCGGTTGGTGGTATGTAAACAACGGACAGGTAGATTACACT
>AUXO014667861.1_pt1 | contig 15464 bp, 10 predicted proteins | sample 768731 | NCBI WGS metagenome assembly AUXO01 (sample SAMN02715735, study PRJNA202380) | gut metagenome | biome: sheep rumen | host: Ovis aries | place: New Zealand: Palmerston North
GCCGCCGCTAAGGACTCGCAAAACAATAACCCCGCTGCCAAAGCCCAGCCCTTGAGCTGGTATTTGAAAAAATAAAAAGTTTGAAGTTTGGAGTTTGAAGTTGTAGGGGGCGCCTGCAGGCTCCCCTGATAGGGGAGCTGTCAGCGAAGCTGACTGAGAGGTTGCTTTTTACTATAAACTACAAACTGAAAACTGCAAATTAAAAGGACCCTCGCTTCATGCGGGGGTCCTTTTTGCTAGCCGTCATTTCTTCGGTTCTACGATGTAGGTGGTCTGGTTGGTGAAGATGACGTAGCCTGGGACGGCGTGGGCCGGTTTTTTGACGTGGCGTACTAGGGTGCAGTCGACTTCGACTTTCGAGCTTTCCCGGGCCTTGCTGTAGTAGGCGGCCAGTTCGGCAGCCCGTTCGATCTGGGCATCCGTCGGCGTCACGTTGTGGCAGGCGAGGATGACGTGGGAGCCGGGCTGGTTCTTGACATGGAACCAGAGGTCATAGGGATGGGCCTTTTTCAGAGTCAGGAAGTCGTTCTGCCGGTTGTTGCGGCCAATCCAGATGTCCAGGCCGTCGACCTTCAGGGTCAGGATGTCCTGGGCCGATTCTTTCTTCAGCTTTTCCTTGTTGTGGCCGCTGATCAGGCCGACCTGCTTCATTTCCGCCTTGATGTCGGCGATTTCGTCTTTCGTACTCGTGTTTTCCAGGGCGTATTCCAAAGAATAGAGGTAATCCAAATGCTTCTGGTTCTCTTCATGGAGCTGGGCCGACATCTGCTTGCGGTTGCGCATCTTCGTATAGCGCTTGTAGTAGCGGTTTGCATTGTCCGTCATGGAGTACGCCGGGTTGAGAGGGATGGTCACCTTTTCCTGTTCCTCTGAGAGGAGGTTCTTGACAGTGACTTGTTTTTCATGGTCGTGCTTTTCGTAGGCATAGATCATCAGGAGGTCGCCGTAGAGCTTGTACGTGTCCATCTTCTTCGTTTCCTTCATTTCCGCGGCGATGCGCTTGATCTTGCGCTTCTGCTTCTCAATGAGCTTAGCGACCTTTTTCTGGAGCTGTTCCTGTTCACCGTTCAGGCTGCGGTGCGTGGCCTGGTATTCACTGAGGTAGGTCTCGATGAGCTTGAAGTGGCGCCGCGGGTACTGCGAGAGGCTGTGCAGTTCCAGGGGGAAGATGACTTCCTTGCCTTTGACGGTGTAGACATAGGCGCCGGAGATATTCGCCAGGCGCTTGCCGAACTCTTCGACCGTGCGGCACCAGGTGAAGCGGTCTGCCGGCGACAGTTCGCCGACGGGCGTCGTCACGGAGAGGCCCGAGTCGAAGGCCAGTTCGTTGAGGACGACCGTGCTCATGCCGTTGAAGCGCTTCAGCATCCACGTCTTCAGCGGTTCGTCCGTGCCGGTTGTCATCATTTCCGCCAGCTCCTGGGCCGAGAAGGAGAAGGGGTCCATGCGCATGAAATTCGGCGGGAAGGCATACGGTTCATGCGGCGCAATCGTGCGCAGGGCCTGCTTGTTCTTGCCCGTCTTGATCAGGGCTTCGATGATTGTCCCGTCTTCCGTGAAGATGACGTTGCTGTATTTGCCCATCAGTTCGACGTGGATCTTGCGCGTCACCAGGCGGCCCGACATGTCGAGGACGTCGATGTCGATGTCGATGAGGCGGTCTAGGTGCAGCTGGGCGATGGCGGCGATGCGGCCGTTTTCATAATACTTGCGCAGGAACATGCAGAGCCCCGTCGGGACGTCCGGCGTCGGCGGCATCGTCTCGGCGATGTACAGGCGCGGCGAATCGTCGAGGGTAATGACCAGATGATGGATGCCCGCATCATTGAAGATGCGGAAATAAAGGGAACGGGCATCGAGCTGATAAATCTTGGAAATCTGGCCGCCCTTCAAAATATCGGCCAGCTCATTCGTAATACAATGTAATGTGATACCGTCCAAATTCATAGAGGTACCTCCTTATCTTACTCAAAAAATCAATCCCCTTTATCATAGCATGAGTGAGCCGATCCTGTGAAGAGGGCGGGCCGTATATCGTATAAAGGCTTCTGCCATTATGTTATAATCTTTTTTCTAAAAGTTTGCAGTTTGCAGTGGATGGCTTTAATTAATAACATCAGTACTGCAAACTAAAAACTACAAACTAAAAGGGGCTTGTCGCTTAATGCGACAGCCCCTTTCACTGCTTTTCATTGCACTTCACTGCTTTATGCTGCACTTTACTGCTTTTCACTAACCCCTTTCTTCCTCCCATAAAGCCAGGCGCTGCAAAGGGCGGCTAAAGGTACCGTGAAGATGACGCCGAAGCTGCCTGAGAGTCCTTTCATCAGTTCAATGCAGACGGCATTGCTGTTGATCAGCTGCAGGTAGGGCAGGTCGTAGGCGTAATCGAGGACCCAGACGCCGAGGGAGCCGCCGAAGAAAGCGAGAATCAATGTGGCAGCCATGGTGCCCATGACGTCGCGGCCTACATTCATGCCGGCCTGGAAAATCTGCTGCCGTGTCAGGTCCGGCTGATGGCGCACGAGTTCGCTGCAGGCGCTGGTCACGTCCATGGCGATATCCATGACGGCGCCGAGGCTGGCAAAGAGAATGCCCGCAAAGAGGAGCTGACCGACGTCGATGAGCGTATTCTGGGCGACGAACATCAGGTTTTCGATATTGCTGACGTTATAGCCGGACAGGTGAGCGATTTGGCCAAAGATGACGGCGGACAGACAGGCAATGACGATACCGCCGATGGTCGCGGCGAAGGCAGCGCCGGATTTTGCCGACCAGCCGTTGAGCAGGTAGAGCGTGGCGCCCAGGATAACCGCGGCTGTCACCAGGGCAGCCAGGATAGGCGGCATGCCGCGCAGAATCATGGGGAAGAAGAAACCGATGAAGCAGCTGAAGGTCAGAACCAAAGCCACCGCGGAAGCGACGCCCTTGCGGCCGCCGATGAGGCGGAGAAGTGCCAGGAAGACGGCGATGAAGCCGTAGACCGGACACGTTCGGTCGACGTTATAGACCGTGTGCAGCGAGAGCTGGCCGACCGTGCTGGAAATGACGATGACCGACATACCGGGCTGCGCGACGGTACCAAAGAGGAGACCGTTCGGGCAGTTCGCTTCGACTGTGCTGCCGTCTTTTAGCTGCAGCATGACAATCTGATCACCGACGCGGGAACCGTCTTCCTGGAGGTTATCCTGAACGATGGAAGTGACCGTAGCCTTTTCAAAGACCCGGCCCTGGGTGCTGACCAGCTGGGGTTTGTCGACGGGCTGACAAACCTGCAGCAGCCAGACGCCGCCGCAGAGGAGGACCAGGACGAGCAGGAAGCGCAGCCATTTCCGGAAAGACTTAGTCTTTGACGATGCTGTAGGAATCATCAATTGCTGTGCCCGTTTCTACGTCATACGTGTTGATCGTGAATTCGCTGTCCGTAATGTGGACGACGGAGTACGTCGGACGCCAGCTCTGGCTGCGGGCGGCGATGTAGTCCTGTTGCTGCGGGATCAGGTTGTAGTATTTCGAACCCGTTGCCGAGTTGGAGGACATGTAGAAGACGCCCTTCGGGTTGTGCAGGACGCCCTGTTTCATGTCGGCAATGGTGTAGCAGAGGTTCTGCGATTCGTAGTTGTTCTTGAATTCTTTATTCTTCAGTGCGTTATTCAGGAGCTTATGAGACTGGCCCTGCTGGCCTTTCTTCAAGTCGTCGAAAGAAGCATGCTGTTTGCCGTCGCTAGAGAGCTGATACGTACGGGCATAGGTGTGGTCATGACCCTGGAGGACGACGTCAATCTTGTTAGCATCATAAATCGGCGTCAGCTGCGTGCGCAGGAGGATGCCGTCAGAATCGGAGTAATCCAGGCCCGTGCCGTAGATGTCCTGATGCATGACGACGATACGCCATTTCGTGTCCGGATGAGCTTTGATGGCTTTCTTGATCAGCGCTTCATGGTCGGCAGCGTTGTAGTTGTTGGCGTTGATGACGATGAAGAGGGCATTGCCGTAGGTGTAATAGTAACCGTGGCCGGCTTTCGTCGGGTTGCTTTCTTCCGTAAAGGGGTTCGGTACGTTGAAGTGGTTCTGGTAACCGGATGTCATGCTGTCGTGGTTGCCGATGCTGCTGGCTTCGGGCAGATTGCGCAGGGCTGCGGCCGAAAGGTAAGCGGCATACTGGATTTCCTGTTCGTTCAGCTTGGTTGCCGACTGGTCTTCCGCCGGCTGGTTGATTTGGTCGCCAGGAGAGACGAGGAAGTTGATTTCCGGATGCTGCGCGAGGGCGCTATTAAGGGTCTTGTTCCAGTTAGTCTAGGCGCCGTTTGTAAGAAAAAAGAACGAAAAATGTCAAAAAGATGTAAAGAAATTACTGAAAAAGCTGCGGCACAAAATCTGGAATCATGTAATGATTAATAGTCACTGCAACCTGCATAAATTTTACCAAAAAAATAAGATGTTTTTCAGATGCAGGAAACATGCGGCCTTATAAGGCTATTTTGATTTTTGGGGAATTTTGTTTATAAGCGTTGCAGTTAGGTAGCGACGCGGTTCAACGTATGATATAATACTAGTATCTGCCGAGTAGGCAGTTTAGAAATTCTATGAAAAATAACTGCCAGGACATATCTTAGTATCTGCCGAGTAGGCAGTTTAGAAATTACGGAGCACGAAGCCTTGCAGTGTACGCCTAGTATCTGCCGAGTAGGCAGTTTAGAAATCCTTTGTGCTAATTTGTCACAAGCTGTGATAAGTATCTGCCGAGTAGGCAGTTTAGAAATGAAACAGCTCATAGCTGATTATCATCTGAATGGTATCTGCCGAGTAGGCAGTTTAGAAAAAGTCAGCGTACGAGAATTCCTTCCGGCACCTGGTATCTGCCGAGTAGGCAGTTTAGAAATAATAGGTTACGATAAATAAAAGGCGGTGATTGGTATCTGCCGAGTAGGCAGTTTAGAAATTTACGCCCCGCCATTACGTCCACCGTCTGTCGGTATCTGCCGAGTAGGCAGTTTAGAAAATCACCGACGGTAAGCCAGGCGCCGTGTACCTGGTATCTGCCGAGTAGGCAGTTTAGAAATCATCATATCGGCTATTTGTAAGGGGCTGGCTGGTATCTGCCGAGTAGGCAGTTTAGAAAATGATAGGCACCGTCGAGCCAATGCCGGAGCCGGTATCTGCCGAGTAGGCAGTTTAGAAAACGACCAGGAATTGATGCAGAAGTTGTGCAAAGGTATCTGCCGAGTAGGCAGTTTAGAAATATACCATGCTGAAAGCGTGGAATACAGGCCAGGTATCTGCCGAGTAGGCAGTATTAGTATATATTCCTTTAAAAGATAAATAACATTGAATGGGAATTTCAAATGTGGTATAATGAGAATAATTAATTCGGTATTTAATATAAGGAGGCATTTTCTGTGGGAATATTTATGGATTATGTCGTAGAAAATTCAGCGAAGAAAAAGAAAACACATAATGCTTGGCTGCAAAGTGTGGTTGATCGTATTCCTTCTTGTACCTTGTCGACGCATGTCGGTAAATTTACGAATCCTGAAGTAAAAGTAAATATTCTTGATAGAGGACAGGGAACAAATAGGGAATATGTGAGTACCGATACGGTGACACATGATATTGATATCGTTGTTTCTTCGGCAGCTTATTTAAGTACGGCGAGTTTATTGATGCTGCCTTTAGAAGATAGACAGTTGGTGCTTCTTCATCTCAAGCAGCGTGATTTAGCATTAAAAAAAGATTTCACTTCTCTCGGTATTGATTATGAAAAAGTTTGCACAGATGTTGATGGACTTTTTCAAGCCGCGCTGCCGGATCATACAGATCAGAATTTGAAGCAGGTCTATTTTCCCGTTTCAGACGGTAATTATCATTTATTAACTGTTATGCCGAGTTCCAGCTTGCTGTTACAGTTAAAGAAGCGAATCGATGACATGGGCAGCGAAGAAAGGGAACACAAAAAAAGCGGAGAAGCCTATACTAAGATATTCAGCCTTACGGGTATAGGTTTTGGCGGTACGAAACCGCAAAATATCAGTACCCTCAATTCACGTCAGCACGGAATTGCCTATTTATTGCCGTCTTTGCCGCCGCAGTTAGAACTAAGGACACTCCGCTTTCCCAAACGTGATTTTTTCCGTGAATCGATTCCTTATCGGCCTTTGAATGATTTACTGCATCAACTCCATGTCATTTTAAAGACAGAGAAAAATAATATGGGAATCCGCATGCAAAGAGATGAGGTAACGGCGGCACTGGTGGACCTTGTACTGATGACCGCTTATGAATTCCGTAAGCATGAAGCGGGTTGGAGCAATCAGCCTTCTTTTTCCAACTTGCCGCAGGCTCAGAAAATCTTCCTTGATGATGCGTATAAAGCTGACAGAAGTGAAGGTACGTGGCAGCAGATGATTAGCCGGAGTTTTGCACGCTATATTATTTCACAATACGAAAAAGTATACGAAAAAGTGATGAAATCTGAAAAAATCGTCTTAGGCGACGCTGAACTTTCTTATTTGCAAGACGCGATGAAGAATGTTTTAGAAGAGGAAGTGAGATATGGCTTATGAGAGAAGCGGTTTTGATTGTATCAGGCATTCACATTCAAAATGCCAATGCGTTGAGCAGTACTTTTACTATCGGTTTTCCTGCGATGACGGCCTGGCTGGGGGCTGTTCATGCTTTACAGCGGCGTCTTAACCGGCAGTCGGAATTTTCGGAACTGCGCTTTACGAAAACAGGGGTGATTTGTCATGGTTACCAACTGCAGACTCACAAAGGCACAGGTGACTGGATTTCTTCGATTATTGGCACAACTAATCCGCTGCGAAAAAAAGGCAATGCTTTTGTAAGGCCGCCGTTTATTGAAGAAGCAAGAATTCATCTTCTCGTCGATTTAGTCATTGAAGTACAGAAATTGGGGCCGGAAATGGGCGATTTGCTGGAACCAATGGTACGCGAAAATATGCTGACGATGAAAATTGCTGGCGGAGACGTTCTTTCTGTAGACAAAATAGAGGTGCAGCGGATTGATCGAGATAACGAGAGTGCGGTAGTACGGAAACTTATTCTGCCGTTGATGTCGGGGTATGCAGTGATTGAGCGACGGGATTTGATGAATGAAGATACTGGTGAAGATACACTAGGAGTGCTGCTTCATTATTTAGCCGTCTACTCGACGCCGCTTGTCGATAAAGAGGGAAGAGTTATTTCCTGGCAGCAACAACGCGCAACGCCAGGCTGGCTCGTTCCGCTGGCCGTAGGATTCAGGGCGTTATCGCCTTTGCAGAAAGTGAAACGGCAGCGTGATGCGGAGAAGCCTCACTGTTTTGTAGAACCGCTGGTAACATTAGGTGAATTTAAGATGCTGCATCGGCTTAGATCATTAGATGATTTGTTTTGGCATTATGAATATGATGAAACACAAGGAACCTATCTTTGTAAAAATGAATAGAGGAGGAATGTTTTATGGCTAAAAAAACGACGGACATCGCGTCTGTACTGGCGTTTGAAAAAAAGATGGTAGCTTCAGATGCTTATATGTACAGTACGACTTGGGAAAACAAAGAAGAAGCAGTACCCATTCAATTGGTAGAAAAATCCGTACGCGGTACGATTTCCAATCGTTTGAACAAAGCGGCGGTCCGGAATGATCCGCTGAAACTTAATGCAGAAGTGCAGAAACCGAATCTGCAGACGGTTGACAGTGCCGCCCTGCCTCTTGAGCAAGATACGCTGAAACTTTGCTTTACATTGAAATCTTTAGCAGGTGTGCAGAACCCTTCGGCCTGCAATAATTCGACTCACTACGCGGGAATCCAGAAGATGGGGCAGGGCTATATTGAAAAATATGGTTTCAAGGAAGTAGCCAAGCGATATGCTATGAACTTAGCCAATGGCCGGTTTTTATGGCGCAATCGTATTGGTGCTGAAAAAATCGAAATTGTTGTTTCTATGGATGAAGAAAATAAATCGTGGACGTTTGATGCCTATCAATATGATTTAAAATCTTTTGATCAGGATGATGAACAAGTCGATGAATTATCTGGTTATATTGCGGATGCTTTATGCGGCAAGAGAAACTATGCGTTTTTTAAAGTCACAGCATATGTCTTGTTGGGCAGCGGTCAAGATGTTTATCCCAGTGAAGAACTCATTTTAGATAAAGGCCGAGGTAAAAAGAGCAAGGTTTTGTACTCAGTGAATGGTATAGCAGCCATGCATTCTCAGAAAATCAGCAATGCCTTACGGACCATTGACACATGGTATCCAGACTATGAAGACGGTATCGGACCAATCGCTATTGAAACCTATGGTTCTGTAACGGCTTTAGGACGGGCATACCGGACACCAAAAGACAAAAAAGATTTTTATACGTTATTTGATGCCTGGTCCACAGGCAATGAATTATCTTGCGAAGAAGATGAACATTACGTCATGGCTGTCCTGGTACGCGGTGGTGTCTTCGGCCAAAGCGGAAAGGATGATGAATGATGTTTTATCAGGAAATTACGCTGTACCCCAGTGCTGAAATTCCCACATCATTCTTGATGACGAAAGTATTCATGCCGCTGCATTTTACCTTAGCATCACAAAAAGAAAAACTAGGGGAAGGGAGGATAGGCATCTCTTTTCCCAGATACACTGAAGAATCATTGGGGAATAAAGTCCGCATTTTTTCAAAGGAAAGAGAAATACTTGAATCAGCTGACATTCCTCAAGCCTTGCGTTTCTTGCAGGATTACATCCATCTTACGGCGATTCGAGAGGTGGCCGCTCCTCGTATCAAGGGCTATGCCGTATATCGCCGCTATCAACCGGACAGCTCCCGCTTTCGAAAAGCCAAACGTTATGCAAAGAGAAATGGTATATCTTATGAAAAAGCCTTTAAATTGATGAAAACAAAAAAGCCTAGACGACTTCCGTACGTGCAGCTGAAAAGCAAAACGACTCAGCAGAAATTCAGCCTTTTCATTGAAAAAATAGAAGCTCCTGCTTGTGAGGGTAATTTTAACGCCTATGGTCTGAGCCAGCAGGCGACAGTACCGGAATTTTGAGGAAAATCATGTTTGATTGCCCCAAAAATTAATAAGTATCTTAAAATCAAGGAAACAAGCGGATCTTTGCCGTCTCAGAAAATTTTTGGTAAAATGAAAAAGAACGCTTGACAGTAAGTGGCTGTGCGAATTTGCGCATGTTGTCCTACAGTTATCTGCCGCACAGACAGTTTAGAAAGCCCGGACCGCTTCCTAGGAGATTTCGGTTTCGTTATCTGCCGCACAGACAGTTTAGAAAATAGCTTGCAATCCGTGTACATATGTGGATTGGTTATCTGCCGCACAGACAGTTTAGAAATTCAGCATTTCCCATGGCCGCGGATCCGTCCAGTTATCTGCCGCACAGGCAGTTTAGAAATAAGCAATTCCAGGGCAAGCAGAATTTCGGGAGTTATCTGCCGCACAGGCAGTTTAGAAAACAAATATCGAATAAGGTCTGCCGCCGTTCATGTTATCTGCCGCACAGGCAGTTTAGAAATATCGAGAATTTTAGCGACGTGCAAATAGAGAGTTATCTGCCGCACAGGCAGTTTAGAAAAGCCATAAGTCGGTGAGCTCTGGTCGTCAACAGTTATCTGCCGCACAGGCAGTTTAGAAAGCTTCGGGCTGAAATCGATAGCACTACATCTCGTTATCTGCCGCACAGGCAGTTTAGAAAAAAACGGACACGTACAACGGGGCCTATGATATGTTATCTGCCGCACAGGCAGTTTAGAAAATAGGTAAACATTATCGCCTGGGATTGCAAACGTTATCTGCCGCACAGGCAGTTTAGAAAGTCGTGATTCCCCGGGCCGTTTTGGCGTCTCGGTTATCTGCCGCACAGGCAGTTTAGAAAAATTCGCAATTAAGCGTGAGATGGCCACGACGGTTATCTGCCGCACAGGCAGTTTAGAAAAGAACTTCAAAGCTTGGCTTTCGTTTGCCATTGTTATCTGCCGCACAGGCAGTTTAGAAATGCATGATGAGCATGGACTTCATACCGTAACCGTTATCTGCCGCACAGGCAGTTTAGAAATTCTCAGCTTAGGGAGAAGCAAACGAACCCGAGTTATCTGCCGCACAGGCAGTTGAAAATTTACTGTTGGATAGAGGTGGTTGTATGAAACAGCAAGTCGAGACCGCAGCTTTGAAAGCTATTTTACATTCTAAGCGGGCGAATATATATTATTTGGATAAATGCCGGGTCATGCAGAAGGATGGACGGGTTGTCTATTTGACGGAAGGAAAAAAGGAAAATCTTTATTGGAATATCCCTATTGCGAATACAACGGTTATTTTGTTGGGAACCGGCACTTCTATTACGCAAGCGGCGATGCGGCTTTTGGCGAGTGCCGGCGTCCTTGTTGGCTTTTGCGGCGGCGGGGGAACTCCTTTATTTGCAGGCACTGAAGTGGAATGGCTTAATCCGCAGAGTGAATATCGGCCGACAAGCTATGTACAGGGCTGGCTTTCATTTTGGTTTGATGAAGCCCGGCGGTTGGCAGTAGCAAAACACTTTCAACAACAGCGCTGTTCATTTTTGCAGCGCACTTGGGAGAAAGACCGGGAACTTTCCGATTACGGTTTTTATTTTGATGATCCTGAAGTAGAAGATGCAATAACACTTTATAAAAAAGGAATCGAAAAGGCGGCGTCGATTTCGGAGTTATTGAGCAAAGAAGCTGCTTTTACGAAGAAACTGTACAAATATGCGGCTGCATTGACGGATTTTCCGGATTTTTCTCGAAATAGAGACAGCGGTGATTGGGCCAATATCTTTTTAAATCACGGTAATTATCTGGCTTACGGCTTAGCGGCTTGTACGCTCTGGGTTTTGGGCATTCCTCATGGTTTTGCGGTAATGCACGGCAAGACGCGGCGCGGTGCCCTGGTCTTTGATGTTGCCGATTTAATTAAGGATGCTATTGTATTGCCCTGGGCTTTTATCTGTGCTTACGAAGGAATGGCCGGACAGGAATTTCGTCAGACTTGTCTGCAGAAATTTACAGAACATCATGCCATGGATTTTATGTTTGAAGAAGTAAAGCAATGCAGTCTTATGTACTATAAAGCAGGTGATTCTCATGATGGTATTATTTACTAGACGAAGTGAAAAGAAAGCGATTCCTATCGTGCGGCGGATTTTGGATTGTTTTGCCGACCGGATTGGAAACGATACGTGGCAAACGGTCATTACCCATGAAGGCCTGCAGGCAGTGAATAGACTGCTGCGTCGGACTGCGACGAAGAGTACCGCTGTTTCCTGCCGTTGGATACGCTCCCGCAGCCGCAGCCAGCTTTTGTGGATTGTCGGCAATCGGCAGCGCTTTGACAGTGAAGGCCGGGTCCCTGTGAATTGGACTGCTAAAAATATCTTGCATAACGAACGGGAAAATGAATGGTCGCGTATGCCCGAGCTGAAGGCGCTGACTGCACTGGCTTCGTTACTGCACGACTGGGGGAAATGCTCGGATTATTTTCAGGCTAAACTGCGGGAACATCGCCTTAGTGCCGATCCATTCCGGCACGAATGGATTTCGTGTAAGCTTCTGGAAGCCGTCGTGCACCTTAGCCAGGCGGAAAACGATGATGCAAAATGGCTGACGAATTTGGCTAGTGGGAATATCCGCGATACGGACCTGCAGCAGACTATGATGGAGACAGAGCAAAGGCGATTGGAACCGCTGCCGCCTGTAGCGGAATATTTGGCGTGGATTATTTTGTCCCACCATCGTTTGCCGCTGTTGGATAAGGGAACGAGAAACGAATATCGGGAGGAAGCTGCCTTATCGTTTAAAGAGATGTTCTGTCGCCTGCAGGCCCATTGGGGCTATGAAACGGAGAAGGGCAAAGCGGAAAGAGAAGCTTGTTTTACATTCTCTCATGGTTTACTGTGTGATGATGGGAAGCGCTGGCAAAAGGAAGTTAAGAAATGGGCGGGACGATTGGCAGGTATGAAACTCGATGTTCCGGATAAAATAAGGCCGCTCCTTTTGTACAGCCGTCTGTGCCTGATGCTGGCGGACCATTATATTTCATCGCAAGCGGCAGAGGATGCTAAAAATTGGGATGTCCCTGCCCTGTGGGCGAATACGGACGGCACTAAGAAGAGAAAACAGTATTTAGAGGAACATCTTGTCCGTGTTATGAAGCAGGCTTTGACGATTGCTCACTCTTTGCCGCAGCTGCAGCAGAAGATGGAAAGGGTCTGTGAAAATGCTTTTTTAAAAAAGCAGAGCAAAGAACGGCGCTTTCAGTGGCAGGATAAAGCCGTTGCGGCGATTCACCATTTTCGCAGTCAGCAAGAAGGCGATACGGCGTATTTTGTAGTGAACATAGCGAGCACGGGCTGTGGGAAAACAATGGCGAATGCGAAAATAATGCAGGCTCTTTCGAAAGATGAGAAATCACTGCGCTATATATTGGCCTTGGGATTGCGTACGCTTACGCTGCAGACGGGTGATGAATATAGAGAACGGATTGGCTTGGATAATAACGAATTAGCCGTATTGATTGGTTCTGCGGCAGTTAAAAAACTTCATGATATAGAAAAATACAGAGATGCAGGCTGTGATAATCTGATGCAGGATGAAGCAGAAAGTGCTGTAACCGGCGATGTAGAAACGCTGCTAGATGGGACTATTGTTTATGAAGATACTTTTTCAGATGCTCAAAAGCAATTTCTTGAACTCTTTTTCAATCCCGCACGCAGCGAAGAGGGAGATAAAAATCGAGCTTTTTTGAATAAACCTGTCCTCGTTGCCACTATTGACTACTTGATGCGGGCGACAGAAACGATACGGGGCGGCAAATACATGCTGCCGCTTTTACGTCTTTTATCATCGGACCTGGTCATTGACGAAATCGATGATTTTGGTGAAAAAGATTTGATAGCAGTTTCGCGGCTGGTTCATTTAGCTGGGATGCTGGGACGGAATGTCGTCCTGTCTTCTGCGACGATTCCACCGGACTTAGCGATTGGCATGCATCGGGCATATATGCAGGGCCTGAAGTGTTATAATCAGTTCTTTGCAGAACATAAATACGGGGCTGCTGTTTTATGTGATGAATTCAAGACCTCTGTGGCAGCGATGCCTTTTTCGGAGGCCGATGAGGGATATATACGTTTCCATCGTGAATTCATCAAAAGACGCGCAGCTAAACTTATGAAACAACAAGTACGGCGGAAAGGATATATCACTCCCGTGGCAACTTCGGCAGAGGACTTGCATGAGAAACAACAGGCTTATTTTGAACAGATACGGATACAGGCAGAGAAACTGCACGATACACATCATTGTTTTGATAAACGGACGGGCAAGGAAGTTTCATTTGGACTTATCCGTATGGCGAATATTGATCCCTGTGTAGCACTGTCCCTATATTTATTGAAATATGCGGCGCCTGAAGGATATGCGTTTCGCGTGATGGTCTATCACAGCCGGCAGCTACTGCTGCTGCGCCATGAACAGGAAGCATATCTGGATAGCGTATTAAAGCGGAAAGGAGAGGACGGAGACATAATCGATGTCCAGAATCCTGTTTTACGGCAGCATATCGACAAAGCTGCTGAAAATAAAATTTTATTTGTTTTGGTAGCCACTCCGGTGGAAGAAGTCGGACGCGACCATGATTTTGACTGGGCGGTCATTGAGCCGTCGTCGTATCGTTCTATCATCCAACTGTCAGGGCGGATTCTTCGTCATCGCTCATTGAAAAAGGATATTTCGTCACCGAATGTTGCCGTCATGCAGTATAATCTGCGTGCTTTTTTACGAGATAAACAAATTGCTTTTTGCAGGCCAGGCTATGAGTCATCTAAACATTCTTTAGTCAGTCATGATATGATGAAGATTATTGACGTGACTGCGTTACGTCAGCGTATCAATGCGGTGCCGCGGATAGAAAAGAGAAATCCCTTGCACCCGGAAATGAGTCTTGTGGATTTGGAGCAGCGTGTGATGGAAGATTTTAATTCAGATACAGCCCAAGGGCCTGAATGCTGCAACGGTTGGTTAAAAGAGTATTGGTGGCTGACGGCACTGCCCCAGGTATTTAATCCGTTTCGGGAAAATACCCTGCAGGAAATTACTGCTTATCGGGTTTACCAAGATGGAAAAATGAGTTTTCGCTGGTATGATGGCCACGAATTTATACTGAAAGAAAATTGCTGGGATATTTCTATGTATCCGGATATGACGCTTGCGATGGAAGCGAATTTGTGGTTGCGGCGGGATTATATTGCAGCTTTGAAACGGTATACCTCTTTACAGGAGAATGAAAGTGAAGAGAAAGGAATTGAGAGAACGTCGAAGCAATTTGGTGAAATCGTATTTCCTGCTTCTGAAAATATTTCTTGGTATTATTCAGATCAGTTAGGACTTTTTAAAACGAAAGCAGTTCAATAAATCGTGTAAGTTGTGGTATAATAAACCAATGTTGAAGTTATCCGACGTCTGCCGTACAGGCAGTTTAGAAATTTAAGAGATAAATCTCAGCATTATCTGCCGCACAGGCAGTTTAGAAAAGAGGCTATGCATGATGTTTTTTTATCATGCATAGCTCTTTTTCTTTTATGTGGTTGCAAAAATGGGGCAGTTCACGGTATAATAAAGCATTGAAGTAAAACAAATCAAATTCGTAAGGGGGGGCGTAAATGCGAAGTATGACTGGGTTTGGCAGCGGTTCCGGCAATGACGGGAAGCTGGCTGTCACCATTGAAATGCGCGCTGTGAACCAACGTTTTTTGGAATTGAATATCCGTATGCCTCATGCCTACCTGGCCCTGGAAGACCGGCTGCGCAGCGGCATCAAGGCCGTCCTCAAGCGGGGCAAGGTCGATGTTTTCGTCACCGTACAGGATTTGGATCCGGCAGCGCCTGACGTCCGCGTCGATGACGCTGCCTTAGGCGCCGTCAAGACGGCCCTGCAGGACGTAAACGACCGCTTTTTTGCCGGCAAGGCCGTGACCCTCGGCGATGTGACGTCCCTGACCAAGGACTGGTTCGTCCAAACGCCGCCGGCTATCGACGCCGAGGCCAGCTGGCCGCCCTTTGAAGCGGCCCTGCAGAGAGCCCTGGACAGCATGGTCGCCATGCGCGAACAGGAAGGAGCCAATATCGGCCGGGATCTCCTCAGCCGGGCTGATAAGATGGCGTCCCTCGTCGAAACCATTGCCAGCCGCAAGGACCTCATCGTCCAGGCCTATGAAGAACGGCTGGAAAAGAAAATCCTGGCCCTCATGGACAAGGTCCAGGCCGCCGTTCCCGACGAGGACCGGCTGTTGCAGGAAGTGGCCATTTATTCGGATAAAGTCGATTTCACGGAAGAAGTCGTCCGTTTCCGCAGCCATCTGAACCAGCTGCACACGATGCTCCAGAGTTCCGGTGAAGTAGGGCGCAAGCTCGATTTCCTCATCCAGGAAATGAACCG